>Ga0187833_10000731_pt1 | contig 38096 bp, 34 predicted proteins | sample ETNtaG_37_FD_167968 | JGI IMG/M metagenome (GOLD analysis project Ga0187833, IMG submission 167968) | Marine microbial and viral communities from oxygen minimum zone, Eastern Pacific Ocean - ETNP2014_SV_400_PacBio MetaG (Illumina Assembly) | ecosystem: Environmental > Aquatic > Marine > Hypoxic...
GGCCACTACCCGCGGCCGAACGATCACATGAAGCACGTTCTCGGGGAGTGAGGCCCCAAAGCATCGATTTAAAAACCGGGTACTATGCCGGGCCCAATCCGACTGGAAGGACGGGCACTGACAATGGACCTTGAGTACTCACATGAGTGGTTCGAGTTCACGCGGGAAATGAACGCGCTGGACCGTCGTCTCTATAAGGAGAAGATGGACCACGATACCGAGGAGACCGTTCGCTCTGAGTACAGGACCTGCTTGTATAAACGCTACGAGCACCGCAGCGAGTTCATCGGGGAGCGAAAGAAGGAGCTCGTGGAGGACATGGAGGAACTGACCGGGACGCATCTGGAGTTCCATCTCCAGTACCAGCCCACCCAATATGTGACCGTCAGGTGCCCCAAGGACAAGCTAGCCTTCGATGTCGTCGACGAGGTTAGAGTGTCCTCCGCCGCAAAGCGCCATTTTGAGTCTCAAGGCTACGACGTGGCCATCCTAGCAAAGAGCTCGAGCTCACGTGGGATGGTCCGCATCGCCGACATATACGGAGAGTTACGGGGCGCTGATGCCGAGGGCCACGAGGCGACTCATCTCATTTTGGATGGGACTCCCCTTCAGAACGCTTACCATCAGGATGAAGCACGGATCATCTGCGACACCGCTTGTGACATCGTGGGCGCCGAGCGGTTGCAGTACTACGTGGAGAAGCACTATTCCAGTGACGAAAAGATGGTCGAAAGAATGGACCACCTACTCCACTTCAAGGAGAATTCAGTCAAGCTCATCGGAGAGGCACGGGACGAGATCCTGCCCTTCATCGAGGCGGGCGACAAGAAGGGTGCCGATGCCGTGGTGGAGAAATATTCAGCTCTCAGCGACGAGGTCCTCGGGCAGCATCTGGAGATCAACCGCTGCATCATGGCCGTCGCCCATATCTACTCAGGGAATAAAGAGGTCAAGGGTGCTCTGGAGACGCTCAAGGACGAGCGAGGTGTGGCTGGCATGCTCGAAGCTGTTAAAGAAATCACCACGATCGACGAGCTCCTCGATGAAGCGTACGATGATCCGGGCATCGCGAAACGTGAGGAGCCTGAGTCATGAGCCTTGCGGTCAGGAAGGTCCGTTCCGAGGACGCAGCTGCGATCGTTGATATCCTCAATCCCATCATCAGTGACGGCAATCTGAGCGTGCTCGACACACCCTTATCCGTCGAGGACGAGCAAGAGTATATCGAGCGGTTCCCCGCTCTCGGCGTGTTCCTCGTCGCCGAGGACCGGGAGGGAACCATTGTAGGTTTCCAGAGCGTTGAACCGTTCGCCACCTACACACATGCTTTCGACCATGTGGGCACCATAGGTACGTTCGTCGGGCTGCCCTACCGACGCAAAGGCGTCGGGACTGTGCTCGCAAAAGCCACTTTCGCATCGGCGAGGGCCGTTGGTTTCGAGAAGCTCTTCACCTATATCCTGGCCACTAATGATGCTTCGCTGGTCTTCCACCAGCGGCTCGGATTCACTGTAGTTGGTACTGCTCGGCGGCAAGCGCGTCTCGGCGGCCGGTACGTGGACGAGGTGCTCATCGAACGGTTCCTCGACGATATGTGAAGGTCCGGTCCCACGCCATCATCCAAGCTCGAAGGTCCCGTAACGCCCACCGCCCCCTGGGAGAACGGTGAGCGCCCCCTTCCGGAAGGCCAGGACCCATAGGGCGACTTTCTCACCAGCGACGCGGGCGATGTCCTCCACCGACAGGTCCACAAGCACTGCGATCTCACTCTCACCGGCGGCTACCAGCTGTCGCCATACGCGCACAACACGCTTCGAGGTCACCCCTTTCACGCCAAGGGAGAACGCGATGAGTTCTGCCAGTGGCATGATGCGGAGGTAGGGCGGGCGCCCTGTAGGGTGACGACCTTCAGGCAGGTCAGCGAGCCGGGCCACCCGCTCGCTCACACCGAACCGCACAGCACCACCGCAGGAGCAGCGCCGGTCATCAGGGATCGCGCTCGGGGCGAAGAGACGATCACACGAGTTGCATGAGGATAGGTGGTACTTACCAAGCCGAGGGTCCAGGCCTACGTTCAGCTCCACATCGCTTCGTTCGATAGCGTGGCGTAGGGCGGGGAACGAGAGCTCGTCCATCCGTAGCCTCACGAACTCCCGACCGATACGATGGGGCTGGGGCCCATGAGCGTCAGAGCACGAGAGGAAGGTTAGCTGGTGGAGCGACGAGATCGTGTCCGCCATGTCGGTGTCCGCAGAGAGCCCCAGTTCCAGGAAGCGGACGTCTGCGACACGGTCCCGGTAACAGGCTTCTACCGAGGTGAAGGCGCCCTCCCGAAGGAGGCTGCGGTGGGGAGTGAACGCATGGGCGGGGCCGATGATGCCGCCCACATCCCGTACTATCTCCGCGATCCCTGCACCGTCCATCCGCAGGTGTGGGCGAGCGTTCGAGGTGACGTTAGCTCCCGTTGCAGCGATGCGTTCGCCAAGGTCCTCGGCAGCGTCGAGGGAGGGCAAGATGACGAGGTGGTGCACCATGTCCTTGTCCTCCAACTCCGTCTGTGCCACGAAGAGGGTGCCGTTCGCTGCGCGATAAAGGCCATCCTCCTCCTCAATGAGATGCTCGCGCAGATGGGCGATCCATCCCGGGTGCTGTGCATCCCCGGTCCCCATGAGCGTAAGTCCCTTCTCTGCAGCGTGATGCGCTAGGGTGGGAATGTCCATGTAGCGGGATACGCCTATTGCGTGGCGTGAGTGGAGATGGAGATCGGCGTCCAGCACCGTCGACATGGTCTATCGCCCCAAGGGTGTTGTCTCGATACCGAACCGGTCCGCAACCGCCTTGGCAAGTCGTTTGTTGGAGCCGTGGACGGTGTACACATGACGGGGCGATGTGGCGGCGACCAGGTTCATGAGCCCTTGGAAGTCAGCGTGATTGCTGAGGGGGAAGCAACGGTGACGGCGACTTCCCCAACCCGTGACCAGGGCTGTGACCACGGGACGGTGTGTGAGCCTGGCATAGGCCGCCCGGGCGGCATCCAGTGTCCGGGGTGGTGTCACCAGGACGAACGTGTCCATGGCCGCCTCCTGACCCTCGGGAGAGCTTGCCGAGACTGCGTCGCCAACGGATACACCATGACGCTCGCACAAGGCATTGAGCTGGGCGATGTCCTCATGTACCAGTACGGGGACGCCCGTCTCCTCCGTCAGGATACGCACGAGCTCCTGGGCCTTACCGAAGGTGTATGCTCCAAACACCACCGAGCCGTGCATCTCTCTGGTGACCCGCTTGACCCACCGCACGATATCAGCACGCACATCCTCCCTGCGAGGGAAGCGATGTCGAGGATCGCCATAGGTCGAGTCCATGACAAGGACATCGCATGCCACATGCTCGGGCGAAACACCGAAGGCGTTCTCCTGGTCGCAGTAGTCGCCAGTGAATGTCAGCGCAAGACCGTCCCCCTCCACATGGAGCATCGTCGCGCCCGGTGCGTGACTGGATGAAAGGAAGCGGCATGTGTAGGGGCCGAACCGGGTCCGTTCCGCGGGGACGTGGTCACGACCGGTACGAGCGCGCATCACATCGAAGGTGAGCGGCGAGGCCAGCACTGGGGCCGAACGCCGTCGTGGCACATGGTCCATATGTGCATGGGAGACGAACGTGACGTCCGCCCGGGGCGTGGAGCGATCAAGGGAGAGCACCTCCCCGTCGAGCTCGAGCTCCAGATCAGATATGGAGGAGAGCGGCATGGATCGGTGGACACCCCTTCGGTCCCGTATGTGGCTCTGGCCGGTATTTTTATATATGTGCATCGCCCCCATCCCGAGGGAGTAGTATGGGGTTTCTTGATTGGGTGCGTCTCTACACGTCGGCACTCATGTATCGACGCGACTCCTCCCGTCTCATGCAGATGAGCCTTGCTGTGTCGACCCTTTGGCTCACGCTCTTGCTCCTCCCGTACATCCCAAATGCGGCCACGCTACCCCGAATAGGACCCCTCTACCGTTTCGCCACATTGCCCATCCCCGTTATCGGGACCACGGTGGGCACGGTCATCCTCCTCCTCGTCCCTCCGCTGATGGGGATCGTCGTGGTCTCGCTCTCTTTGTTCCAGGAACAGCACGGCTACATGCCGCGTACCCCTACCGAGAGCGCCGAAGCGTTCGGGACCTTCAGGGGGTTCCTGGACGACGCGTCCGCAATCGACGTCGGCCTCGTGGTGTTCAGGGGGCTGGCGGCCATGTTCCATTGGCTAGGTGTGAGCATTCTGCTAATATTCTCCACTGTCGTAGGCGCGCTCCGCTCTGTCATGGGCGCAGAGGTAGAGGACGTGTTCTACATCCCTGCTCGCCCCATGACCCTTGACGGTCTCACTGATGCTCTCGCCGATGGTATGCGTGCTACCGGCACACCTCCGCTCTTCATTGTGGCCAGCGAGCGCTCTAAGGAAGCACCGTCGACCGTCATGCGAGTGGTGGTGGCCTTCCTGGGGAGAGCCCTGGGGCCCATTGTGCTCATCAGTGCCGAGCGCCTCCGCATCCTCGTGACAGGTGGCGATATCACGGCCCTGGGCGGGATGCAGGCTGTTCGCCAGCTCTATCTCCAAGCCTCGCCCCGGATCGGCCCCCACATTATCGCATCCGAGCACCCACTGGCACGGAAGCTGGAAGCGTCCCTGAACGATGGCCAAATGACATCCTGGAATGAGCTCAATGACCTCCTCTCTCAAGAGGGAGTTACACTGCGTGAGGTGGCGTTGCTGGCCGACAAAGCCGGTCAATCCCGCTCGTGAGGTGATATGTAGTGGGGGATGATCTCATGGCCGCTGTGGTGCTCGTGCTCGTGCTCACCTCGGCGACAGCGATCCCTGAGCTCGATGAGCTTGAACGCGCTGTCGTTCAACTGAGTGCCGGAGGTGCTGCCAGCGATTTCAGGGGTTGCGGCATGGGCGGTGACGGAAAGGCGGACCTCGGTGACGATTGGGTGTGCACCGGCATCGAGGAGACACAGCTCCCCATGTTCAATGGGTACATGGACGCCTGCGAGACGCTGGGCAGCGCAGCGTATTGCTCCGCCGCTAAGCTTCTACTGGAGGCCGGGTCCACCGAGCGGGAAGGATGCAGTAGCTGCGGATGTGGCCCAGCTGAGCCTTTGTGCACGTATCTCGATACACAGACCGGCCTGGTACTGGCCGCGGCCCGGGCCTGCCGCGCCTTTGGTGGTGAGTACTGCAACACTACGCTCCTGTACGCATCAACCCTCATAGTGAAGTGTGAGCAGTACGATGAGTGCTCCCGCAATGCGACCGTGGGTGCTGTCATGTCCGCTCTTGGTGAGGCATGCACAGCCACTGAGAACAAGGAGGTGTGCAGCAACCTCTTCAAAGTAGTGGACGACCATATCGCCAGCACATCAGGTGCGGGCTTCCCCTCCATCGATCACCACTCCGCCCTCATACAGGGCCTTGCCCAGGCATGTGACCGGGGTTCCGTGGACGCTTGCGGGGTTCTCAAGGCGGCCGCCGCTGAGCCCCAGGACACCAACGATCCCCGCGAGCTTGTTTCCCTTCTGGATGCGTACACGGATGCATGTAACGTGCTCGATGGGAACGACACAGCCGGCGAGCACTGCCAACGTCTTTTCGACCTGATCACTCTTACAAAGCCCGTGTGTGGCCTAGAGGCGTGTGCGCAGGGCGATGTGGCCGGTCAGCTCATGCGAGCGCTTTTCCCCCTCTGTAGCGCGTTCGGCAAGGGGTGTGAAGAAGCGGAGTATATCGCCCGCCTCAAGGACACTCCGTGCGGCATCGGCCCGAACGGTAAAGCATCTCGCCACGACGACATATGGAACTGTGGTTCGGACAAGATCAGGGATGCTGGTTTTCTCATGCAGGGTTACGCTGCAGGCTGCCGCGCTAAGCCTGAGGAGCAATTCTGCCTAGCGCTCTCCCTGATGGCGGACACCGGGGCCGGGAGCGAGTCGGGCAGATGTGGCATGGAGGACGGCACCTCGGATGACGACGATGATTGGGACTGTGGCGGCGCCTGGGAGCAGGCTTCCTCCGCCATCGCCATGGTCAAGGCCTGCGAAGTGCTCGATCCCATGGTGAGGGATCCCTCATGCGAGGCGTCCAAGCGCCTCCTGCACGGCTACTCAACGGTCTATGGCTGTACGGACTGCGGGTGCGGTATGCGGGATGACACTTCAGAGGGGTTGGACGATTGGGAGTGCGACACTGATTTCGCTCAGGGCACTATGATGGTGATGTATGGGCAAGCCTGCCGAATATTTGGTTCCGAGTCGGAATATTGTACCGCGCTCAAGTACATGGCAGAGCGAGCAGCGGCCTTGTTCGTACCTGATGAAAGCCCGGAAACGCATGCCATGCTCGCTCTTGGTTTTGCCGAGGCCTGTGAGCTCCTGGACAGTGGGCGCAGGGACGGCGCATTCTGCACGCATCTTTCCACGGTGCTCAAAGCAAACGATACGCTCGACTGTTGGCGCACACAGATAGGGCTCTGGTGCCGCGACGAAGTCGCTCAGGGCCTGCTCATGCTTTCATATGCACGAGGGTGCGATCTCCTTGAACTCCCCCGTGTCACGGGACCTTTCTGCACCCAGCTCCGCGACCTTGGATTGGGTGGGATTGACGAGATCGTGACCAGTCAATTGGAACGTGAGGTCGTTTCAGTCATCGGGCTCTCAGACGTCTTCACATCCTCGGAGTTCGTGCTCACACTTGCATATGCCCGTGCATGCGAGCTCACAGAAGTGCCATCTGAGGGGCCGTTCTGTCAGGAGTTCCTTATCCGGGGCGCAAAAGGCTCTGTGGACCGTATTAATCCGCTGTTCGGATGCGGCCCTGCTTCAGCCGAGCGTATTGAGGGCGACTGGGATTGCGATCAGCCAGCCGCGCAGGGGGAGGCCATGATGGCCTATGCAAAGGCCCTCGAGCTGTGCTCTAGGGAGTTCACCATCCCCTGGGAGCTCTGCGAGATGCCGTTTCGACGATACCTACTCAGTCTTACGGAATCGTCATCGTGTGGACTTGGGGGGGCATCGGGAAAGGGTGCTTGGAACTGTGAGAACGGTGGATCACAAGGCATGGCCATTCTTGGCTATCTTGCCGCGTATGACGTGATCGATGACCTCCTGTTCACCTCCCCTTATCCCCTCTTCGGGCCGGTGCCCGATGCAAGCGAGCGGGAGAACCCTCTCTGCGATGATGGTAACAACTGCACGCAGGAGCGATGGAGCGGGACCGCATGTGTAACTGAGTTCCTGGAGTGCGGTCATGCTTGCGGCAAGGGGGGCGTATGCGATGGCGAGGGTAGATGCGAGGTGCTCGGACAGGTGAACGCCTCGTGCATATGCCCTGAAATGTGTGCATCAGGGCTGATATGCGCAGAGGGAACGTGCGCGTCCTCAATATGTGGTGATGGACTATGCGAGGACGAATGCACTAGCTGCCCGGAGGACTGCGTTCCCGATGACTGTCTGGGGGACGGTAATTGTGAACCGCCGATGGGAGAGACATGCGCCGTTACCGCAGAGGATTGCCTATGCTTGCGAGGATTCATCTGCAAGCCCAAGCGAAAGCACTCAAGTGCGTCAGGATGCTATGAGATCAAATGCGGGGACAATTTCTGTGACAGCCCTGATGAGAGTTCAGTGACCTGTTGTGAGGACTGCCGATGCCCCCCCGATTACCAATGCAACACGGCGACCCACTCATGCACGCTCTCATGTGGTGATGGTACGTGCAATTCTGAAGAATGCGGAAAATGCCCCAAGGACTGTGCTCCCGGCGACTGCGAGAATGGTGTGTGCGAGACGGATATAGGCGAGAGCTGCCAGAACACTCGTGATTGCATTTGTCGTACCCATATTGATGCGAAGCCTGAGGAGATCTCCAAGGAAGGGGATCCCCTTCGTGTGTCATTCCTCATCGAGAACCAAGGGAACATGAAAGAAACCTATGATATCAAGCTCAGGTCCTCGATCAACGGTGAAGATAAGGACAGGACCATCGAGCTATCCCCGGGACTCAACTACGAGATCGATACATCGGTCACCATGGCACCTGCGGGAGAGTACAGGGTCACCCTGATGGTGTCCCCCAGGAGCGTCAAACGCCCCCTCACCGAGACGACGCTCGTTATAGTGAGCGCTAAGAGCTTCCTTTCACGCGTTCTTGAAGACAGCCCTCTGCGGGTGCTCCTCGACCTCAAGGACACCATTGAGATCATGCTGTTACTAGGGATGGCAATGTTATTCATCAATAGGGCGGTGAAACGGCATCGGCGGCCACGCTATCCGCAGGACTCTTACTTCCTCTACAACTACTATCCCCCTCAATGGTACACCCGGGAAGGCTATTACCAGTACCAACAACAGGGCGGACACGGTAGATAGAGATATCCAGCATAGAAAAAGTACTGCCGGGATACTAGGAAAATAAAACAAAATACGGGCCCCCTGAGAGGGGGACCCGTTGTTAGTACCCCGGATCGTGTCGTCCTACGAGTGGTCTTCCATGATGTAGATCACGGCCACGCCCATGACCAGCAACATGACCATTGCCTCGATGCTTCCTGTCCCGAAGGGAATGATCTGATCAGCGCCCGGGCTCGTCATGAACAGTATCATGACGATAACGATGGCGATGATTCCCGTAATCTTGTTCGACATTGACATCTCTAGTCACCACCCATTCCTGTGGCCATGCTCGCCACAAGGTACATGGACACGATCGCGAACAGCACGATGCCCAGGCGTGGCATGAAGCTGCCCAAGAGCGCCGCCAAGTCCAGGTAGTTGGCCGCATAGTACATGGTGTAGAACGCCGCCACTACCGCGATGATCGCACCCAACGCGTCCGTCTTCTCACCGAACACACGGGACTTCACGAATGATCCGTAGTACACGGCGAAAATTAAGAGATAGGACAGGAAGAAGTTGAAGAACCCTACCTCCTGAAGTTTTTCTACCATGTATCCAAAGCTTGCTACCATAATCTATACCCCCTGTCCTCCAGCACTCGGACCCTCGCCGGCCAGCCACGATACCCCGTATATCACCATGATGACGATGAAGAGGCTCGTAACGGTATCCTCATCGAGACCAGCACTATTAGGGAGTATTGCTTCCATCATACCTGACTCCGCAGCGATCTTATGTATGAACATGAAAATCGCCATGAACATCAGTATGCGGAGGAGTTTACCCTCGATCTTCAGGCTGTCCATGATGTTGAACAGGAAGGTCGAGACCATCCCCGCCAACAGGATGAACAGCAGGACAAGTCCTACGTTCGCAATGAAGGTCGCGAGCAGGTCCTGTAGCATCTCCATCTGGTAAGCGTAGTACAGGGTGAACGAGGCGGCAACGAAGGCGATAGTACCATTGATATTATCACGGTCAAACACCTGCGCCTTCCGCAGAACGCCGTAGAAGACGGCGAACATCAGGATAAAAGGCAGGACATACTGGAAGAAACCGAATTGTTCCAGTATTCCGACCGCTTTGTCTATTTCCGGCATCTTTCACATCCTCCTTGTTGCCGAGAAGGTACAGGGAGAGGGGAGGAGGGGTCGGATCTATCTCTTCCGGCCCCTCTTCTTATCCTTGTCCTCCTCTCTTTCCAAGAGCTTGCGCTCTATGGATTCGATCTTTTCGAGCTCTTTCTCCTCTCTCTCAAGAAGCTCCTCTTTGTGCTTCTCGATCTTCTCAATCTTCTCGAGCTCTTTTTCCTCACGTTTCTCAATCTCTTCGATCCGCTTGAGCTCCGTAAGCATACTCTCCAGCTCGAACCCGATATGGATTCCCTCCATATAGATCCGAATGAGCCAGAGCTCACGGGCGATCAGCAGGAGGGCAAGGGCGCCCGCCCACGGGATCACGTACTCGGCCGTCGTCTTGCTGATATTCGTGATCGGATTATCCGCTACCGAATCCCCGACCATGAGCAGATATGCTACATTGATCGCGATGAGCCCTGTGAACAACATTGACAGGACTATGAGCAGGTCTTGGACTGCCCGCTCTCCCATCTCGATCCTCGATACCGCCTCATTGGCCCGGGTCGATCGTATCTCAGACATATTCGTTACCTCTACCGACGGCCTATTGTTACTGCTTTATATATACTATCTCAAGCGAGCGAGCACCTACTGCCCGCGCCCCTCTATGGTACGCCCGACCTCTGAGAGGTACTGGATGGCGTTCTTGCTGTGCAGGATCTGCCTGTTCAGGTTGAATCCGTACAGGATGTGCCCGAGAGTCCACCAGAAGATCATCATGGTGAACAGCAGACTGATCATGGCGACCAGCGTGTCGTTGAACAGCGACGTCAGCTCAACCGCAAGGTTGAAGTACGCACCTGTCCGCGCGGCGAAGATCGCCAGACAGAACGCAATGACCTGAGCCGTCCACTTCCGCATGAAGCCCATGAAGAGCAACATGTCATACAGGATGGCGAACATCAGGATGGCCGGGATCAGGAAGAAGAACAGCATCAGGGGGAAGTCCCTGCACGAGCCGTTCATTATGTAGCCCGACCTTTCCAGAGCGTTGCACTCATACCTGGCCTGGATAAAGGTCTCTTCGCCAAAGACAGCCTCGGCGAACTCTTCGAACACGTCCGCGATCTTCTCGAACGCGTTGTTTCCGCCGCCGCGATTCCTACTGGCGTAACTGGTCCCTCGGACCGCTGCGGTTCCGAGGGTGTTCATTAGCAGCAATGCGATTAGCACCACTGCCGCTATATTTTTCGTCATGGTGCATCCACCTCCTATAGACTATTCCGTCTGTAGGCATTAATGGCGAACGTGTTATATAAAGTTTGCCGGGTAAATCAAGGAAGTACCGTTCATTACCGAGGATTTTATCCGTAAATTTTAGTCATTTCGGTTCAAAACGGTTCAATCGTCAAATTTAGGGTTAATAGAGGATCCATTAACCACTTAAGATCACATGCGAGACGAGTGTCTGTTCAACCGTTGAACGGAGGATGTGAGCGAAGGTCACTTCTCTATACCATTTCCTAACAGAATTCCCCCCCTTAGCCACCCCTCTCACCGCCCCATCATCTTTTCTGGTCGCTCAAGGATCGAATAAAGGACCTCTTTGGACGCTAATAGAGAAGAATATTGCTAGAGAGGCCCACTAGGGGTGGACATCATCCTGTCGTCACACCGCCAACAACCACCGTATAGGTGGCAAGGTTTATATAACGGGTCCGGCACTAGAAACAAAGGGAGAGGACCATGGACCGAAAAGCCATCATCGTCATCGTACTGATATCCCTGTTGCTTCTGGTGCCTGCGCAGGCACCGCCATTGGCGGATAAGCTCGCCAAGGACGGGGGCGTATCCAATCGAGCAACAGACCTATTGGGCAAGATAACACGGTCGCTCTTCGGCTCGGGGAACGAGTACATGGATCAGGGGGACTGCGAAGGATGGTTCGGGATTCAATCGGCCGACAGCGAGCGGTCCACCTATATCAATCTCGTGTGCGGCCAGATCATTTGCCCGCAGCAGGCGCACAACACCATCAAGGGGGAGACCGACATCGCCAGCGTACCGAGGGTCAGTTGCAGCGGCGCGTCCTCGAAGGAGTCGAGGCTCAAGTTCTACTTCCTCTACGGTTTCATGCCCTTTATCGTGCTGATGTATATCTTCAAGGACATGATGCTCCTATTCACGTTCCTTACCCCAAGGACATCGAACATAATCTCGCTCTGCCTTGCAGCGTACGCGGTGTTCCTGTCCCACGGTATCTTCTCGGTGGTTATGGGGCTGATGAACTTCCTGGGCGGGCCCGGGAGCAGCTTCGACTTCACGCAGATCTTCTTCAGCGTGCTGTTCTTCAGCCTGATATTCGGGTTCTTCTTCGACTCGATCTTCAGGTTCTTCATCGAGACGAGCCGCGTGTCCAAGGCAATCCAGTACCAGATGTACGAGGTCGCTGCCGAGACCCAGCTCGGTAAGTGGAGGGCAGGATACTAGGGTCCCCCACGCCCGGCCGGGAGGACATGCAGAGGTAGAGATAATGGATGATGAAACGCTCAAACACTTCTCGAAGGCCGAGGAGGTCGTACTGGTCCTTCTGGCCTTTGTAATCGTGTTGGTAGCCTTTATCGGGACGATGGTGCTCATCATCACCGCCCTTGCTGTGCTCAACGGCATCGAGATAACTACCATGGAACAAGCCCATCTCGGCCTGATACGCGAGTCCTACGTGACGGCCTTCGCCTTCATCCTGCTCCTGGGACTACTTATCCTTCAGAAGGAGCTCTGGATTGCGCGCAAGCGCCTGGAGGTCGCCTCCCGGACCCACGATATAGGTAGGCTCCTGGATGCGGTCAAAGGGGGCGACGGGGTGCGATGAGATATACCGTTCTCATCGCGATTGTCATCATCTTTCTCCTGACACCTGCTACTGCGCCGACGGGTGCAGACGTCCTCCAGACACTCTACCGCAACAACATGTACCGCGGTCTGGTCACGGCATGGTCCACGATCATCAATCCCTTCGGCGTCAACATCATGGAGACAGACGAGACAGCCTACACGTACCTTCTGGCCCTCATCATCATGTTCTTCTTGATTTCGGAGACCTTCGGTCATAGCGATGCCATCAAGATCAACGCCACGCCGGGATCGTTCTCCCTCCTCAAGCCCCTCACCTCGGGAGCGTCTATCAGTATCCTGATGGTCTCGAACTGGATTCTTGGATTCATCATCAAATACCTCGGATGGTTCCCCAACGAGACGTTCATCATGAACTACATGTTGCCTTTCGGCCTCATCTATTTCATGCTCTTCGACCTTATCTCATTTGTCAAGCCGGCCTTCATCAAGGTGCGGACCCGTAAGGCCATCGTCTTCCTCACCTCCCTCTATGCCGCCGATCTGGGGCTTCTGACGCCTGTGATGGACTCGATCAAGGACATCATGATGGCAGAAGGTGCTAATTGGTACGGTGGCACGACGTGGGTGATGTACGCCATGGCCGTATGCTTCATGATGCTCGCGAAGTTCCTCCAGCGTGCTCAGGCCTCGTTCATGACCTCACAGCGCGACTACATCCAGGCCCAGGTGGCCGAGGCGCGCTACCAGATGTACAAAACCCTTGCCGACCAATCCTTCGGTGGGGGAGGTTCATGACCATTCTAGCCTACCTGCTCGACAGGCTCTTCGATACACTGCTCATGCGGTACGCTCACGATCTGCATCATGAGGTCGCGGAGGAAGAGGAGGTCATCGATCCTGTGCTCGGCACGGCAGTGAACCAGTTCTCCCGCTCCTTCATGGGGACCGAGGTGGACGTGACCGGTGTCCAGGGGCCCTCCGAGGATTTAGCGCGGGATGGGGACATCAAGGAGGCCGAGGTCGTGTACGAGAGCGCCCAAGTACTCGAGCAGTCCCTGCGTAACGCATACGAGGCCCGGATCGCCCTCCCAGGGATATCCCATCCGTCCCAGGTCGAGGTGCGCGAGCTCCCCCACTCACTCGAGGTGAAGGCACACCTCCCTGACGAACGAACCGGGTACTTCGCCATCGTACGGAAGCCCGCCCGGTTCTCGAGCAGCCCCTCCTCCCATGTCGAGGAAGGCTCCCTCGTCCTGCGGTGGGAGTAGAGGGCCCGGAGCGAAAGTATTTAATCTGCTCTACTAAGAGATTCATATCCCCCGGGAAGGGTCCACTATGCTCCTCACAAAAGTGCCTGTGCTGGACCTCATCGCAGATTGGGGTGGCATCCGCGCGATCGAGATAGTCAGATGTCTGGATGGGTCGAACGAGATCGCCGAGACTGAGCTGGCGACACGGCTCAACATGGACATGCATGTGGTCCGCGGCACGCTACAACGCTTGTACGAGAGCAGGCTCGTTAGGTACCGTAAGGAGAGGGGCCAGGATGGATGGTGGATCTACTTCTGGTCTTTGGACCCCCTACGTCTGGTCGAGCTGGTGGACAGGGACCGTCTACGCACCATATCTCTTCTGAAGCGGAAGCTGATCTTCGAGCGTGAGAACCACTTCTTCCGTTGCACGAGAGGATGCATCAGGGAGGCGTTCGACCTGGCCTTCGAGCACGATTTCTTGTGCCCCCGTTGTGGGATGCCCTTGGTCCAGGTGGACAACGCGTTCCACGTCGAGGAAATTCATTCATATATAAATACGTTAGAGTCGCTGCCCATCTCATGCTAGCATCGAGCGACGGGGAGCCAGGAATGCAGCTGAAGAGCGTCCTATCCATCCTCGCGATTCTATTCATCCTCTACGTCCTCAAGCCCCTTGTGGACGTCGTGGTGGCCGGTGCTGTGCTCGCCTACGTGCTCCGCCCCATGGACGAAGCGATCAGGCGCAAGGTCCATTCCGAGACCCTTGCCGCCGCAATCACCACCTTGTTGCTCGCCGCACCCCTCATCTTCCTTGGTCTCTACGCAGCCTACTCCATTGTGGTCGACGTAGGCGAGATGATGACTGAGATTGGATCATCCTCGGCCAGTGAGGTTGTGATGCGCCGGTTCCTCCCCCTTAAAGTGGTGGCGGGCCTTACACCCATTCTAGGTACTATCGAAGAGAGCGTCCAGAGCATCTCTCTGAGCCTTCCTCTCGCGCTCATTCAGCTGTTGATGATGTTCGCTACGATGTTCTACTACTTTATCTCGGGACGCGAGGCTGAGCGCTATGCGTGCTCCCTCATCCCCCCCCACTTGATGCCGTGGCTTGAGACCATCTGGGTGCCGGTCGGGAACGTGCTCCGGGGGATGCTTTACGGACATCTTATCACATCGATATTCATCGGTGTATTGGCCGGTATCGGATACGCCATCCTGGGTCTATCCCATGCAGCACTTCTCGGTGCGATGACCCTGGTTGCTTCCCTCCTCCCCATCGTCGGGCCCTACGCCGTGTTCGCACCAGTGGCCATCGTGGAGTTCATGACCGGGAGCGCCCTCAAGGCCGTAGCCGTGTTCGTATACGGGTTCGTTGTGCTCACCGGGTACGCCAACCTCTATCTCTACCCTAAGATAGGGGGCAGCTACGCTGGGATCCACCCTCTGCTCGTGCTTGTTGCTTTCATCGCCGGACCGCTGACGATGGGACCTGTAGGGCTCATCTATGGACCGCTCGCCATGGGCATTGGACTTGGATTGGCCGAGAGCGTGCGTCACGGGCGCTGTCAAGAGGGCAATCAGAAGGTGGAGATGGACGATGCGTAGGGCAACGCTCCCCCTTGTCCTCTTCCTGCTCCTGGCAGTCCCGGGATTGAGCGAGGACGGAAATAGCACCACTAACACAACTACCCCCGCACCCGCGTTCACTACGGACTTCGACGCAGAGCTCGAGATAACCGCAGCGAGTATGAGCGATGCCAAGTCCCTCGTGCTCTATATCAACGAGACCGTCAATCGCCTCAACGAAACGATAAACCGTACCGATGCATGGGCATCGCTCAGCGAGGCGATGAGTGAGCTCGATACGGCCCGATCCTATCTCACAAAATCCGCCGATTATCGCGAGGTATCCGACGATGTGTTCATGGGATATCATACACTCGCCCGTTCCCATGTTCAAGAGGCACGCGCCTTGGCCCAGGATGCGAACGACACGGCCATGTCCCTACAGCGGTCCTTCCAGGACCGGGAACGGCTGGGCGAACAGGTCGGCGACCTTCTGCTCTCTGCGACCATACTACACCAGACCGTGGAAGGGATGATAAGCCTCTCTCGGGACCGGGTCCAGGAGGCACGCGACATCGGCCTGGACATGACGATCGCCGATGGCGAGCTCCTCCTCGCCCAAGGAAAGGTGGATGCCGGTGTCACGGTGCTCGAATCCGCAGAGACCGCTGCGAGCTCAGACGACCCCATCTTGGCCCTCTCTCACCTCAGCGAGGCAGAGAGCAAGTTCCTGGACGCTCAAGGCCATGCCGATGCCGCACAGAACATCGCTCTTGAGGCCATGGGGCGAAGTCAAGAGCGTACCGCGGGGCTCCGCACTCAGGTAGAAGCCGTCGGGAACCTCACCACAGAGACCGCTGCTCAGCTCACCACTACCGAGGCCATAATCACCTACTTGTCGGAGAAGGGACTGACGACACAAAAGTACAACGACCTGCTCTCTCGGGCACGAACCCATCGCGAGCAAGCCGCAACGGCCCTCACGAGTGCCCTCAACCGGCTGGATGCCGGCTTGGCGGACGAGACCCAGGATTTCACGCTCACAGCGCTGGACAACGCGCAGCAGGCTCGACGCAGCACCACGCTGGCCGCTGAGGAGGCACGTGCCGACATAGACACGATGGTATCCTCTGCGTACACCTCCGCCTCCCTCATTCTTAACAGGACCCTGGAACTGAAGAGCTCGATGGCCGTCTCCCTGAACGTCACAGCCGCTGTGGAGGTTGAGAAGGGCATTCTTGATGTGCGCTCGCAGTTGGGGATTGCCGAAGGATTCCTAGACCGGCTCAAGGCATCACAAGTGCTGCCTGAGCGGTCACGGGTGGAGGCGGCACTGGATGCTTGTTCCGTGGCAAGCGAGCTCGCTACCACGCTCAGGAAGAACCTGGAAGCCATCAAGGACGATCATGATTCAGCACAGGCCTCCCTCGTTACAGCGTCCCGTATGCTGAACACGGCCATGCCCACGTTCATCGGAGCCGAAAACGCCGTCCAAAAGCGATACCATGGTGAATACACGCGGCTCACGGAGGAGTACGTGAGCTTGGAAACACGGTTCAACGGCTCGTCATATGGTAGTGTGGTCGATCCCGCACGCGAGCTTGCGATACAGGGCGCCGTACTGGAGACGCGTATCAAGGGTTATACTGATTGCCTGACCGCTATAGCATCGGCCGACGTGGCACTGGAGGAGCTTCGGAACGCTGCCAATCAAAGCCTCTCCGGTGTCGGGGCAGAGAAGGTCCGGGAACTGGAGGAGCTACTCGATACCGCACGAACTAACGCCCGCTCAGAGGCATTCAACGTCTCCCTAGAAGCTGCCGTGTCCACTAAGGAGCATGCCCTCGACCTTGCCCTCACTGCGGAGCGTAACCGTGATGACCGGATACGAGTGGGAGTGCTCGCAGGCTTCACGTTGTTCCTCTTCCTCATTGGTAGCGTCGTTGACAGGCGAATAGCAGGCACTGGGCGTGGGGATATATCCACGGATGAGAATGGTGAAGGGCTAGATGGCGCGGTCAGCCCCACTCCCAACGTCGACGATGAGAAAGCCAGCCATTGAGGAAACGTCGGAGCCCGTCGTTCCCGGTGAAGGTCTCCTCCAATGCCCCCTCCGTGACCATGCTACCGCTCGTCGCTACTGTTGAAGCGAGACCGCGGGGACAGCCAGCGCGTACCAATCCTCGCTCGTCCGTGATGACCGCTCCCTCGATGAACGTGTCCACGAGTGTGTGTTCGCGGGGGAGCACGACCTCCCACCGGCGGTTGTGGATCCGTGGGGAGAAGGCCCGGTGTTTCTCTAGAAATGCCTTCTGGTGGTGCTCAGGAGCATCCAGCAAGGGGCCATGATGTACCCGTGTCGGTGCCAATCGATAGGTGGACACCCTTAGCGCCACAACCGCCAGTTTGTCTTCATCGGACCACACCTCTTGCGCCCTGACGACGAATCCCTCACGCTCGGCCTGTGTCAGCAGGGAGCGGGCGAACCGACGTAGCTGTGGCCAGAGCTGGTCAGGGACCACGTCGGGGGGCTCGAAGGTCACCAGTACTAGTCGATCACCGGACAGCTTGCCGGGGAGATCTTCCCATGTCATATCTGGGATCGGGGACGGGAAGAAGAATTGTCGGTTGGGCTTCCCCAGGAAGTCGCGTGCTGCTAAGGAGAAGATGTGGAGGTTCTCTGATGAGAGGGCAGCAGCGACGTTCCGGCGGGGATCTACGGGATCGATGACCAAAACCGGCTCTGAGAACCGTATCCCTTCGTCACGGTGGTCCTCGATATCGATGATGACCGGTGGCTCCCAAACGGCCACAGCCTCTAGCACATCTATGAATGAGCCATAATGGAGCACGAGCAGCTCGCACAGATACCCCGAGAGCCCCTGCGTCCTCGTGTCTGCACCGTAGAGGTCACAGCCGGTGCAGAAACGCTTGAGAAGGCGCACCTCGCCCCGCTGTGACTCGCTGATGCGCCCACACACGAATTTCGTGTGGAAAGGAGTGCGCCCCACACTGGACACCTTCTTCGTAGCAGCGTCCACCTGATAAGCGGGTACCAGGTCGACAGCGAAACCGTCCACTTCCCCCTTCACATAGGGATGTTCAGCATAGGCCACGGTGGCGGTCCCACCCAAGGCTCCCACAACCGCTTGGCCAAGGGCAAGTCCATGTTCACGCAACGCCTCGCGGGAGAGCTCTTGTGGGAAGAGGAGGAACACGTCCACGTCACGGGCGCCTGGAAGCCAAGTACCCTTCGCGACCGAGCCCACCAGCACGGGGCGGGCAGACATCCCCAACTGGCTCGCCTGATCGATTCCGGTGGCCAGCACACGCTTCGCAAGGGACCGTATACGCTCGGCCTCTAGAGGCTCTGGTACCAGTTCGCTCCGTATCTCAGCTACGAGCTCGTCCACGTCCACAGTACCTCGGACGGTCCTAGGCGCGGAAGTCCCTGCCCGGGAACACGGCCGCGTCGCCCAGCTCCTCCTCGATGCGCAGCAACTGGTTGTACTTGGCGTTCCGCTCGCTGCGACAGGGGGCGCCGGTCTTGATCTGGCCGCAGGCCAGGGCCACGGCAATGTCGGCAATAGTCGTGTCCTCCGTCTCACCGGAGCGGTGCGAGACCACCACGCCGTACCCGTTCCGGAAGGAGAGGGTAGCAGCAGCAAAGGACTCGGTGAGGCTCCCGATCTGGTTGACCTTGAGCAGAAGGGCATTGGCTGCGCCGAGGTCAATACCACGCTGAATCCGCTCCACGTTGGTAACGAATAGATCGTCGCCCACGACCTGGATATCGAGCTCCCGGGTCATGCGAGCATAGGCCTCGTAATCCTCCTGGTCGAAGGGATCCTCGATGGAGACGATGGGATAGCGGGAGCAGATGTCCGCGTAGAGGGCGAGGAGCTTATCGCTGGAGATGGGCTTGCCGCCGACGATGTAAGCCTTCTTCTTGGTGTCATAGAACTCAGCAGCGGCGCAGTCCATAGCTATGACGATGTCCTCGCCGGGAACGTAGCCGGCGTTCTTCACAGCGGCCATCAGAGCATCAAGACCCTCATCCACGGTCTTGCAGGGCGGGGCGAAGCCACCCTCGTCACCCACGTTCACAGCGTCCCCGCCGTACGCCTTCTTCAGGTACGCTTTGAGCGAGTGGTAGCACTCCGCACCCATGCGCAGGCCCTCGGCGAAGTTACTGGCACCAACAGGCATGAGCATGAACTCCTGGAATTCGATGGCGTTACCGGCATGGACACCACCGTTCAGGACGTTCATCATAGGAACCGGGAGGACGTTTGCCGATGTCCCACCGAGATAGCGGTAAAGGGGGAGATCCACAGAGTCCGCAGCGGCGTGGGCGCACGCCAGGGACACACCGAGGATGGCGTTGGCCCCGAGCTTGCTTTTATTCTTCGTCCCGTCCAGTTCGAGCATGAACCGATCGATGGCTACCTGATCACGGACATCCATCCCGATGAGCTCGGAAGCGATGACCTCGTTGACGTTTGTGACGGCCTTGAGCACACCCTTGCCGAGCCACCCCTTGCCCTTGTCGCGGAGTTCAAGGGCCTCATGGGTCCCCGTTGATGCGCCGGAGGGGACAGCGGCCCTTCCGAAACCGATGCCGGCCGCAACGTCCACCTCGATGGTGGGGTTACCGCGAGAGTCGATAATCTGACGCGCAGTTATTTCGGTGATCTCAAAGGTATCGCACATTATCTTCGCCGGTGGCCGTGTGGAGGGATAAGACATAAAAACGTAGCTGCGGGGCTTGTGCGCTCACAGGTAACCCAAGCGTTCCATACCCTCTTGGAGCCGGACGGCCGGATCTTCCCCAGAGGCGGCCAGGTTGATGGCCAAACTTACTAGCTCTCGCTTCTTCTCCAGGGTCACGGTAAAAGCCCCCGAACGCTCACGTGCGATGAAACGGGCGAATACCTTCAATGTCGGGCGCGGGTCCCACTCGGCCTCCAGCAGCTCGGTCGCCAAATCACCGTACCACACGACGTCGTCGGCCCCGGAACCGTCGTCAGCAAGTATGGGGAGGATGAAGCGTGTAAGGAAGGAACCTATCTTAAGCGGTTCCTCGGGTTCGGTCCCGTTGTAGCTCTTCATTGCCGCCGAGCTCTTCACCATGCTCGAAACCACGGCCCGTGCCTGCTGCATAGGGATGATGTTCAGCGCGCCTTCCAGCCGTTCGAACGCCGTGGGTTCGAAAACCTTCTTTGCCCGGTCAAGGAACCGTGTGACGGTCTGGTCGTAGGTGCCCCGGACGCTACCATACTGGAGTCGGGTTGGGGACGCAACGGTGACCTTCGCACTCGGGGGGGTATCCTCTTTCGGGAGCGGTGATTCGTCATCGAGGATTGATTCAGGGGCTGTAATCTCCTCCGATGGGAGCTCCTCCTCAGCGGGTCCTTCGATCCCATCAGACTCCTCCTCCTCAGGAATCCCCCGTAGCTTTCGGATGTAGCCGGTGATGCGGTTACCGTAGCTCCTATTCCTATCATTCTTCGCATCACTCTCGCTTTGCACGATGCCCGGCGTATAACGCGTGTCCACACTCTCCTTCTTGCCGCCGAGGAGCTCGCGGGGGTCGTACCGAGTGATCCATAACCGGTAATCCCGTCGCTGATGCCCGTCAGGACGGGGGATATTGCCGTATCCTCCAATCCGAGCCGTGTAGGAGCCCCCTCGATCCTCCTTGCGGGAGCCCAGCATATTGTGGATGTTTTTGTAAACGGTCTCAGCGACCGATGAACCGATCCATCCACCCAGGCTTCCACCAACAAGAAAGATGGGGATGATGAAAGCCTTGGGGAACGTTTCTGGAACGAAGAGGACTATGCCGCCGAGGGTGAGTGCTCCGCCGACAAAAGTCCCTGCTGCCATTTCTCGCACTTTGTTGCGTTTAGCATTCGCCGTGACGTACTTGAACAGATAGACGGTCCATAGGACGACTACGATGGCATGTCGTGCCATGAGCGGAAGTTCCTGTGCGCTCTCCACGCCCACGGTCAAGGAAAGGAGAATGAGAAGAACTGCGATCTCGGCCTCCCATCCCTTGGTATTGAAGAACTGCGTGTTCTTGAGCACCTGGCCCATGATGATTGCTGACAGTCCCATGGCTACAACTGCGACGGGATTGGAGATCACTTCAAGGAACGTCTCCCCTATCGGTTCGGACATGCGCGCAAGGAGGTCCAGGTCCTGTGGACCAAGAGAAGGTCTGAGTGACGGGATTGCGGTCGCGGCAAGGGTGGCGTTGTCTGCCATTTTTTCGTACTCTCCGCGGTCGTCACTCGTTATTGCCCAAGGTCAAGGGATCCTCACCCCGGCGGGCAATGGTAATGGAGGGTTCCTTACGCTCGATTCGCCTCTCGAGCACTTTAATAGCGAGTTCGTCCACTTTCCCCATCAGTCGCCCTCTGGACACGATGAGAATGAGTGTGTCCTCTATTGTCCTTGCCAGTTCAGGCTTGGACGTACGTATCCTTCCAAGGTACTTTTTTCCCGAGGGCGCGAGTATCTCCTTGAGTAGCTGATTGCGGCGCGCACCGATCAGAGCCTCATACTGCTCTTCCTCCTGTTTCTGCGCCTTATCCTGCTCGATGCGTTGTTTCATTTCTGCAAGCTTCCGCGCTTTAATACGCGAGAGCTCATCGTCGTCCATTGGAACAACAATGTGTTTCTTGTTTTAAGAAACTATCCCGACCCTCTTTACCAATGAGGAACGGGGAGCGTACAGCATCCCGTGGCCTTGATGACCTCAATCCCCAGACGGCGTGCAGCTGAGTGCACCTCAAGCGAGGGCATGGCCATTCGTTCAAAACCGTGCTCCAGTGCCAACCGCTCGATAACCCTGCCCTCAGGACCCCGGGGTCGCATGCAGCCAAGGGCAAGCTCGGTCTCTGGTAAAAGCTCGCGTGCGGATGCGAATACCTCGGTCACGGCCTCCGACGATGGAGGTTCGACATCGGCCATTCGAGTTCCCGGAGTGGGGAGTAGCACAAGGAACACGACCAGGGGTGCGTCCATGGACGCCGCCATCTCGAGAGCAGTCCGTTCTCCCCGGACCATACCGAAGTGGAGGCCGATGGTGATGTGCGGTACTACGGGAATGCCTACAGAGATCAGGCTCCGGTAGCTACCAAGATAGTCCTCCGGGCCACGGTCGAGCCCGTACACCTCCCGGGCGGTCGAGCGGTCACCGATAAGGTCCAGGGAAACCACGTCGACATCGGTCGTTGCTAGGATCCGGGCGTCCTCTGCGTTCACCAGGCCACAATGGACGTTGAGCTGCAGCCCAGTGGTCCGCTTAGCCTCTGCTAGTACTGGTAAGAAGGGGCGAAGTGGGACGCGCCCATCACGATCACATCCTCCAGACACAAGACAACCTGCGCCGCCCCGGGCCCAGAGTTCGTCAAGAAACGAGGATAAGCTCTCCGGCGTCGTAGCTGCATGCATGTGACGGAGGAAGGTCCGACCGCAATGAGCACAGTCAAGGGAGCAGCCTGCACCGGTCACCGAAACCGATGGAAAAGAGGAGCGGGTAAGGGCATTGCAGCAATAGTCGTAGACGGTGAGTGTCCCGCTCTTCGTCCCGGCCCCTTGTGACATCGTATTCGCACCGCGCGGCCGCTACAAACAATATAAGCTTTTAGCAGGAAGGATGGCAGGTGATGTCCCACCGCGGTGCCGCCATTCTTGCGCTCCTCCTCGTTCTTTCGGGCCTGGCCGAGGACGATTTGGCCATCCAGCTTTACGATCCGGCCATTCAACACATGGTCGTGTCATCGGCGGAGCTTCCCGTCAACATCACCAACGGTCCCTTTGCCTTCCTCAACCTCGGCTCTCCCCAGAACGTCACGCTCCTTCCCTCCGGGGACCTGGTCAATGTCACGAACATCACCGAAGTATCCATACGCTCCAAGAGCTCCGTAAAGCGAATGTCTTGGTTCGAGAACACCACGTTGCTTCTGGATCGCGATCGGGAGCTGCGGATCGAGCGAATGAGCTTCAACATCACGGACCCGGGGCTATGGGAGGGTGGTATCTCCATCCACTACTCCAACCGTTCATTCACCTTCCCCATCCGGATCCGTGTGGAGGAGCAGCGTTACATAGCTTATATGGCTACCAGTATCCGGCACACTGCAGACCTTCTGGAGGACGAGCCCCGGACAATGCGTGATGCGGCCTACTCCTATATCGAAGCCGCTAAATATTACAGACTGCTGCTAAACGTGGCCAACGAGGATTACTGCAGGCGGAAAGCGACAGGGATCCTCGACCGGGTGGTTGCCCAGGATTCGGCTAACAAGACCCGCTGGAACGACCTCAGGACCCTTGCCGAGCAGTACCAGCTCCTTGACGACACTGAAGAGCTGTCCTCCATCCAGAACGAACTTATCCCCTGGTACTCGGACAAACTCTCTGCGGACCTCACCTATTACGCACCTCTGGCCCAGGCCTTCACCGACATCGGTGCCATTGACAAAGCGGAGCGTACCCTTCAGCTCTACGCCCAGCGTCTTGACGAAGTGGCCAACGCTACGGAGGGGATGCGACGTGCTGAGGACCTTGAAGCCGCCGCTCGCGTGTACGAACGCCTGTGCGATCGCAAGCGAGTGCAGGAGCGATACCTCGCTGCCGCTGAGGCCTACAGGAAGGCAATCCCTACAAGCGGTAATGTGCCCGACAATACTTTGGCCTTATGGTCCTTCGACATCGCTGAGCTTTACAAGAAGGCCGGAGAGCCCGTGAGGGCAGATCAGTACTACCTCTCGAGTCTGGACATCATTCTCAACATCATCAGGACGCGAGAGCTCCAGCACATCCCCCTTACCTTCAAGGCCGTCCGTATCTATGGTCGGCTTGAGAACGACCGGGCCGGTGAGCTCCTCGATCTCCTCGCCAGCCCCTATGTATCGGCCAACCAGACCTGGGAGAAAGATTTCCAAGTGCTCATGGGGCTGGAGAGCGTGTATCGATGGGCGTGGGAGTCCAATCACACAATGCTCGTGAACAAGACCTGTTCTCTGGGCACCACCCTCTCGACGACCCTTGGTGACCAATACCACCTGAGCATGTACACTGCATGCCATCCTCCCGTTCCGGACGAGGTATGCATCAACCTCCTCCCTCTCGCTCTGGAAGTATGGATCGACACGGACGTCCAGCGTTTGATTACCAGTCTCTCAGAGACCTCCAAGACCCGTGAGCTCGCAGATGCTCTCGATGGGGGGGAAATGGTGCTAACAACGGACATAATCGCAAATGCATCGGTCACAGACCGTCTCGTACTCGAGGCAATCAGGGATGTATGCCGGCAGCGTATGTCCCCCATGCTCCCCGGACCCTTCAATGCGAGCCTGACCACTATCAATGGATCTCTAGTGTGTTTCACACAGCTTGCAGAGACGTCGGTCAATGGGACTCGAGTCGCATCGCCGACTCCCGGTAACGTCACAACTACGGCCCGCCCCGATCCGACGGGGAAGGTGCTCAAGAGCCTCCTAATCATGGTCCTTGTCATCGCGGTCGTGATCGTGCTCCTAACGTACCATAGCCCGCCGCAGGAACCCGAACCAGCACCACGACAACCCAGCCCGGAGAAAACCGAGATACCGCCTCCCGAGCCCCCTGACGAGGATGAGGAGCTCGAGGACGACGACGATCTTAATCACGAGCATGAGCATTGAGGGCCGGGGCGCTCTTTTCTTCCAAAAGGTTTAAAACGATTGGGAGAAGACGTGCCGCCACCATCAGTGGCTGATGTTCTTCAGGTGAACAAGATGAGCATGTACAAGCACATGGCACTCGCATGGCGCAAGACCAAGACGTCCCCATTCAAGGACGCCCAAAGGGAGCGCTATATTAAATGGCGATCGGAGGGTTCCTTGGTCCGCGTCGACCGCCCGACCCGCCTCGATAAGGCACGATCCCTTGGCTACAAGGCCAAGCAAGGCATCCTCGTGGTACGCTCCCGCGTCAAGAAGGGTGGTCGCAAGCGCACTCGCCCGGTCCATGGTCGCCGCCCGAAACGAGCTGGTGCGATTAAGTTCTCACCTGGAAAGAACCTTCAGACCATCGCTGAGGTGCACGCTTCGCGGAAGTATGCCAATCTTGAGGTCCTCAACTCCTACATCGTGGGGAACGACGGCGTCTCTGCTTGGTACGAGGTCATCATGATTGACCCGAACCATCCCGTGATCAAGTCTGACCGACAACTTTCCTGGATTACTGAGGGATCTCATCGTGGTCGTGCATTCCGTGGTCTTACCACAGCAGGCAAGCGTGGTCGGGGTCTGGCTAACAAGGGATGGGGCACAGAAAAGGTTTGAGGTTCTCCTCCCTCTCGGCTAGAGCATTCTGCCAGGCAACTGAGTCGGTGGAGAAGGTACGGGCGGCACTCCGCACGTTCATTCCCGATGATACCGGACTGAGCTTACGCTCCGCTTCCGGTCACTTCGGCAATCCCATTACTATCATAGAGGGGCGTATCGAGAGCGCCCGGGCCATCCGGGAGGTCCTTTCACGCGTCCCGGTAGAAGTCCCCGCTGTTCCTACCTCTCGCGGATCTGCTTTCGTGCTCCGCTTCGACAAGGCTTCAGCACTCACGGGTGCCCTTGTTTCCGGAACAGACGATCCTATTCTCGTCAGAATCGCAGTAAACATGTGGGGATGCTCCTTAGAGTGGGATGAAGTCATTTCCGAAGTAAGAAAAAAGGGCACGGGAAGCCATTCTTCACCAGAAGTGGATTCATCTGAATAATCTATAAAATAAGAAAGAAGAGAGAAAGGAAGGGAGACAAGTGCAATATAGAGAAGTCGCTCACGCTTTATTAATCCTTCTGCTAACGGCAGTTAATGGTTAGTCTAAATCGGAAGAATTGGCCGTTATATTTGGTTTTAATATTCATTTATGTTCATCTATGTTAATAGCGCGATAATTTCGGTTTAAACACGCAAATAGGAAAGATATATATGGTAAAAAAGATAATGAATGATTAGATGGGATTTCGCACGAATGCCCTTATCGTGTTCATCCTACTCGCTCTCGCTAGCGGACGCATCATAGAGGAGCAAGTCGTCACCGTCTCCGTTGGTGACAACCTCGCTTGCCACTTCCAAATCGCACTGAACAAGACCATCGAGCAGGGAGAACCGTATCGCCTCATCGGCATCAACCATGTGCTCCCCAAGGGGGTCCAGCAGGTGAGAGTGTACGATACCGGAGGGCCGGTGGAGTATAGCCAGACTGCTCGTGAGTCCGATACGCTTTTCCATATCCCGTATCGAGAACCATTAGTCGAGCGGGACTCAAAGATCATTTATATCGAGTACGATCAGTCAGATTGCGTTCGCCAAGCTGATGACTCGTATGAACTATCCACCCGGTTCTCTCTGCTCTCCGACACAGCCCTCTTCCGGCTCACGTTGATCCTTCCTGAGGGTTATGTCCTTCCAGTAGAACTGGACAAAGAACCTTCACAGCTGCGTCCTGTAATCAGCCCCAACGCCATTATCCGCACGGACGGTAGGAAGCTTGAGTTCGAGTGGGAGCGACGCGACCTAGCCAGCGAAGAGAGCCTGTGGTACTTCGTCCGTTTCAATCCAATAGCACGAAACAGCACGCCGTATTGGGCCGTAGCAGCGGTCATCGCCGTAGCGGCAGCCTTCCGCATTGGGCAGTCATTCCCGCGCACGGTCCGTAAGCCCCGGACCTTCGGATTCGTGCTCAGGGACGATGAGAGAAAGGTGGTTGATGCCCTTCTTGAATCCGGAGGTGAACTGAAGCAGAGCGATCTTGCGAGGGTCGTGGGGTACTCAAAGGCGAAGGTTTCCTACATGGTCCGGGACCTGGAGAAGCGAGGCATTCTGAAGAAAAGCCCGTTGGGGCGCACCAACCGCATCACGTTGCTGGTCGAGCGCGAGGACCTGGAGTAAGGAGGGAGGGGCACGAAGCCCCCCCCATGGGCCCGGCAGGATTCGAACCCGCGACCTTCTGGTCCGAAGCCAGACGTCATATCCAGGCTAGACCACGAGCCCGCAAGTTCGTACGGCTGCTGTAAACCTATAAAGCTTGTGGGGACGGCCCGGCTCCGACCTCACTCATCATAGATGAAGACCGGTTCAGGATAGTGACGTATCTTTTGGAGCTTCCAGCGGTTCCGGGTCTCCTCGCACAGGATCCGGTCCATCTGTTCCGCGGTAAGGTCCGAACGAAGGATGCTAAGTGGGATGTCGAGCCGGAGTGGCCGGCCCGGGATGACGTGACGTGTGGACTTGGGAGGGAATAGCTTGTCCGCCAGTGCTCGCTCCACCACCTCCTGCTTGCTGTATACGGGGCGAAGGAGAAGGAGAACACACAGAGGATCTGCAGCAAGAATCTTCTCGCAGGGCTCGTCACCCACAAGGCGATACGTGATCCCGTGCTCCTGAATCTCCTTGAGGACCGCTTGGTCCATGTTGATGAACCGTTCAAGATCGAAGCCGTCTTTAGGCGTATACACGTGCACGTTGCCTTCACCCCGTGCAAGTACGCCGAACGATGCGGTGCGCTCAGCCATCTTTTTCTGGGCCTCAGCCACGGGAAGTTCCTGTCGCTCGAGATGGGGTGCCGTCCGTTCTATGATTGCGCATAGCTCGTCCGAGCTTAAGTTGTCAAGGGACAAGTACCAGCCCTTGAGCTCGATGCTATCGTCGAAGTAATCAACTATACAGGCCACGATCCCTCTGCAATTAAGGCGTTTGAGGGCTGCGAACCGGTGCATACCGTCGATGACGATGTACTCCCCATCCACTTCAGTAGCGATAATGGGATTACGCTGGAGGCCCGAGTGAGCGATTAGGTCTGCGATACGGCGCGCTGGCTTATCGAGAGTGAGTTCGTGGATGTGAGTCTGGGATAGGGGGATGATCCTAAGGTTTGGCAGTTCCACGACGTATCTCCATCCCTGCCTCGAAGGCTACGATGTTAGTAGCGGCGAACCGCTCGGGCGAGCCTTCAGTTATGCTCTTTTTAATGCTTTTCGTCTCCACGGGGATTCCGTCCGCGAGGTATCCCAAGGCCACGACGTTGGCGAGGATCGACCCGCCCAACGGGATAGCGGCTGCGGTAAGGTCCACTACTTCCAGACGTTTAGTATAACGTCCCAGGCACTCGAGAATGTCCTTCCGAGAAGGGTACTCGGCAAGTCCGAGCGTTACGGGCAATGGAACTATCCGAAGATCGTTCACAACCACCCTGCTCTCATTAGAAAGGAGTGCCGTCTGCCGCATGGGTTCGAGGAGCTCAAAAGAAACCATGAGGTCGCAGGCCCTGTCGGGCACGAGAGGTGCGATCGCATCCTCGTCCGTTCGAAGGTGCGTCAGGAGGAAACCCCCGCGCTGGGACATACCGTGGGTCTCTGCGCAAAGGACAGGTCTATCCTCCAGAAGGAAAGCGCCTGCCAAGGTCTTTGAGGCGAAGAGCACACCCTGGCCACCGACACCACAGATGTTGATGTTCACGCGTCCCCACCTCCCGGGAGTACGAACGCTCCATGTGGACATATCTGTACGCATACGCCGCAGGACGTGCACAATGCCTCGTCGATGGCGACTCCACCTTCGATCCGGACGATGGCGGGGCATCCGAATGTGTTGATACAGACCTGGCAATCATTGCACCCGTCCACGACCGGGACGAGCTTCTTACGCTTGGCTTTGAACACACAGGGGCTACGGAGGATGACCACGGACACGCCGTCGTGAGCATTGGCCTCTTTGAAGACCGCAATGGCGGCCGAAATGTCCTGAGGGTCCGTGATCTGCACGAACTCGACACCACAGGCACGCACCAAGGCCTCCATGTCGACTGCGGGCGCGGGTTCGCCGGTGACGAGCCGTCCCGTGCCGGGATTTTCCTGGTGACCGGTCATCGCGGTGATGCGGTTATCGAGGATGACGACCGTGATACGGGCCTTGTTGTACACGGCATTGATGAGGCCTGTGATACCTGAGTGAAAGAACGTTGAATCACCTATGACCGCGGAGGGGCGTTCATCAAGACCGGCAAAGTCCATACCGGACGCTTTTCCTATACTGGCACCCATGTCGAGGCAGGTGTCGATCCCCTTGAGAGGTGGAGCGAGCCCCAGCGTATAGCAGCCGATATCGCCCGCTACAACTCGGCACTTGGCCCTTTTCATGGCATAGTAAGCTGAGCGATGGGAGCAACCCGGGCACAGTACGGGGGGGCGTGGAGGGACGGTCTCCGCGACAGGGGCGGTCTGCTCCCGTCCCAGGGCGGTCATCGCTCGATCAACGGTCATCTCCCCGTCATGTTGTACATGACCAGAGACCTTCCCGCGCACCTCATGAGTGCATACGCGCAGGGCGTCCTCTTCCAGGAAGGGATCTCCATCCTCGAACACATAGATACGCTCCACTCTGCTGTCGAGCTCCTTGATGAGCGCTAGCGGGGGCGGGTAGGTGGCCACAGTGAGAAGGACCGCTTTCAGCCCGACCCTGGCCACTGCCTCTTTTGCGTATCTAGCTGCGGGGCCGGTGGCGATGACGCCGATATCGCCCTCACCCTCTAGACGGTTATGGGGGAATGCGTCGATAGCCGCCATTATGTCAGGCTGCCGGTCCAAGAGCTGGCGATAACGCCTGCGAGCGTTGGCTGGAATCATGATGAACCGCCCCGGGTCCTTTGTGAACGAGCCCTTACGCTCTGGGCGAGTGTCCGGTCCGAAGGTCACCGGACCACGGGTATGGCACACCCGCGTGGTGAGGCGGAGGATGACGGGGATCTCGAACCGCTCAGACAGCTCGAAACCGGCCACGACGAAGTCCTTGGCCTCCTGCGGATCTGCGGGTACGAGGGTGAGGGTCTTGGCACCCTTCACGTACATTCGTGAGTCCTGCTCGTTCTGCGAGGAATGCATCCCCGGATCATCGCCTACGGCAACCACAAGGCCGCCCACTGTGCCTGTGTTGGTCAGAGACATGAAGGGATCCGCTGCGACGTTGAGCCCAACGTGTTTCATAGTGACAAGTGCTCTAGCGCCGGCGTAGGAAGCACCGGCTGCGACCTCGAGCGCCACCTTCTCATTGATGGACCATTCCACGTGGATGTCACGGGCCGTGGCCACAGGGGCCAGTGTCTCGATAATCTCACTGGACGGGGTACCCGGGTATCCCGAGGCAACGGTCACTCCGGCCTCAAGCGCACCACGGGCAACCGCCTCGTTCCCCATGAGGAGGACCTTTGCACCCTCAGTCGCCTCGATCCTGACCTTGCTCATGGGAGCGGAGGTAGGAAAGCGGCTTAAAAACCTTGGGGAAGAACCGCGGGTGTCACTGTCAAGCATTCCCCGAAAACTTATAAAACCGGCCTCGCGTCCGTCCATCCGCTATGGGGCACACCCTTATCATCGCGGAGAAACCTCGGGCCGCCGCCCGAATTGCTGCGGCCTTGGCCGACGGTGAGGTGATCAAGAAAGGAAGTAAGGGCGTCTCATCGTATTCGCTCACTCGAAAAGGCCAGAAGATTGTCGTTGCTGCCGCCGTTGGCCACATCTACTCCCTCCGTCAGAATGATAAGAAGGGCTGGGTGTACCCGGTGTTCGACGTGGACTGGGCCCCTGCGCACGAGGTTCGCAAGGATGGGGCATACACGAAGAAGTACCTCACTGCCCTCAAGGCGGCGGCCAAGGGTGCCGAGCGCTTCGTAGTGGCCTGCGACTTCGACATCGAGGGTAGCGTTATCGGGTTCAACGTACTGAGGTTCGCCTGTAAGAAGAAGGACGGCGCCCGGATGCACTTCTCCACCCTCACCAAGCACGAGCTTGAAGAGGCTTTCGAGAAGGCTAATCCTTCTCTCGATTGGGGTATGGTGGAAGCGGGGCTCACCCGCCATGTAGCCGACTGGTTCTTCGGTATCAACCTCTCACGGGCTCTTACACTGGCCATCAAGAACGCTGTCGGGATGTTTAAGGTCATGAGCACAGGCCGCGTCCAAGGCCCCACGCTCGCCATCCTGTGCGAGCGCGAGCTCGAGATCAAGGCTTTCGAGCCCACGCCGTTCTGGCAGCTCGAGCTCCATGCCTTGGTGGACGGGGCTGAGATCGTGGCGCTCCACGCTGCCGACAAGTTCTGGAAGGAGAATGAGGCCACGACCGCCCACTCACGCTCCCAGGCCGATCCCGGTATCGTTCAAGACGTTTCCCGGAAGAAGTTCGAGCAGGCCGTACCGCCGCCCTTCGACCTCACTTCGCTCCAATCCGAGGCATACAAACAGTTCAGCTTCGCCCCCACACGCACTCAGGAGCTTGCTCAGACACTCTATGAGTCGGGGCTCATCTCGTACCCCCGTACATCGAGCCAGAAGCTCCCCGAACGCATCGGATTCAAAGAGATCCTCAAGGGACTAGCCTCCCTCTTTCCCAAGGAGGTCGAGCTCCTCTTGGGCATGAAGAAGCTCGTCCCCAAGGAGGGGAAGAAAGAGGATTCTGCCCACCCCGCCATCTACCCCACTGGCGAGAAGCCCAAGATGCTCACCGATCAGGAGCGAAAGCTCTTCGATCTTATCGCCCGCCGTTTCCTTGCGGTCTTTGGAGAACCCGCCGTTCGGGAGAGCCTGAAGGTCACCATCCGCGTGGGCGAGGAAGACTTCATCGCAGAGGGGAAGCGCACGGTGGAACCGAACTGGCACACACTCTATGGACCCTTTGCTAAGTTCGAGGAGGTGCTCCTCCCGAACATGGACAAAGGGCAGGAGGTCAGTGTACAGAGCATCGACCTTCTTTCGAAGGAGACGCAGCCCCCCCGGCGCTTCTCGCCCGCGTCACTTGTCAAGCGGATGGAGAAAGAGAACATCGGCACCAAGGCAACGAGAGCATCCACGGTGGACACCCTTTCATCGCGAGGGTACGTGACCGGGGATATTATCGAGGTCACTGAACTAGGTCTTCAAGTCTACTCCATCCTCACCAAGTACAGCCCGCGTATCCTCGATGTCGAGCTAACACGCCAGTTCGAGGATGACATGATCCGCATCCAGGAGCGAAAGACCGACCGGAAAGAGGTGCTCGAGCGACTGCGTTCCAAGCTCGAGGACATCCTAACGGAGTTCAAGTCCAACGAGGACAAGATCGGAAAAGAACTTGCTGATGCTATCAGAGCCACCAACCGTGCAGCCCTGGTCATAGGCCCCTGTCCGGTATGCGGGAAGGGCGACGTTCGCATCATCCGTAGCAAGAAGAGCGGTAAGCGCTTCGCGGGATGTTCGAACTACCCCGAGTGCTCCAACTCTTACCCCCTACCCCAGCGCGGGAACATCATCGGTAGTAAGAAACCATGCCCGACATGCAATCACCCCAGGATTACGGTGAAGGGCGGCGGCAGGCGACCTTGGAGGATGTGCCTGAATATGGAATGCCCGAGTCGGGAACGGAAAGAAGAAAACGGAGGGAATAATCCGTGAGCGGTTATGACCACGCTCGGATCGAGCAGACATGGCAGAAGCGTTGGGAGGAGGCCGGTATCTTCAAGGTCTCCGAGGATCCCGCTAAAAAGAAGTTCTACTGCCTCGAGATGTATCCCTATCCATCGGCGACCCTCCACGCCGGTCACCTGCGTAACTACGCCCTTGGCGACACCCTCACCCGCTTCAAACGCATGCGGGGATACAATGTGCTCTACCCCATGGGCTACGATGCGTTCGGCCTACCCGCGGAGAACGCTGCCATCAAGCATAGCACCGATCCTGAGACGTGGACCTGGGACAACATCAACGCCATCAAGGTCCAGCAGAAGCGCATGGGACTAAGTTACGACTGGGACCGTCAGATCCAGAGCTGTACTGAGGACTATTACCGCTGGAACCAATGGATCTTCCTCAAGCTCATGGAGAAGGGTCTGGTGGACCGACGCGGAGCCATCGTTAACTGGTGCCCGTCGTGCGCCACCGTGCTGGCCAACGAGCAGAACATCAACGGCAAGTGCTGGCGCTGCTCCTCCACCGTGGAGTATAAGGACCTCACCCAGTGGTACTTCAAGATCACCGAGTATGCCGAAGAGCTGCTGTCCGGTCTAGAGGGCCTTGACTGGCCAGAGCGTGTCAAGATCATGCAGCGCAACTGGATCGGGCGCAGCGAGGGCACCATCATCGAGTTCGAGGTCAAGGATACCGGTGAGACCGTGCCCATCTTCACAACCCGCGCCGACACCCTCTACGGCGTCACCTTCATGGTGTTCGCTCCCGAGCATCCTTGGGTGCACACATGGGTGAAAGGCACCGAGTACGAGGAGGAGTTCAACGCCTTCCTTGCCGAAGTGCAACTGGAGGACAAGTTCGAGCGAACCGACGCGGAGCATGAGAAGAAGGGTATGTTCATCGGGAAGCACGCAATACACCCCATCCTCGGGACGGAGATCCCGATCTACGTGGGTAATTTCGTTATCTACGAGTACGGTGCCGGGGCCGTTATGGCAGTTCCTGCTCACGACCAGCGCGACTTCGAGTTCGCTAAGAAATTCGACATCCCGATCATCGTGGTCATCCAGGCCCGTGGCTACAAGCTGGAAGCGGATAAGATGCACCGCGCATACATCGAGGACGGCGACCTGGTCAACTCGGCCGAGTTCGACGACTGGGAGAACCGCGACGCGATCGACGCAATCGGGAAGAGGCTCAAGGAGATGGGTAAGGGAGGCCCCACGGTGAACTACCGACTCCGTGACTGGCTGATCTCACGTCAGCGCTACTGGGGCACACCGATCCCCATTATCTATTGCGACAAGTGCGGTATCGTCCCCGTGTCAGAGGACCAGCTGCCCGTTTTGCTTCCCAAGGACGTCACGTTCAGCGGGGGTGGGAATCCCCTGGAGACCTCCAAGGGATTCGTGAACACTACCTGCCCCACATGCGGCAAGCCGGCTCGACGCGAGACGGACACAATGGACACCTTCGTGGACTCGTCCTGGTACTTCCTGCGGTACTGCTCCCCTCAAGAGAACGCTGCTCCTTTCGCTCGGGACGCGGCCCAGTACTGGATGGCTGTGGACCAGTACATCGGTGGTATCGAGCATGCGGTGTTGCACCTGTTGTATGCTCGCTTCTTCACAAAGGCACTCCGGGACATGGAGCTCCACAGTATCGACGAGCCCTTCTCGGCCCTCCTGTGCCAAGGCATGGTGAACAAGGAGGCACCGTTCTGTGAGACGTGCGATATCCACCTCCAACCAGGCAGGCACGAGAATAGGAAATGCGTCGAGTGCGGGAATCCCTATGTCATGCGCACGGCCAAGATGTCCAAGAGCCTGGGGAACACCGTCAACGTCATGGAGCTCATCGAGCGGGCGGGCGCCGACGCCTCGCGCTTGTTCATCCTCTTCGGCTCGAATCCCGAGAAGGAGTTCGAGTGGGCAGACCAGGGGCTGGAGAACGCGAGCAAATTCCTCCATAGGCTCTACCATACACTTAGTGAGCATCCCTCCGACGTGCGCGAGGACATCATCTCAACAGACGATCATATGCTCTTCCTGCTCCACCGCACCATCCGCAATGCTACCCGCAACTACGAACAGTTATTGTTCCGTTGGGCAATCCATGAAGTGATGGCATTCACCAAAGAGCTCAGCCGATACAAGCTAGGGAGCGTCAACCGCAAGGTGTACGAGGAATGTGTCCGTAACCTCGCACTGCTCGTGGCCCCCATCACACCACACCTTGCTGAGGACGTGTGGGAGCACCACGGGAGGGGGGGATTCATCTCGCTGGCATCGTGGCCCGAGCATGATCCGAAAGTGCTCACGCCCGAGTCAGAGTACCAGTGGGGCCTCTACAGCGCAATCTGCGACGATGTGGTAGAGATCCAGGGCATCCTGGGCAGCAACAAGCACGAAGCGATCACGCTCATCGGAGCTGCCGACTGGAAGTTCGACTTCATGCGGCGGTACTCGGAGGTCTCTGGCGACGAGCGCGATCAGGGCACGCTCATGAAGGCCGTCATGGAGGTGGACACCCTCCGCCGGTACGGGAAGCAGGTCTCACAGCTCATCCCACGTCTCCTGAAGAATCCCTCGTGGGTACCGTCACTCGTGCTGTCTGAGGATGACGATGCGCAGGCTCTGGAGCTAGTTGCCCCCATGGTGTCCAAACGTTTCGGATGCGCGGTGGAGGTCGTCCGCGAGACCCTCTCGAAGGACGCGAAGGCCACCCGGGCATTGCCGGGGAAGCCCGCGATCGTGGTACAATAGCTCACTCGACCGGTCGACAGGGAGCCCCCCCCGGGAGCCCCATCCTCAGTCGCACGTTATCCAAGTCTGCGAGCTCTTCAGCTGTGAGCGCCACCTCTCCACCGAGCCGTCGGGCCCTGTACACCGTCTCTGCAAGATGCTCCACCTCCTCCAGGCGGTGATAAGCCTCCTCGAGGTCGCCACCGAAGGTCACGACACCGTGATTTGCCAGGAGCACCGCGTTGGCATCAGCAAGGAACGGTGCCACCGATTCCGGGACCTCCCACGTCGAGAGGGTCGCATAGGATGCCAAGGGTACGGCGCCCACGGTGAGCACGCTCTCGGGTAGAACGGCGCGGTCCAAGGGGATGCGTGCCGTAGCGAAGGCCGTGCAGAATGGAGGGTGTGCATGGACCACCGCCGCCACATCAGGTCGTACGGTGTACGCAGCCAGATGGAGCCTGAACTCGGAAGATTGCCTGTAGAGGCAATCCTGGCGAACGAGCTTGCCGGCACCGTCCACAAGCACTATCTGTTCAGGTGACATCTCACCCTTGCACACCCCGGAAGGTGTTGTGAGGAACAGGTCATCCCCGCATCTGGCGGATATATTTCCCGACGTCGCCACGACGTAGCGGTGATCGTACATCCGTCGACCTATGTCGCAGATACGCTGTCGCAACCAGTCGGGATTGGCCATTGGAAGCTAGTTACCTTCACCGCTCTCGGCGCCTTTAGTGATGGCGACGGAAGCGGAGGCTCCGATACGGGTCGCTCCCGCAGCGATCATGGCCTTGGCGGTCTCGGTATCACGGATCCCACCTGATGCCTTTATTCCCATGTCGGGGCCGACGGTGGTCCGCATGAGCGCGATGTCCTCCACAGTGGCACCCGAGGGCCCGAATCCTGTTGAGGTCTTGACGAAGTCGGCGCCGGCCATCTTGGCCAATAGGCAGCCGCGCACCTTCTCATCCTTGCTCAGGAGCGCGGTCTCAAGGATTACCTTGACGATCGCTTGGCCTTGAGCCGCTTCGACCACGGCCTCTATATCGCGACGGACGAGATCGTCGTCCCCGGACTTGAGCGCACCTACGTTGATGACCATGTCTATCTCGTTGGCGCCATTTGCGATGGCATCACGGGTTTCAATACCCTTGGTCGTGGGTGTTGTGGCACCCAGTGGGAATCCGATGACAGTAGTGACCTTCACATTGGATCCCTTCACCAGGTCGGCGGCTTGCTTGACGTTTGTGGGATTGATGCACACCGAGGCGAAGCCGTACTGGACGGCCTCCTCGCATAGCTTGCGGATCTGCTCGGTGGTGGCGTCGGGTTTGAGCAGAGTGTGGTCGATCGTCTTGGCGATCTCCTTGTCCTCGATCCGCGTTCCCGCCGCTGCGCCGATGCGGTCGGCACCAGCAGCGAGTATGCCACGGACACTATCGGCGTTGTTGATCACGCAAAGCCCGCATGCCAGGCACTCCTCACCCTTGCCCTGTGCGCACACGAGGGATACCTTCTTCCCTCCGGCGATATCGGCCAGGTCGACCAGTGTGAGCCCGAGCTCCTCCAAGCCATCGAGCATGCCCTCCAAGCGTTTACGGGCCCCATCAGGTACCTGCTCCAGGGGGATACATGCGGAGGGGATACCGTCACGTGCCGCTACGACGGTCTTTCCCTGAAGAGCTGCGAACACCGCGAGCTTGACAGGTAGTGTGTCTGTTACGGTGTCAGCTATCTTCGATGCCGACGCAAGGTCCAGAAGAGGGATGAATACCACAGATGCACCTTTGAGAAGGTTGAGTACATCAGGGCCATCGCTCTCGGTGAGAATAGTAGCTCCGGGCGCTGCCACGGAGAGCCTCGAACTCGGGAAGAGCGCCTCTGCCCCGTTCGCGAGCACGATGGTGGCGTCGGATGCCTCGGCACAGATGCACCGCACCTGGTCGAGCACGGCATCCACATCGCCGCGGTCCCCTGCGAGCACAACGAGCACTCCTCCTGGGGGAGTCGAGGGAGCAAAGGATTCGGGACACGCTTTCTCAGGCGCTTCCATTCGCTTCATGACCTGCTCCGTGACCTTCTTAACAAGCGATTCGATGTCGGTGTCCTGAACCATTGTAATCAACCTCTGACCAGTGCTGGGTCGGGTATGTTCACTCCCTCTACATGGCCAATTATTGCTAGGTCCACGGGGAGAAAGTGGCCCTCGAATGGGTGGGTGGCCTCCTTCTTTGTGGCAAGATATACCAGTTCACCAGGCCCGGTCGTGCCTAGTGCGTCGACCGCGACCTCATGACGGCCAATTACCTCTCCGGCCTCATTGACGCGCTGCACAACAAGGAGCTTGATGCCCGTGAGATGGGGGTCCTTTTGTGTACATACGACATTGCCCACCACCTGCGCGAGGAGCATGGCGGGAAGGGAGCGCTGCAGCTTTAAATAGGTTGTCACAGGGTTTAGAATAAGAAGATGGGGGCCCCGGCCATGGCCGGAACCCCTCCAGCCCGTTCTCTATCTGTTTGCGATCTCTGTAAGGTTACACGACCTGGTGCGATACCTTGAATCCGCTGGGCAGGTTCAGACCAATGATGATGCGCTGGTCCTTCACATCCCCGTACCACATCCTCCGTGACTCGCCATTCGCGGTCTTGAACTTCCCGAAGAA
>Ga0187833_10000732_pt1 | contig 38065 bp, 37 predicted proteins | sample ETNtaG_37_FD_167968 | JGI IMG/M metagenome (GOLD analysis project Ga0187833, IMG submission 167968) | Marine microbial and viral communities from oxygen minimum zone, Eastern Pacific Ocean - ETNP2014_SV_400_PacBio MetaG (Illumina Assembly) | ecosystem: Environmental > Aquatic > Marine > Hypoxic...
GATGCCATAGGCCGCAAAATCGAGTTTTTTCCCGAGAATTATAGGGTTGTTCGGATTTTTTAAAATATTCAGAAGATCATCTTTGTTCAGCTTATCAAAAATCGCCCTCACAGGAAGGCGGCCTACAAATTCAGATTCAAATCCAAATTCAATCAGATCTTCTGACTTCACATGCTTGAGAAGATCAATCTGCTCTTTCAGGCTCGCTATCTGTGCTCCAAATCCGATGTTCTGATCTAAAATCCGCTTCTTTATAATCTGGTAGAGATCACTGAAGGCCCCACTCAAGATAAAGAGGATATTCTTTGTATTGACAGCGCGTTTCTCACGTTTTCCGGTTTTTCGAAACCGCTCAATCTCCTGGATCATTGAAACGGGGTCATGGGGAACTTTTAAATCGACATCTGTTTCTTCAAGTGGCTTGAGTAGCGCACGCTGGACCCCGGTTCGTGATACGTCGGCACCGATGATATGGCTGTTGGAAGCAATTTTATCAATCTCATCGATGTATATAATTCCATATTGTGCCAACTCTATGTCGTCATCGGCTTCTCTGACAAGGTCCCGCACCAGATCTTCCACATCACCACCCACATAGCCGGTTTCACTGAACTTGGTCGCATCTCCCTTAACAAAGGGCACCCTGATTTTTTTGGCGATCAGTTTGATCATGTATGTCTTGCCGACGCCGGTCGGGCCCATCATCAGGATATTGTTTTTGATGTTTCCCACCAAATCACTCATTTCATCCTGAGTGGATTCAGCGCGTTTGATGCGGTTGAAGTGCGTACATATTTTTGTGGATAAAATGGCTTTGGCGCTATCCTGTTTTACGATATACCGATCGAGATGGGAAATAAGATCTTCAGGCTTTAAGTCGAAATTGATTTTTTTCTTTTTTTTTGAATCTTTTTTCTTTTTTTCAAAAGGGGCTTCTTGGGGGAGGGTAATTGGGGGTGCAATTTTAACGTTATCACCAAATTTCTTTGCTAAAAAATCTCCGATCTCTTTTTCAAGCTCTTGATGGTCCGGTATTTTTTCATCATATTCTTTCATAGGGGTAACTATAAGCACATCTTTCAAAACATTCAAGATGGACAAAAAAATAGACAAATCTCTGTTTCTCAGAGCGTTCAAAAAATGAACATTTAAAGATTGGCCAAAGTTTGATCCTCTTTGCAAGAGCTTGAACATTTTGCTCAATAGATCAGGTTAAAATCTGCTGTGCCACTTTTTCTATTGCGTCGATATTCATATTTTAATACGTTTCGCTTTGCAAGTTTAAAGATATTTCATCACAGCAGTGTTAATAAAGAATTTTGGAGGTAGAATGGTAAAAAAAATTTCACGGAAAAAACTACTAAAAGAACCCGATGAGTTTATCACGTTTACCGGGAATTTTTTTCAGTTTGCCAAGAAGCACAGGGTCAAATTGGTATGGTCCTGCGGTGGAATTGTTTCATTGATACTGATCTTTTTAGGGATGCAGTTTTTTTCAACTCGAGCTGAGAAAAAGGCCGCAACCATTCTAGAACAAACCATGTCCCGGTATGAAATGATTTTAAAGGAAAACGATTTGTCCAAAGCGTACCGTGATTTGGGAAAAGATTTTGAACAAATTTTAAAAAGATATTCGAAAACAGGGGCTGGAAAAATTGCAACAGTGATATATGCCAATATGAGCTATAAAGCAGATGAGGTTGACAAAGCCATAACACTATATGGAAAAGCCCTGCAATATTTTAGCGATACGCCATCTTTAAAAAGTATTATCTTGAACGGTCTTGCCCATTCTTATCAAAAAAAGAAAGATTATGAGCATGCGATCGAATATTTTAAAATGATTGCTTCCGAGCCCGGTTCCACCATGAAGGACGAGGCGCTTTTTAACCTGGGCCAAATATACGGTGAAAAAGGGGATATGGAGCAAAAGAGAAAGGTTTTTCAACAGATCATTTCGGACCATTCTGATTCAATCTATATTGAGATGGTTAAGGAGGGAATGTCCGGTTGATAAAAAAGACGGTTAACCAGGCCTTCCCGATTAACCGTCTTAATAAAAGAGGAACAGATGAAGATTTAGGTTTAGTACTGCTATAAGGTTATAGCAAAAAGCTTGCCAACTTTATGGGTATTTTTGAAGGCGATTGAAAAAGCATATATCAATTGTTTTTTCAGCAGGTTATAATTTATTGTTGAGAAAAGACCCCCGGGAATGATGTGCTTACCATCGCATCAAAGTTTCTAAATGGAAACTGCAGGGTTTCCTTTTGGAAACTTTTAAACTTGATCCATTGCAATGGGTTTTTACAGATCTAACAATTGCATCGCATTTCTGCCGCAGATCCCTTCAATTTCATTCTGGGACAGATCGGTCTTTTCAAGTTCCTTAAAATATCTTATCGGTTCTAAGAGCGGGTAGTCGCTCCCAAAAAGGATCCGATTCGGATCGATAATCTGCAGCGCCACCCGGTATACCGATGGGTCATAGAGGAAAGGCGATGCAGCTGTGTCAAAATATACATTTTTAAAACTCTCTTTTACTTCCCCTTTTAAAAGATTGAAAAAAAAGATGCCGCCGCCCCAATGAGCGAGGACGATTTTGTTTTTTGGGAACCATTTTAAAATCCGATAGATCTGTGATAGGGTATTTTCTGTTTTACCGGGATAAAGATGACCAACAGGCTCGTTGGTGTGGACCATGATCGGTAGATCCTTATCCAGACAGATCGCCATGAGGGGGACAAGCCTGTCCAAGCAGGTCTCATTTATGCCGGACTCATAAAACGCAAATTCGCCAATCCCGAGAAGTCCACCGTCGATACACCGCTCGGTTTCAGAGACAGCATCGCTGTTGAACGGATCGAAACAGCAAAGACCGATCAGCCGCCCATGATATTTTTGCACAGCATCCATGATGTAGTCATTGTGTCTTTTAAACGTTTCGGTTGTTTTCCAGGGAAATCCGAAGATAACAGATTTATCCACCCCCTGCTCATCCATGGCTTTCACCAGCTCCTTAGAACCAGCAAGTTTTGCCTTTTGCGAATTGTACAAAAGTTTGAACGCGGATTCAGAATGAAAATAAAATTCGCGGTTTTCGCGCATTTTTTTGGGGAAAATGTGGGTGTGGAAATCAACAATCATAGAAATTCTTTTTCAATACCAAAACACCTTTTAATTTAACCCCTCGGGATGGGGATCATGAAGATTTAATGGCAAAGGGTGAAGCATTTATTTGCAAATTAGTCGCCCGTTAAAAATATATTTATTCTTCAATCTGCCAGTAAACAATTTTTTTCATCATCCAATCCACTAAAAAATAGAGAATCAAGGCAACGGTAACAAGCAGGGCCAGCGCTGCAAACATCAAGTCCGTTTGCATGCGGGCATTGGCATGAAGCATATAAAAACCGAGTCCGGCGCTGGAGCCTACCCACTCTCCAACAATTGCCCCGATGGGAGCCACGGCCGTTGCCACACGCAGCCCGGAGGCAAACGCGGGCAGTGCTGCCGGTATCCGGATATGATAGAGGATTGCGGACGGTGACGCATTCATCACACGGCCCAATTCCAGCCACTCGGGCTCGGTTCTCCGCAATCCGTCATAAAAAGCGGCCGTCACCGGAAAAAAAATAATCAGCACGGCCATGGTAATTTTAGACCCCATGCCATAACCCAACCAAAGAACGAGCAACGGTGCTAGGGCAAAAACAGGCACAGCCTGGCTTATGACAAAAACCGGCAGCAGCCAACGCTTTAAAGACCGGGAAGCCATCATGATCAGTGCGCTTGTCGCTCCGAGCAACGATCCAATAACCAGACCGGCGACAATCTCAGCGATTGTAATCCATGCGTGAAACCACAAAGTCTCCCATTTGGCAACAAGCGCCTTTGCAACAGGCAACGGTCCGGGTAAGATATAAGGAGGCGACCCTGTCAGGTACACCACGACCTGCCAAATCAGAATCAAGCCGATACTAATCACCGAAAGGCGTAGAAAAATCATTTTATACTGTTACGACCAGTTGTTCCAGCAGCCTAGCGTGCATGGCCGATATGGCGGGATTATCAAGGTTGCGTGGGGGTTGGCCAGGCGGTAGCACGACACGGCCCAAGCGTGTCGGGCTACCGGTCATTACATAAATACGATGGCCCAGCCGAAGAGCCTCCAGCGGATCGTGGGTCACCAGTAGAACAGTGGCACCTTGTACCAACTCAGCCGCCAGATTCTGGAGTTTTATCCGCGTCAGCGCATCCAGGGCCGAAAAGGGTTCGTCCATGAGGATAACCGGTCTATCTTCCATCAGGGTTCGGACAAGAGCCACCCGCTGGCGCATTCCGCCTGACAGTGTTGCGGGTAGTTCGTTTGTGCAGTGGCCCAGCCCCACCGCTTTGAGCAGGGAAATTGCGGTTTCTACCCGCTGTCCGGATACTTCTCCCCGCAACCGTGCGCCCATAAGAACATTATTCAGAACGGTCAGCCAAGGAAGCAGAAGATCTTTTTGGGCCATCCATGCTGTTTGTCCTTTGGTTTCTTTGACGCCGCCAAAACGGATGGTTCCGGAAAAACCCTCCCGCAGGCTACCGGAGATCAGCCGCAGCAGTGTTGACTTACCGCAGCCACTGGGACCCAGCAGGCAGGTCCACTGCCCCCCCTTTATCTCAAAGTCAAGGGAGGAAAACAGCATCGCACCGGAAAAGGAGAATGACACGTTCTCCAACATGACTCTCGGTGCATCGGCAAATGTTAAGAAATTGGCCATTTTCAGGCTCTTCCCAATACGCTCCCTAGCGCCACGAATTGAAGAAATGATGAACCGGCCCGTGGCCAGCGCCTAGCTTGTATCCGGCGCCGGCCCGGATGGCTTCGCCGATGTAAGCCTTTGCCGCACGAACGGCCGCTTCTATTGTTAGCCCATCGGCCAGATGCGCAGCAATGGCCGATGATAGGGTACATCCTGTGCCATGGTTGTTCCGCGTTTGGATAAAATCTCCTTCGAAAACAACAAGCCGATCCTCACCGACCAGATAGAGCCAATCTGTGCTCTGATGATTTTCCAGATGGCCACCTTTGATGAGAATGCTTTTACCCCCGAATTGAGCCAGGTCTCGGGCTGCAGCTATCAAATCCTCAGCGTTTCGGATCTTCCGGTTCAGCAAAACGGCAGCCTCCGGCAAATTGGGGGTCACCACATCGGCCATCGGTATCAGGTGCGTTTTGATGGCCTCGACAGCATCATCATGTAGCAACTTGTCGCCGCTCTGGGCAACCATTACCGGATCCAGAACGATATTGCCGATACCGTGTTTTTTCAGCTGAGTGGCCACGGCCTCAATAAGCTCCACTGAAAATAACATACCGATCTTAACAGCATCGGTCCCGATATCGGAGAAAACTGCTTCCATCTGTTGTTGAACAAACACCCCTGGAACTGCGTGGATTGAGGTAACACCGATGGTGTTTTGGGCAGTCAGGGCCGTTATAACCGACATTCCATAACATCCGATGGCGGAAAAAGTCTTCAGGTCGGCCTGAATGCCAGCACCTCCGCCGCTGTCAGAGCCGGCGATGGTCAGTACCCGCCGGTAGGTTTTGGGTTCCTGCTCAGTCATCTAATCTGATTCCATACGTTCATTCTGAATAAAGGCACCTATTGAGTTTTAGCCAGCTGGATGGTGTTCATCAAATCCCTTGAAGCCTGTTCCGGGTCTTCCGCCTCAACAATGGCAGATACCACTGCAATACCGTCTGCACCGTTTCGGATCACCTGGGCGGCATTACTGTGATTCATACCACCGATGGTCACCAGAGGGATCTTTATGTTCTTTCTGATTTTCCCCAGCCCATCTAATCCTAAAATCGGGGCTGTATCGGTCTTTGTCGGCGTTGCGTAAATAGGACCGACACCGAGATAGTCTGCCCCCCCTTTCTCAGCTACTACCGCATTTTCCAGTGAGTTGGTTGATATACCGATAAACATGGCATCTGTTACAATCGATCTGGCCATGGCCAGGGGCATGTCGTTCTGACCGAGGTGCACACCGTCAGCGCCAACAGTCAGGGCCACATCCAGCCGATCGTTAATAATTAGAGGGATGTCACGGAATCTGAGAAAATCTCTGATGGCCAGGGCCTGCTCAATAAATTCTCGGGTTGAGCCGATTTTTTCCCGAAGCTGAACACAGGTGACCCCTCCGCAAACAGCGGCTTCAACGATATCCAGCGTCGGTCTGCCGTGGGCCAAGCCTCTGTCCGTTACAAGGCATAATGTGTAATCGATATTTTTCGGTTTCAAAACATGATCCTCATCGGTTAATGGTTTCCTTCAAATTTCGCACCCATCGCGAGATCTGCCGGGGTAATGGTGTAGAGCGCATCGATCAGTGCACTTTTAAAACTTCCAGGAGCAGCGGCTTTTTCTCCAGCTTTTTCTCCGGCCAGTCCAAAAAAGGCTAGAGCTGCAGCCGTGGCGCTGACCCGATCATCATCCACAGCCAGGAAGGCGCCGATGGTCGCCGTCGACACACATCCAGTTCCCGTAACATATCCCATGAGCGGATGGCCGTTTGCTACCCGGATGGTCCGCTCGCCATCCGTCACAAGGTCCATGGGGCCTGTGATGGCAAGGGTGGCTTGAATCTCGCTGGCAAGAATCCCGGCTATCTCAGCAGCCTCATCAACCGTATGAATGGCATCCATACCCTTTGTTTTTAAGTCATTCCGTCGGAGTGAAAGGATTTCTGAAGCATTCCCTCTGATGACGCTTACGCGGGTCTGATCGATGATTCTCACGGCCGAACTCATTCGGAACAAACCGACGCCGGCGCCCACCGGGTCGAGTATAATCGGCGTGTTTAGCTCCGTGGCTTTTTTGCCAGCAAGAATCATAGAGGCGATCCGGCTCTCTGAGGGAGTGCCGATGTTAAGAACCAAAGCGCTGGCAGAGGACACCAGTTCTTCCACTTCATTTTCGGCATGGGCCATCATTGGCGAGGCCCCCATGGCAAGTAGCGCATTGGCCGTATAATTCATGGCGACAAAATTGGTAATGTTGTGAATGACCGGCTTTTTCTCTCTGAGAGCCGCCAGATTCTGTGCTGCTTTTTCAGATAATTTTAACATGACTTTTCTCTTTTACCTGAAAAACAAAGGCCGGTTCCCTGCAGAAACGGCCTTTTACCCAAAAATTAAGTTTTACGTCTTTTCCTTACGCTGGTATTGTCCAGATCAGGTTCAACGGGTGTATTCTCAGGCTTACAAGCCACCCCAGATAATAATTTTTTTTGATCCTTAAAAGTAAAAAAAATCGATCATGCTGTCAAGTGAAAAGCTGCTGTATCATGAATTTATTGTAAAAAAGTAAAAATTGACCAAAAGACATTTGCAAACTGACCTTAAAACCGATAAGCATTGAACAATTATTTTAAGGAGGGTCAGAATGTTTACAAGCGCATTTCCGGATAAAAAACGGATGGCAGAATTGACGGCAAAAATGTTTTTAGAAGTCGAGGCGGTACATTTTCAATCTGATGACCCGTTCCGTTTTACTTCTGGATGGGCTAGTCCTGTTTATATAGACTGCCGTAGACTGATTTCATTTCCTAGGGTAAGACAAACTCTTATGGATTTTTCAGTCTTCGTTATCCTCAGCGATATTGGTTTCGAATCGGTGGACGCGGTCGCCGGCGGGGAAACAGCAGGCATTCCATTTGCGGCTTGGATAGCCGATCGATTGATGTTGCCGATGCAATATGTTCGAAAAAAACCGAAAGGATTCGGAAGAACTGCACAAATTGAAGGGACCTTTTCCGAGGGTGATAAAATCCTCCTTGTCGAAGATTTAACAACCGATGGGAGAAGCAAGGTTAATTTTTGTGCGGCCCTAAGAAAGGCCGGTGCAATCGTGTCTCATACTTTCGTTCTTTTTTATTATGACATATTTTCTCAGACAAAAGAGGTCCTGAAAAAGATGGATATGCAGATGCACTACCTGGCGACATGGTGGGATATACTCGATCAATGTAAAACGTTCGGGTATTTTGATGAAAAAACATTGGCAGAGGTTGAAAGCTTTTTACACCATCCAATGGAATGGTCCTCTGCGCATGGCGGGACTTCTATTTTTCAACCGGTTTGACTTAATTGATTCGCGGGTCTTTTCAGCCGCGTTTGACTGATCAGGCCCCTTCTTTCAACTCCTGCATTTATGGGGTTTCTGGAAGTTTGATTTTTCCTCTGATATTATCCAATCGATTTAAACCGTTTTTCTCTAAGTATTCGCTTATTCCTTCTATGATGTCAAAGACAACCCAGGGGTCCTGAAACAGCGCGGTACCAACACCGATGGCTGTGGCACCGGCCAAAATATATTCAATCGCATCCTCCCAGGTCATGATACCTCCAATACCGATAATCGGGATTTGGACGGCGTTATAGACCTGCCATACCATTTTTATTCCGATCGGTTTGATGACCGGCCCTGAAAGGCCCCCAATAATATTTGCCAATTTGGGTTTTCGAGTTTGAATATCAATGGCCATCCCACCCAGCGTATTGATCAGTGCAACCGCATCCGCTCCGCATGTTTCTACGCTTTTTGCTATGGCAGTAATGTCTGTCACGTTGGGGGTAAGTTTTGCGATAACCGGCAGGCTTGTGGTGGATTTGACCGCCCCGATGATTTGGCCCGAAATCTCAGGATCCCCTCCAAAACTGCATCCGTCCGCTTCCAAGTTGGGACAGGAAATATTCACCTCGATTGCAGATATACCTTCTTCCTGATCGAGAATCGTCGCAACTCTTGGATATTCATCGGCGGAAAGACCTGCGATACTCACGATTACAGGAACATTATATTGCCTCAGCAGCGGCAGGTCCTTCTGGATAAAATGTCGCACCCCCTGGCTCTGGATCCCAATCGAATTCAGAAGGCCCCCCGTACATTCAGCAATCCTGGGAGTTGGATTCCCCTCGCGTTTTTCTATCGTTATGCTTTTGACAGTAAAGGCTCCGAAAACCCCTAGATCGTAAAATTGAGAGAACTCCTGTCCGTAACCGGACGTTCCTGAGGCAGTTACGACTGGGTTGCTCATTTTGATTCCACATAAATTAGTCGTCAGATCAGGTTTCATGATCCAATACAATATCCTCCAATCTAAAAACCGGCCCTTCGACACAGACCCGCTGTTTTTCAATGGCCTCGCCGTTTCTTACAGATACGACACAGGAAAGACAAACCCCGAATCCGCATCCCATGTAGGCTTCCAGTGATATTTCACACGCTACATTGGCTTTTTTCAGGATAGGGGTGACGGCCTTGATCATCGGTGTTGGCCCGCATACATATGCCCGGTCAATCTGTCGATCCATCGCTTTTCCCAGATGTTCGCTGACAAACCCCTTCAGACCGTATGAACCATCGTCTGTGGTGATGAGGGTGTCGGCGCCATACGCCTGGAACTTATCTTCACCGAACATCATGGCTGAGGATTGAAACCCCAACACGACAATCATCTTACTGCTCGTCCGATATAGCTTGTCGGCCACTCCCCACAGGGGCGCTACACCACACCCCCCGCCGAGCAGGAGGCAGTTTGTGGCTTTTTCCGGTATCCTGAACCCCTTCCCCAAAGGGCCCAGAAGATCGACCACATCATCCGGTTGAAGGTCGGTCATGGCAGAAGTCCCTTTCCCCACGACTCGGTAGACAATTTCAAAAAGGGATTGTTCCGGTTTTACAAGAGCAACACTGAAAGGCCTTCGAAGAATAAGGTCCTCCCTGTTGTGAATCCGTATATTGACGAACTGGCCGGGTAGAGTTGCGCTTGCAAGCCTGTCTTCTTGAAGAACAAGTCGATAATGATCCGTGCAAATGCGGGTGTTCGAGACCACCGAGGCGCTGTGTCTTAAGCCTACTTTGTTCATTTTGTCTTGTAAATATTTAGGCAGCAAAGAATAATTATCTCAAGTTTTGATCAATTGAGCAATCTATTTAGACGTTCTTTGCCTATGATTTACCATCACCACCGCATTATTATGGCCCGTCAGAAAGAAAGATCAGAAGAAGCAACTGGGTGCTGTGAAACTAAATGAGGTATAATTTACAGATTTTTCGAAAATGATGACCGTGTATCGCAAATGTGATGGCGAGTGAGAGTAACGCCGGGCGTCGAAAAAGCGTCCACAACAAAAGCCGCCAATACTGAAACCGCTCCTTTCCAAAAATGCCGAGACGGATCCCGGAACGAAAAAAAGCCATGAATCGCTGAAAATCCATCGATGCTTCAAACTTTGGCGCTTTGTACTCTCGCAAAAAAACCTTGACCCGGTGATAGTAGTTCTGGGGGGAATAGATGTGACGGATGATGTTCCGATACCCCTCGCGCAGTGCTTGAAAGTCCATTTCAGTGATGATGTTTGTCGTACCGTCAGTATCACCCGACATCTGGCCGAGCAAACGACCCTCTTTTTTAAGACGTGCATAAAGCCGTGTGCCCGGAGGTGCTTGAAGCAAGCCGACCATGGCCGTCACGATACCACTCTTTTGTATAAAATCAATCTGCCGCTGGAATATGGAGGGAGTGTCACTGTCGAATCCCACGATAAAACCGCCCTGAACCTCTAAACCAGTCCTCTGGATGCATTTTACGCTATCGACCATGTCACGATTTTTGTTCTGTTTTTTATTGCATTCCATCAGGCTTTTCTCGTCAGGCGTTTCGATTCCAATAAAGACGGCATCAAACCCGGCCTCGACCATCATCTCCATCAATGGCTCGTCATCCGCCAAATTTATGGAAGCTTCGGTGTTGAACGGGATCCCCTTTTTGCCTTTCTGCCATTCGATTAAGGCGGGCAGGAGCTGGGTTTTTAAATAATTTTTGTTGCCGATGAAATTGTCGTCTACAAAAAAGACCTGCCCACGCCATCCCAGGTCATAGAGAATATCGAGCTCTTCGATTATCTGCCCCACTTTTTTGATCCGTGACCTATGCCCGAAAAGCGCTGTCACATTACAGAATTCGCAGTTAAACGGACAGCCTCTCGAAAACTGGATACTCATGGATGCATATCTTTTCAGATCGATCAGTTCCCATAGGGGAGGCGGGGTCTTCTCCATGTCGGGCAATTCAGATGTCTGATAGAAACGCCTGGCACATCCTTGTTCCAGATCACTTAAAAAAGGCGGGAGGGTCAATTCAGCTTCATTCAGCACGAAATGATCCACCTCTTCAAACTGGCTATATTCACTGGTAAATAGAGGGCCACCTGCGATAACTTTCAACCCGGCTTTCTTACACGTGGAAATGACTTCCCGGGAGGCTTTTCTTTGCACCACCATGGCGCTGACAAAGGCATAATCCGCCCAGGCCAAATCCTTTTCGGTCAGCCGGGTTACGTTCAGATCAATCAACCGCTTGGACCACTGTTCGGGGAGCATCGCCCCTACGGTGACCAGACCCAGCGGGGGGAGTGCAGCTTTTTTCCGAATGAATTTCAATGCATGCTTATAGCTCCAGAAGGTGTCTGGAAATTCCGGGTAGACCAGCAGAACTCTCACTGTAGATTCAATGGGCAACGTCCGATTTTTTTTCCGAGTATCATTTTCCAATTGATGTACTCCCCAAATTTGTCTGTCAGGCATTTTTTTGAAATCGTTCTCTTCGAAGATATCTTTATCTGCAGTTTAACGAAAATCAGTATCAATAGCCCACTTTGTGTAACAGGGTCAAGATTAAATTGGTTTGCGAATGAGCTTTTCACCTTTCATCGAGATTTCAAGATTGATAATTTTTCTTTCAATTGGTAAAGATGATACAAAATGCCGTCCGGCCTACAATAAAAACCGTTGCAAAGGAGCAATCGATGTATCTCGTAACCGCAAGTGAAATGCAGGAGATGGACAGGAAAACCATTGAGGAATTTGGGCTGCCCGGCAGGGTTCTGATGGAAAATGCCGGAAAAGGTGCAACGCAAATTTTTCTCAGCCAGTTTGATCACCTTGCCAACCGAAAAGTGGGGATCTTTGCGGGCCAGGGAAACAACGGCGGAGACGGTTTTGTCATCGCCCGCTACCTGGCCCAAAAAGGCGTTGGAATCACTGTTTTTCTTCTGGCACACAGAAGCCATGTCAAAGGGGATGCTGCCGAAAACCTTAAACTCTTAACGCCCTTCGATATTTCGGTTATCGAGCTGCCGGATCAAAAATCGTTTTCAAAGCCTATTAAAATAAATATCCTTCATCAGGACATCTTGATAGATGCCATACTTGGAACCGGGTTAAAATCGGATGTAAAAGGATATTTTAAAAAGGTTATCGAGTTTGTTAACGGATTGAATAAGCCGGTCTTCTCGGTCGACATCCCCTCCGGCCTCAATTCAGACACCGGCCAACCCTGTGGTGTATGCATCCGTGCGCATGCCACCGTGACCTTCGCATATCCTAAAACCGGTCATATTCTTTACCCGGGTGCGGATTATTCCGGAAATCTCGAATTGGTTGATATTGGAATCCCCCCCCATGTGGCCGAGGAAGTCTCTCCAATGCAACACCTCCTCACGCCTGAGCTGATTCGAACCTACATTCAGCCCCGGCCATCTTATGCCCACAAAGGGAACGCCGGCCATCTCCTGGTGATCGCCGGCTCTGAGGGCAAAACCGGTGCAGCGGCAATGACCGCCGGGTCTGCTATGCGAGTCGGTGCGGGCCTGGTTACCCTGGGAATACCCCGAAGCTTAAACAGGGTTATAGAAACCCAGTTGGTGGAGATAATGACGTGTCCGCTTGCTGCAACAGAAACCGGTGTGCTCGATGAATCCTCATTCGATACAATCCAGGGTCTGCTTTCCGGAAAAAAATGCCTCGCCATCGGTCCCGGCCTCGGCACTTCGATTGGTACCGGTAAACTTATTTACAAGATCCTCCGACAAAGCCCGATTCCTATTGTCATTGACGCGGACGGCCTAAACCATCTTGCTGAACATATTGAAATGCTAAAGGATATAGGACCTTCCGTTATATTGACCCCACACCCGGGAGAGATGGCACGTCTTATGCGGATCAGCGTTGGCGCCATTCAAATAGACCGCATCAATTGTGCCCGGAGCTTTGCAACAAAATTGAATGTGCATGTGGTGCTCAAAGGTGCAAAGACGGTCATTGCTCACCCGGATGGACGTATTTTTATCAACCCCACCGGTAATCCGGGAATGGCTTCAGGTGGTATGGGAGATGTACTTACCGGCATGATCGGGGGATTCGTGGCGCAGGGCTATCCAATAGAATCTGCCACCCATCTGGCGGTCTTCATCCATGGCTCTGCCGGGGATTTTCTTGCAAAAAAAAATGGACCGATCGGTTATCTTGCCACGGATGTTATGAAAGTACTGCCAAATCAGATTAGAGATATAGCGGTGGGTATTTGATACGGTTCACAACCTATTCCCTCGATGAAACCCATGCATTGGGTCAACGGATCGGCAAATCCTTTTCAAATGCAATGGTTATCGCTTTAACCGGCGATCTTGGTTGCGGAAAAACCGCCCTTGTGCAAGGAATCGCCAAAGGGCTTGATATTTCAGATGATTATTATATTACCAGTCCAACTTACACGTTTATAAATGAATACCCAGGACGATACCCGTTGTTTCATGTTGACCTTTACCGCGTTGAGCATTCCGATGATCTGGAAAATATCGGTTTTGATGAAATATTGATGGATGATGCAATCGTGGCTGTTGAATGGGCGGACAAGCTCCCGAAAGATTTTCTTAAGGAGCATCTTCATGTCTGCTTTGAAACACTGGATGATACCTGTAGAAAAATCACCATTACACCCTGTGGTAGCAAAGCGGTTGAGGTGATAGACCAATTAAAAAGTATGAAGGAGATTAAATGGGACTGATCGTTAAGAAATTCGGGGGCACATCGGTCGCAGATATTGATCGCATACGCAATGTCGCAAACCGAATAAAAAAAACCTACGACCTGGGAAATAATGTGGTTGTTATTCTCTCTGCCATGGCGGGTGTGACCGACGGGCTGATTGATATGGCTAAGCAGATCACCGATACACCTGAAAAACGAGAACTCGATGTCTTGCTTTCGACCGGAGAACAAACCACAGCCGCCCTGTTGGCCATCACATTAAAATCGATGGACTATCCCGCCGTATCATTACTCGGCCATCAAGCGGAGCTTTTTACCGATCGGACCTTTGGCAACGCCCGTATTGTTGAAATCGGGGCCACACGGATAAAGAACCTTATTGAAAATCACAACATCGTAATAGTGGCCGGGTTCCAGGGTTGTGATCCGGAGGGGAATATTACGACGCTGGGACGGGGAGGATCGGACACAACTGCGGTGGCAATCGCTGCAGCCCTAAAGGCAGATGCATGTGAAATCTATACGGATGTGGATGGTATTTATACCACTGATCCCAATATTTGCAAGAAAGCCAAGAAGCTCGTTAAGATTTCTTATGATGAAATGCTCGAAATGGCGAGCCTCGGTGCCAAGATCTTGCAGATTCGATCGGTGGAATTTGCGAAAAAATATAGCGTTCCGGTTCATGTAAGATCGTCATTTTCAGAGGAGGAGGGAACCATGGTCGTTAATGAAGATGTGGATATGGAGAGCGTGGTCGTCAGCGGGGTCACCTGCACAAAGGATGAAGCTCGGATCACCCTAAAACGGGTCTCGGACACGCCGGGTGTGGCTGCGAAAGTTTTTACGCCGATTGCAGAAGCAAATATTCTGGTGGACATGATTATTCAGAATACGCGTTCCGAAGGCCAAACCGATCTTACCTTCACCGTTCCGAAGGATTGCTTTAACGATGCGCTTGATATAGGAAAAAAGGTCGCTGAGGAAATCGGTGCTGAAAACGTTTTCGGCGATGAAAATATTGCCAAAGTTTCTGTTACCGGTGTTGGCATGAGGAGCCACACGGGGGTTGCGTCAAAGATGTTCGCAGCACTGGCCAATGAAAACATAAATATTTTGATGATTAGTACATCTGAAATCAGAATATCGTGTATCGTTGAGGAAAAATATGCAGAGATAGCGGTTCGGGCGCTGCACACCGCATTTGAGATAGACAAAATATAGTTTTTACTCCACACCGTTTATCAAAAACAAAGGAGCAGGTATGTTGCGAGTGGCTTTGCGATGAAAACGTTTGCCACCAATCAGTTGATATTTGTCATCATTTTGGGAATTGCAATCCTAGAGATCTTTATTTACAGATCGTTCCACCCCTTTTAACCGATAAACGGATGAACACTCCGAATTTTGTTCATATCCGTTTGAGCGCTTGTTTGATTTCAGCTGTAATTTGTATTACGGCGCTCCTTGGGTCCTTTGCCTCCCTTATCGGTCTTCCGATCACCAGGTAGTCTGCACCGTTTAAAATGGCCTGTGCCGGAGTGGTAACCCGTTGCTGATCATCAGGCACGCCATCTATGGCCGGCCGTATTCCCGGCGTGATCCCGATAAAATCTTTTCCAAACGCATCTTTTATCATTCGCACTTCAAGTCCTGAGCATACCACACCCATGCACCCTGAACCCTTGGCCATGGCAGCCCTTTTCATGACTAGCTTCGATGCATCTGAATGAAACTCCTCCCTGAATCCTGCCGTATGAAGATCTGTGCCCGAAACGCTGGTTAAAACAGTAACCCCAAGAACTCCAACGTCTCCACCACTCCCTGCTACAGCAGCTTCCAGCATCTGTTTCGTCTCACCACAGTGAACCGTTGCAAATGTTACACCCAAATCGGAGATGCTTCTCATTGTCCGCTTTACCGTTTCAGGAATGTCATGAAGTTTGAGGTCCAAAAAAACCTGCGTATCCCCCGAGGATTTGATCCATTTGATAATCTGGGGACCTGACCGGACAAAAAGCTCTAAACCGACTTTGAACATGCCCACAACATCGGAGAGAAGCGCAACATACTTCTTGGCAGCCGCCATGGACGGAACATCTAGTGGAAAGACAATATAATCCTTTGCAGGTCTCATCTATAATCTTGCGGACTCATTCCATTAAACCGATCATATGCCTTCATAATGCTTTTCGATCCATTCCATGTATGCGCCGCTTTTAACCCTTTCGATCCATTCTTTATTTGCAAGATACCATTGGATTGTTTTTTTTAGCCCTGTTTCAAACGATTCTTCAGGTGCCCATTCCAATTCCGTTTCCAATTTTGAGCAATCAATGGCGTACCTTCGATCGTGCCCCGGCCGATCCTTGGTAAAACAGATCAGATTTCTGCGTGGCCGACCATCTGATGGGGGGAGTATTTCGTCGAGGAGATCGCAAACCGAATTGACCACATCAATATTGTGCATTTCACACCGGCCGCCGATGTTGTATGTTCCGCCACGTATCCCATATTTCATGATCATCCAAACTGCTCTGCAATGATCCTTCACATATAACCAATCCCTGATGTGGCGTCCATCTCCATAGACCGGAAGCGATTTCCCTTCAAGGGCGTTGAGAATCATCAGCGGTATCAACTTTTCCGGAAACTGGAACGGCCCATAATTATTGGAACAGTTGGAAATGGTCACCGGCAGCGCATATGTTTTGTTATATGCCCGCACCAGGTGATTTGAAGCTGCTTTGGAAGCTGCGTAGGGGCTATTGGGTCTGTACGGTGTATCTTCCATAAAAAAGCCTGACTTACCCAGGGTGCCGTACACCTCATCCGTGCTCACATGATGGAACAGAACCATTTGGTCCTTTCTCATTTTTGCAAGCTCCAGCAAATTGAACGTACCGTCTATATTGGTCTTAATAAATGCACCGGGTTGGACAATCGACCGGTCCACGTGGGACTCTGCCGCAAAGTGACATATGGTATCGATTTCATATTTTTCAAATATGTTTGCAATGGAAGCCCTATCGCAAATATCGGTCTTGATAAAATGATAGCGATCGGGAAATTGTTCTTCTATTTTTTTCAGGTTTTCAGGATTACCTGCATAGGTCAGTTTGTCCACATTGACGACCTGCCCCGGAAAATCCGATTCTGTAAGCAGATAATGAATGAAATTTGCCCCGATAAATCCGAAACCGCCTGTCACCAAAATGGTGTTCATATGTTCACCTATTCTGAAATAATATTTAATGCGCCCGGTTGAATATCAAGGGTAACCGGAAGTGTCCCAAGCTGTTCACCATCGACATCCAGAAGCACCTTCTGATCCGCCAATGCTTCAACCTTTTCACCTGAAAGGGCTATCACCTTATCAACCTCTTTTATCTTACCATTGTAAAGTTTCGGAAGATTTAAAAAAACCTCGAAAAGTCCCAAATCTCCGATAACCGTAACATCAAAGAGGCCATCATCAACAACTGCATCCGGAGCAACCCACATTCCACCGCCATGATACTGGCCGTTTGCAACTGCAACGTTCCATATAATGCAATTGCTATTAAAATCATCGCCAACTCTCAGGTGTATCTTTTTTTTCCCGTACAGAAATATAGAAACAAGCGTCGACCAAAGAAAAGAAAAAAAAGGACCGAACATCTTTGTGGCCCTGTTGACACGTTTGACCACTTCACCCCCCAATCCGAAGCTTGCTATATTGTGAAAATAGCGGCAATTTTCACGTCCCTGATGGTCCAGATAAAAAAGCCTGCCCAAATCGATGGTTTTATATTGGGCCGTGGCAATCAAATCGATTGCCTCTTTGATATCGGTAGGTATCTGAACGGTTTTGATAAAATCACATCCAGTTCCATTTGGAACCACGCCCAGAATCAAATCCGACCTGGCGGTGTCTTCGGTCTCCATGAGCCCATTGATCACCTCGTTCAATGTGCCGTCTCCACCGACACAGACCAGTAGTCTTGCCCTCTTTGAAACCGCTTTTCTCGTTAACGAAACGGCAGTTCCAGGACCGGTTGTAACATATGTCTCGAAATGCCCCAGCAGATCCCGGGCGATCGCTTCAATGGCAGGCCACACCGATTCTGTTGAACCGTTTCCCGCAGCTGGATTGACAATAAAAGCAACGTCAGAAGAGGACATCATCACCTTTTAATATGATTTTTTCATTTCTGTTCATAGACTAAAAATTTTCCTCTATAAAGCATTTTTTTCAATCACATGATCCCCATGCCAAAAAATCTATTGAAACCATTTAGATTCCAATGGTATATAATTAATTTTAGCTCTTCACGGTTTTCCTTTTTGGGCGCTTTGGACAGGGTCTCCTTTCAGCCTGAACAAAAATTTGGGAGAAAAATGGGTGTAAATGAAGATCAGCAAAGACTTTTGCGAACCCTCCCGGGGGTTGACCACCTCCTTGAACTGACCCAGGCTGATCCTTTTTTCAAGACCGTGCCCAATTCAGTGGTAACCCGCTCCATCCGCTTGGTGGTTGCGGAACTGAGGAAAAGCATTCTCGATGATTCGCAAAATACAGCGGGAAAAAATCTCTCGGACGAAACAATCATTCAAAAAGTCAGAGAAAGGACCGAACATGCCATCCATCCGAATCTGGTAACAACGATAAATGCTACCGGTGTTGTGATACATACCAACCTGGGACGGTCACCCCTATCACCTGATGCCGTTGAAAACCTTTTAACCATAGCCAAAAAATATTCCAATCTGGAGTTCGACCTGACAAAAGGTATGCGGGGTTCCAGATATACCTGCATCGAAGAGATTCTCTGTGAGATCAGCGGGGCAGAAGCAGCCATGGCGGTAAACAATAATGCCGGCGCTGTTCTGCTTTGTTTGGACACCATTGCAAAAGGGAAAAAAGTGATCGTATCAAGGGGAGAGTTGATCGAAATCGGCGGTTCATTCAGGATTCCGGATATCATGGCAAAAAGTGGCGGCATTTTGAAGGAGGTCGGTACGACCAACCGAACTCATCTGAAAGATTATAAAAACGCAATCGAAGACAATACAGGGCTCCTTTTAAAGGTCCATACCAGCAATTACAGCGTTGTTGGGTTTTCTGCGGCCGTCACTCTCAAAGAACTGGTTGCACTCGGCAAAACCCATCATATTCCTGTTATGGAAGATTTGGGAAGCGGAACCTTCATCGATTTTTCAAAATACGGGATTATAAAGGAACCGACGATCCAGGAATCTGTGGCCACAGGGGTCGATGTTGTCACATTCAGCGGTGACAAGCTGTTGGGGGGACCGCAGGCTGGAATTGTTCTGGGGAAAAAGGACACGCTTAATTCGATCAAGAAAAATCCGCTGACAAGGGCCCTTCGGATTGACAAACTCACACTCGCTGCTCTTGAAAGCACGCTTTCAGCATACCTGGATGAAAACAGGGCGATTGAAACGATTCCCACGCTGAAAATGCTGACCATGTCGTTTAAGGCCATTGAAATGAAGGCCGAACGGCTTTGTCATCTGTTGGAAGATCTGAAAGACCCGCGTTTATCTGTCCAACTTGTCGGCCTCTCCTCCCGCGTGGGGGGCGGGGCGCTTCCCCTTTTGGAACTGCCGACCAAATGTGTTGCTATAAAAATTAAGGAGATATCTGCCAATGCCATCGAAAAGTTCATGAGAAAAAATTCAACCCCTATCATCGGCAGGATAGAAGAAGATTTCTTCATCCTGGACCCCAGAACCATACAAGATGATGAGCTTGTGATTATCGGAACCGTTTTCGAGAACCTGTTAAAAAGGAACTGAACCATGACGTCAAACCGGCAAAGAATTTCCCACATTCGCCGTTCAACCCAAGAATTTCTGGTTTCCAAGACAGATTCACCCACCAAAAAAGGAAAAACAGGCAAAACACCACTTATCGACTGGAATCGAGTAAAAAAAGAATTCTCGGATTTGGTTTTAGATCGATCGATTGCCGATCATGCTTTGACTATTCTCCATTCTTCTCGGAAATTCGGTGCCATGGCGATTCAAATAGACAATGTTCAGGCTAAATTGGAATCAGAAGATGAAGATGATGGGACGAATGTTTGGATAGACGTTGCCAAAGCCATTGACGCAATATGCCGAAAGGAAAATGGAATCTGGGGACCGCTCACCAGGGATCTCTTTGGGTGTGTATTTTCTGAAAAAGACGATCTTTTCTGCCGAAAAACCGCCAAAAAAATTCAAACTCGCCTCTCATCGTTTCGAAACGAGACGATTTCAATCGGTATTTCCACCTATCCGATGCTCAATTTTAAAAAATCCCAGACCATTGAAAACACCCATAAGGCCCTCGATCATGCCGCCTTTTTCAATGGAAACAGCATAGTTTTATTGGATGCTGTCAGTTTTAACATCAGCGGTGATAAGCGGCATCAGGAAAAAGATTTTCAGGGCGCCATTAAAGAATTCACAATCGGACTTATGATCGATCCTTCAAATGTAAACTTACACAACAGCCTCGGTGTATGCCACGGTGTTCTGGGCTCATTGGAAAAAGCACTTGAATTCTTTGATGCGGCCTTGTGGCTAGACCCTGACGAGATCATGGCTTTATATAACAAAGGCCTCATATTTATGATGAAGGAAAACTGGCAAAAAGCGCTCGATTTCTTCCTGCAAGCTAACCAATCTGGCGAAGCTGTTTTTGAAATTTTGTTTCAAATCGGCAGAATTTATCTCCAAACAGGAAAATCCAAAGAGGGAAGAAAATTTCTCGAAAAAGCCGTGAAACTCCAACCTGATTCCGGATCTGCGTTCCGTTTTCTGGGAGAAAGCTATGCTGTAGATGAGATGATCGAAGAAGCGATCTATGCCTATACCAAGGCAGTAAAACAGAACCCGTCTGATGCGGCATCGTTTTCAGCACTGGGCCATTTTTTTGACATCCAGGGTGAAAACTCCGAAATTGCTACCACTTTATGTGAACAAAGTGTCAGGTTATCACCTGAGAACGGACTGTTCAGACATCGCCTTGGTGAAAGATATCTTAAGCAAAACAGGCTCGATAAAGCCCTGGAACAGTTTCAAAAAGCCCAGGCACTGGGCTATGACTCCACAGAGTTTATCGAAAAAATCAACAACAACCATACGGCCAATAGATCGCAATAGTATCGATGAGAGAGATCATTCAGAAAATACTCGAGGAGAGCATCGATGTAAAAAGCCGATCGGTTAAAAAAAACATCGATCGAATTATCTCAGGTGCGGACAGAATCGCCACCAGCTTGGCCGCCGGCCATAAGATTCTTATTTTTGGCAACGGTGGCAGTGCTGCAGATGCGCAGCATATTACCGCCGAGTTTGTAAACCGATTTAAAATTGAACGCCCGCCCCTTGCCGCCATTGCTTTGACAACCGACACCTCCATCATCACCAGCATCGGCAACGATTATCAATTTGATGATATTTTCGCTAAACAGATCCACGCCCTAGGGAAAAAAGGCGATATTGCCTGGGGCATCAGCACCAGTGGAAATGCAAAAAATGTCATAGAGGGGGTAAAAGCTGCAAAAAAAAATGGGATCTTCTCGTTTGGTATGACAGGCCGTGGGGGTCTCCTGGCAAAACTAACCGATCTGGCGTTTCGTGTGGAGTCGGACACCACCGCAAGAATACAGGAAGTACACATCACTCTGGGGCATATACTTTGTAATCTGGTCGACAGGATCCTGTTTCCGGATCAGTTTAAATAAACACTCAAGTTTCGAATGATGGCGCACATTTTTAAACCGATCAATAAAACCAATGTCAGAACATTCTCTCTTTTCGAGAGAGAGAGCAAAGTGTCTGTTGATGATTTTGCAAAACCGTGGAAAAAGGGAGGCGGTTTTAAAGATTTCCTCGGCAAACTGCCCAATATCCTTGCCGGTGATCATCTCAAGGATGTGATCTCTTCGGTTGTTTCCGCATTTTTTGAGAAAAGGACCATTGTCTTCGGTCTCGGCGCCCATGTGATCAAAGTGGGACTAAACCCGGTGGTCATCGACCTCATGAAACGGGGGGTGGTCTCCGCCATTGCCTTGAACGGTGCGGGAATCATTCATGATCTTGAGCTTGCTATGACCGGAAAGACATCCGAAGATGTTACCGCATCAATCGAAAACGGAACCTTTGGAATGGCCAGCGAAACGTGCAATTTTTTAAATGATGCTGTTCAAAAAACCAAAAATGGAGCCAATGGGTTGGGTCAAGGTATAGGCCGGCATATCCTTGAAAAAAATCTCCCTTTTTTTGAGAAAAGCATCCTGGCAACCGGTGCTCGCCTGGGCATACCGGTTACGGTTCATGTGGCCATTGGAACCGATATTATTCATATGCATCCCGGTTTCGACGCCGGAAAAACCGGTGAAGCATCCCATCGGGATTTCATGACGTTTACATCCGTAATTGCCACTCTTGAGAGGGGCGTATACCTAAATATTGGGTCCGCCGTCATTCTCCCGGAAGTTTTCTTAAAGGCGGTTGCCCTCGCCCGGAACCTCGGCCATCAACTGAATAAATTCACCACCGTCAATATGGATTTTAACCGGCATTATCGACCCCTTACCAACGTGGTGGACCGACCCACATCCAAAGGTGGAAAAGGATTCAATCTTGTAGGTCACCACGAAATCATGCTGCCACTGATTGCTGCCGGTATTATTGAAGAGTTGAAAGGCTCATAATATTTCTTTTCCGCGCTCCTTCACGGTTAGAATATCTCCCGTATTTTTTAAAAAAGGACAACGGTCCCCGGAATCATTTGCCATTGCCAGTTGATTTTACAAATGATAATGATTATTTCTTTTTCAGTTAGGGCTGTACAAGATTTTATCAAAAAAATACAATTCATAGCGGTAAAAAACACCGCCTTCTAAACAAAAATGGGCTGTCGGATAAGGAACGAATAAATGCCGATTTATGAATACCATTGTGAAACTTGCGAAAAAGATTTTGAACAACTCGTTTTTGGAAAAGAGGAACCAGATTGTTGTCCGGCCTGCAACGGAAAAAATGTCTGCCGGCTAATGTCTGCCTGCGGCTTTGTCAGCAAAGGCGGTGGTGGCCAAACCGTATCTTCTGCTGCTGGATCTTCCTGCAGCGGATGCGCCGCCACCAGTTGTGCGAGCTGTGGATAAAGTTCCGATGTGTTAATCTCACAAAAAAGATCCTCTTCTCAAATCTGGCTGTCAACGCCGGGATCGATACCATTAGCCTTCAACAAGCGGTTCAGCTTCGCCCCACAAAACTACGCTTGAGATCGCTCCTGCCAGGGGCAATCTCGATACGCACATTCGAAGACCTGAAACAGAAAATCCATATGCTATCGATGAAAAATAAAGTCTTTCTTGTCGGCACAGGACCGGGTGATCCGAAACTGATCACACAAAAGGCCTTGGAATACATCGAGAAATCGGACGTCATCATCTATGATTATCCTGCCTCCACGGCTTTATTAAAACATGCCATCGCTGCTCCCGCCAACGGCAGGGATTTTAATGCATCAATTAATTGTACACAGCGCGCAGCCGATCTATTAGCTGGCGCATGCGCAGCAGCTATTGCATACCTACTTGAACCAAAAATCTAAATTTAACCCATACAGCCAAGGGATTGTTGTTGAAACGCCTTCCCTGTCCAGTTTTTGCGGCAACTGCTCGTAGTGTTTTTTTAATAGCGTGCTGTTGGGAGCGTTGTAGTAGGTAACGATTATCGTATTGCGTTTTACCCGAACGTCTCCCTCCAAGCCTCTGAGTACACTGCCGGCAAAGTGCTGTGAATTCCAGCCTGCAACCGGAGCGCCAATACGCTGACAAAGCATATGCAGCGCTAGGAACTACTTTTTCTTGAATCCCTTTTTCACCACTTGCCGTAAGCTAACCTTCTCCAGTTTTTCTGTAACCGTCTTGGGGAGTTCCAGGAAATTGGCACTTATTTTTAAATATCAATTGTAAAGTGTGGTCAGTCCATTGTAGGAATTATTGTAAAGCCGTGCCGCATTCGCTACAGTACTTGTCCGGTTCTTTTACCGGTACCCCACAATTGTGGCAAAATTTGACCGAAGATCGCTTTTCAAGTTCTGCGTAGAAAGGCTCACGGATACTAGACGAAGAACGGCGGGAGACAATCTGGAAAACCAGGGCGACAACTATGATAAGACCACCGGTAACAATAGCTACCATGGGCCAGTTAATACCGGTGCCGGCGGTTGACGTGGCGGGTAACCCAGGTGCTTGTATGCCGGTATTTGAAGGCGGCAGTCTTTCAACCGATAGTTGAGAAGTGGTCATATTGTAATCCACATGCAGTGAAAAGGGTTGCCCGGACGGGACCGTTCGTGGGGAGAAGATGTGATAATCGAATCCGTCCCCGCCCTTTGAGATATTTCCGGTGGCAGGCTCGGTTTTAAGGGAACCCGATGCGATTGGCTGCTGCACCTTTAGTTGAAATTGATTAACAGCTACATCAGCCAACCAGATATAGTCAAAGGACCGCTGGTTGTTGTTGACCTTGTACGGCAGATAGTACTCCACCCTGAAACGTAAATCCGGTGTGATGAACGTCAGTGTACCGGAGGGATTTGTGCTGAAAAAGATATCATCCTTCATCGTGGCATCACTGATATCGATGCGCGCAACTGCGTTGAGCTGGGCTGTCTCGGGTAAGGGAAGGGTAACGGAGGCAGGAAACCGGGTGTCGCCAGGCAGTGTACCGGTCAACAAAACCAGGACGGACGCTTTGTCATAGTCGGGCCAAATGTCAATAACAAGGGAGTCGAGAACTGTTACCGGGCTTTGTGCCAAGCCGGTGGCCAACGGCATCAGGATAAAAAAAATTAGTAGCAGAAAGGAATTGCGTTTCATTATCATTCTCTACAATCTAAAAAGTCTTTTCCCCTTAGAAAGCCCAATTGTAATCGGTCGAATTGACTGATTTGCTTTATTTTTTTGTTTTGGCTTCTCATTTGGGCCCGCCAGGGCAGGCCCAAATGGTCAAATGCGGCTTCGGACGGAATAAATCCAGCGATAAGCAGACAGATTAGAAAATGATTTTTCCATTAAAGCAGAATACGGAGATTAAGCGCCAAATTTTCGATCGATCTCAGCCTGAATTTCCGGTACGGTTGCTCCCTGATCGTGCATTCGAGACGCTAACAGCGCCTCATCCATACAGACCCCTCATGTGTATGCATGCGTATCGACATAACAGCTCAGCAGGTTTTTGTGACCGTGATTCTCCCGGCATCGGCAATAACAGTAAAGCCGATCGAGCACCTTTGGTATTGATCGGGCGACCTCATAGGCTCTCCGGATCTTTCCCGTAAAGCTTTGTGGCGATAGAGTCGACCTTTTTTCCCGGAGGTCTACATTCTCTTTTTTCAGTTTTGCATTCTCAAGGGATGGATTTTGAGATTTTCCCTTCTGATAGAAAAAATAGACCCCGGAAATCAGCAGTGCAACACCAACGGCCAAGGCGATTAAAGGATATTTAGATCTCTTTTTCGGTTTTGGCGTGGTTTGCACGGATTTTGTGGCATGTTTTTTTGAGTTCTGTTTGTTTTTCTTATCCATGGCAATGTTTCTTTTTTTGTTTTGTATCTAAAGAATTTGCATTTCTTATACCCGGAAGAAATGGATTATTCAATAGTATATTTGTGCAATCTCAATGCCGGGGCTTTTTTTGAATCGGAGCAGCGAGCGCATCCCACGCGGCATGTCGGAGCGCAGTGAAGAACCAGACATTCGGCGCAGTATCGTTCTTCAAAGCGTGCGAGGCCCTTAGGCCAAACTACCTCATCCGCTCTGCCGAGACCGTTTCACTTGATGTCTGCGCCTGGCTCAAACCGAAGCTTAATGACTGTCGCCACCTGATGTTGATTGCCGGTGGCGCCGTCCCAGACAGCCAATCCAATAGAATAGTTTTTTTCGGATGGATCGAGCTGCGCATCCCTTTTATCGTTCGTTTTCAAAGCCCGACTGAGTTCAAGGACCCAAAATCCGTCGGACCAGGATGCTCCGCCGCTGATATCGGCAGAACTCCCACCTTCAGGTGGGCCGGATAGATAAAGGGGTAAAACTTTTTTGACCGGTTCCCCGCCGTCAGATGATTGCGACGGTATCCGTTGTCCCTTAACCATTTGAAATCGGGGAACCGTCTGTTTCCCCCCCGTCTTTTTAGCGTTTAGAAAAAGCGGAACTCCACCAACGGTTTCAGGCATTCGTGCTCCGGAACCATCACTCCCATGGGCAGCTGAGACCGACGGGTGCGCTGATCTAAAAGGGGGGGTTGAGCTTCCCGGTGGAATGAATTTTACCTGGTTGTCCAGGAAGCCATCCCCGGGACGCCCTCCCTTTTCAGCGACAAAAGCGTTCCAATACCACTCATCCACCAAGGCATCCTCCTGACGGGTAGCCATTCGTGGGAATTTTTTGAACCGGCCGGTGGTATGGCATAGGACGGCGCAGCCCCCCAGTCCAAAATCATCCACCTTTGCCGTTGCTTGCCAATGGAGTGAAAGGGCGTCGGGCCATTCTGCTTTTGCCTGCCACCTTCCGTTACTAAACCGCCATTGGCCCATCCGATCATGGCGGGTTTTATCGGGCCATCGGAACACAAAATAAATCTGTGTATCGCTATAGACCGCCCGTATATAGATCTTTGTTCCCGGCTGAGGTGTGCCGTCATTTATTTGCCATGTGGGTACTTTTGTTTCTAAAGCGATGTCCCAGGTGTCATCCATGTCCCTGCCGTCGATTTCAGGCGCTTTTTTCCCGTCAAGATAGACGGCGGTAAGGGTGGGTGGCACATCTTCTCCTGCGTAATCGACGTGACGGTTGGCTTTATGGCAGTTCAGGCATACCCGATCTGACCGGGTTTTAAGAATATTGGCCCGGGCCAACATAGCGCCGTCCCTGGCTCTGCCTCCGGCCATGAGGTCAGCATAAAATTCTCCTGGCCCGTGACAGTTTTCGCAGGTAACCCGGTCCTCGAGGTACCGGCCGGTTCGTGGATTGAATCCCGTAGTATGGCAATTAAGGCATCGTGACTCGTCCAACTCAAGCCCGCTTTTGCGTAACTCCTCCAGCTTGTTTCTCACCTTTTCAAAGGGTTGAAATTTGAGCTTGCGCCAGCGTGCCACGTGTCTTGGGTGCGAACTCAAATGGCATCGTAGACAGAGGTTCGAGCCAGCGAAATCTATCCGCTCTCCGGAAGCGCTAAATTGAAAAAGATCAAGGACGGAAGTTTCAGTGCCACGGGCTTCCAGATAGTCGTATAGTGGTCGGGGGGGGATACGCAACGTGGAGTGGGCCCTTTCCTCTTCTGTGGCCCTGCCGACACCACCATGGCAAACTGTGCAACCGTATTGCGCGAACGGAAAACGATCTATTTCCGGATGCTTTTTCTCAAGTCGTTTCAGATCGATGTGACAGGTAGTGCACCTGTCAGCCCGAGTACCGCCCTTTAATAGTATCTGCCTGATTTTGTATCGGGGCCGGTTGAGGTAGCGCAACTGCCTCTGTAAGTTTATTCGCTCAGTCCCGTTTGCACCCGCCAGCGCTTTAACTACCTTTTTCCTCTCTTTTTGAAAAAACGCCTCCTGATGGCTCATCCACTTAGGGTTCATCTCCTTTCGAAGGATAAAACTCAGGGTCACTAAAAGCGCGATGACCAGCAGGGCGAATACAAAATACAGATGTCGAGTCACTGCCTATTTTTTCCTTTAAAAGGACCGGCTCATTAATTTTGGAGGCGTTGGAAATCGGTACTTGCAATTTTATGCAAAAGGTTCAACGCTATCTGTTTCAGATATTAAACCATGGCGTCTGTACGATATATCTTACGTTCAAGAGAAGGCGGAGTAAAACCTTGATTACAACTGCCCCTACGGTTAAAACCAGAAAAAAGTAGACCGCGTAACGAACTCTCCCCCAATTTTTGAATCGCCGGGGCCAAAGGATGCAAGGTAAGAGGAGACCGAGGAGGTAATAAATACCTATCATGGACAAGCCGATCCAACCCGGTAGCGAACTAAACCCCAATCGGGCTGGCTGGGCCATGCTCCAGTATTCCCAGGGCCAGTACCAGTCCCAGTTTGGCCCGCGGAACCAGGCCGGGATCGCAGTGAACAGAGCCAAAAACAACACGCCAGTGGTAAAAGGTAAAGTAGCCCAGATACGACTCCGGAAAGAATAATGCCCTGCACCCTTTGGGTCGATATCAAGCAGTGGAATCAAAATCAAACCCGATATGATGAGGAGGGGAATAACCACTCCGGCCAACCAGGGATCAAAGTAAACGAGCAGTTCTTGAATTCCGAGAAAATACCAGGGTGCTTTGGCTGGGTTTGGCGTGAAGTTCGGGTTCGCCGGCACATCTAAAGGCGCTTCAACCAGCAGGCCCAGCAGGGCCAGAACCAATAAACAGCCAAGTGCCGCCAGAAATTCTTTGAACAGAAAACCAGGGTATACAGGCAGGTTGTCAGGAGGGTGTTTCTTACCGGTTGCTTTGATCGTACCTTTTGGAAGTTCCTTTGACAATCGATCTCCTTAGAACCAATCGGTTTTGTAATTGTGATGCATCAGTGTGGTAAAGACAGGCGGTTTTGCCGCCACCTAAAGCCCGGCCGTTAGATTGCCATCTTTGCGCACACGCCAAAAATGCACCATTAAAAAAATAGCGGCCAAAAGCGGTAAAATAAAGACATGCAGGCTATAAAACCGGACCAGGGCCCTCGGGCCGAGATCTGAATCTCCCAATAAAAAAAAGGTTATATCACGGTCGGGCCTGAGTCCCAGTGCACTGCCGAGGGGTCCATCAGAGCCGAGCAATGGAACCGAATGGAGGAGATTGGTGCCCACTCTCGTCCCCCAGTATGAGATCTGATCCCATGGTAGCAGGTAGCCTGTAAATGCGAAAGCCAATACAATTAGAAGCAGACACACGCCGACTATCCAGTTGAATTCTCGTGGTGGTTTATATGATCCTGTATAGAAAACGCGGAGCATATGCAGCACAACGGTGATCACGATGCCGTGTCCGGCCCAGCGATGGACGTTACGCAAAAACCCCCCTAGAAAAACCGTATACTGCAAATCCAAAATATCGGCATAGGCATTTTCCAGGGTCGGCCGGTAATAGATCATTAAAAAAGCGCCCGTGAAAACCGTTATCAGAAATAACAGGAAGCTTAATCCCCCGAGGCACCAGGTGAAACTGATCTTCATTCTGTCGGCAGATAGCTGCATCGGATGCAGGTGCAAGAAAACCGTACGTCGCACTGCCTGTAACTCCTCTGCTGGAGTGCGCGGCAGACCGGTTCTGAATATTTTACGTTTAACTTCGGGGGGCAGCTTGATGGTCATTTTTTACAAACTTTAATCCGCATCGGCCGGCAGGGCGATATGGTCGGTTTTAGGCGTTTCCAGGCTGAAAACGTGGAGCAGGGTCTTTTGCCCGCTTTATAATAATATCCTGATCCACCACGAGAGATCCATTATCATCGAGTCTGATGGCAAACAGATCCAGAGAACGAGGTGGGGGGCCCTCCACATTTTGCCCATCTGCGTCGAACTTCCCACCGTGGCATGGGCATAAAAACATGTGGTGATCCCTGTTCCAGACCACTATACACCCCAGGTGGGTGCAAACGGCAGAAATAGATAAAAATCCCTTTTCATCTCGTACGATAAAAAGTTTTCGGCCGCTGTGGTAGACCACTTGGTCGTGCCGATAATCGTCCGGAAAACCCACCTTAACTGACATAGCAAGTCGGCTGGGCACACGGGGTCGGACAAAACTTATCATCGCCGCCAGAAATGTGGCGAAAGCAAGGCTTAACCCGGTCCATGAGAGCCGCAGCAAAAATTTGCGGCGTCCCTGTTTGGGTTTTATGGAGGATGTATTGGTGTTAAGTGACATTCGTGTATTCCACCAGTAAGATAAAAAATTCGATTACCCGTTTGCTAAATGCATACCCTTTAAGACCGTTCATCAAACTCCTTTAATTCTTTTTCCAGACGTTCCTTGTATTCAGCCAGGTGGGCATCTTGAGTGTGGGACACCGTTTCGGTCCGAACCCCTGCGGACCAACGGTGAAGCAGAAAATATATTGCGATTGCCATGAAGGCGACGAATACGAACGGCAAAAACCACAGCATCAGGTTAAATCCCTTTTTGCTGGGTTTGGCTATGATCCGTTCTCCGTACTTGCTTACAAAGTATTGTAATATCTCCTCTTTGGTTTCGCCCCGGTGTAGCTTTTTTAGGATCAAATTCCGCATTTGAATACTGGTGCCGCTATTTGATTGTGCAATCGTCTGACCAGAACAGATAGGACACATAATGACCTCGTAGAGTTCTCTGGCTGTCTTTTCCAGCTCTTCTTCCGCATGAAGATTGGCGATAACCGGCAGGTTCGGAAAAAGCAGAATCAAAAGCATCAGCCCGGCAACGATGATTTTGCACTTCATAGTTTCATATCCATTTTATTTTAACAATCCGCCTTTGGTTAGCCAATAGTGCATCTGGTAGGATCCGGATATCAGAAGGAGGGCGCCTGCAACTCTCCCCATATAGGGTAAGAGGCGGTGAACGTAGGTGGTCAGCCCTCCTTTGAAGAGAGCAAAACTCAAAGCCAGTATGGTCAGCACGGATCCCATACCCAGTGAGTAGCTGATGAATTGAAAAATGCCGTTTGAAAAGCCCTTGGACTTTATGACACTTCCAACCACCACCAGAAATACGGGAAGCGTGCAGCCCAAAGAGGCCATCCCGTACCCGACGCCAAAAAGAAAGTAAGTCCTGAGCCCCTGGGATTCAGGGTTGCCGATCAGGTTTGCAAGGCGGCCGGGAATCGAAGTATATATTGATTTTCCCGCCAGCAGAAATAGACCGAGGCAGGCTAGGACAGTTCCGACGAACAAACCAAGCCAAGAGAGGTACTGCATGAGAAAATACCCCCCGGCCCAGATGATCACCCCGACAAATGAAAAAAGGACCGTAAATCCGAGGGTCACCGTTGTTCCAATAAGCAGCGCTTTACCCCCTTTGCGTAAAAGATGGACAGAAACAGGGCCGTCATCATGGCCGCCTAGATAAAGGGATAGATACGCCGGCAACAGGGAAAAACCGCACGGATTAACCGTTGAGACCATCCCTGCGCCGAAAGAATACCCAAAGGGGAGCAAAACGGCCACCGCATTCATCCAGTTGGCCAGAAAGATTTGTAATTCATTCATTCCATGATTTCCTGGGTTGAACTGATTAGCACTTTTTTCTCTATGGCGCCAACCCAGCGGCTAACGATCTCTCCTTTTCGCGATATGAAAAAAGTAACCGGAAGTCCCGAAACCCCATAATCGATGCTGACCTCTCCGGTCGGGTCAGGTGCGTTAGGATAGGTGATATCGAATTCCCGGATATAGTTCAGGGCATCTTCCTCTTTATCCTGGATATCCACCCCAATAAAAACCACGGCTCTATCCTTATAGGCGCGCCATGTTCTCTCTAAAAGCTGCGCTTCAATCCTGCAGGGGGGGCACCAGGATGCCCAGAAGTTGATAACAATCGGCTTGCCCTTCAGGCCGGCCAGAGAAATTGTGTTTCCCTTGAAGGCCGTCAAGATGAAGTCAGGTGCCGGCTGATTTACCATGGCGATGCCGCTCAACCCGGTTATCGGTTCCTTGTTCAGCATGCCCCACACCAGAAGTCCTAAAAAGCCGATAAAGACCATGGCGGCAATTGCAAACACTAATTTGTTATAAATTCTTTTCGATTCCATAAATCTGTTAAAACCTCATATGGCGTCACAGAAAGATCCAAACAATAGGATTTGCACCCAGGAAAAACCGATCTGGTGTTCTATAAACCGAAATCCTCTCCGAAGAAATTTTTTCACCGACGATTTGTATATGAAAATAATGAAAAGAGAAAGCAAAAAAACATTCTCTTATTACCTTTGCGAGCCGAACAGATTGCAACCAAGGATTTAATGTTCATTTTTTGAACATTTACAAGCAGGCATATTTCATAGCCCATTCTGAAAACTTTTCTTAGCGATCTTACCCACAAACAGACGAAGGGCGAATATAATTTTTCAAAAAAATAATTGGGCTTGGGAGCTTGGATTAAAATTCGTTATTGGTGTGGGGAAGATCTCGATATATATCCTTTGACCTGTGATAGCAAGATCGTCTACGATGATCCGAGTTTCGAGTTTCGCACCCCCAATCCAGCGGCATGTTGTATCCGGCATCAGGCCCGCGATGGAAAGGGTTGTCCGATATGTTCAGAAACTCCGACGATTACCGATTTCCCGTATAAAGTTAGTCCGTGTTTTGTTGTATATGGCGGTTACACTATTTGGAGGAATAATACGATGGATGAAATTGATATGGATAATGAAGATGGAAAAAAATCTTCGGATCAAGATAAAAAATTTTTAAACCCAACCCCGATGCTTGATGAGCTGGAAGAAGGTCCTTGGCCCAGTTTTATAACCGGCATAAAAGAATTGGCTGAGCGTACCAAAAAACCAATGCTCAGGGGCGTAATGGATCAGCTCGAGTATTCCTACCAAACCCGGATGGGATACTGGAAGGGTGGTCTGGTCATGGTACGTGGATATGGAAGTGGAGTCATCAGTCGCCGGACCATGATCAAAGATAAAATTCCGGAGGCAGCAGAATTCCACACATTACGGGTTCAACCTGCTCCGGCTTTACACTACAGCACAAAAATGTTAAGGGATCTTTGTGATACATGGGAAAAATACGGTTCAGGCTTGATTACCCTCCATGGTCAGACTGGGGATATCATGCTCCAGGGAATTGAGGAAAGCAAAATTCAGGAATGTTTTGACGCGATCAACCAGGCAGGATGGGATCTTGGCGGAGCCGGTCCAGCCATGCGCACCGGCGTATCTTGCGTGGGGCCCGCCCGGTGTGAGAACGCCTGTTATGACACACTGAAGTTACACTATAGGGTTTTGAAATATTTCACAGAAGATGTTCATCGTCCTCAATATCTCTACAAATTTAAATTCAAGTTCTCCGGGTGCCCCAATGACTGCAGCAATTCCATTTTTCGTTCTGATTTGGCCGTTATCGGGATGTGGCGGGATTCCATCCAAATGGACTCTACGGAAGTGCTGGATTGGATTGAGAAAAATGGCGCCGATTCCCTGGTGAATAACGTGATTAATCGTTGCCCAACCAGAGCCATATCGCTCGAACACGGTGAAATGGTTATTGATAATAAAAACTGTGTTCGTTGCATGCATTGCCTGAACGTGATGCCTAGGGCGTTGTCACCTGGAAGGGAACGGGGGGTGACTGTGTTGGTTGGCGGAAAAAATACCCTAAAAGTAGGCGCCATGGGTTGCACAATGGTCGTCCCTTTTTTCAAAATGGATGCCGATGAAGATGTCGATAAATTCATAGAATTGTGTGAAAGCATTATCGATTGGTGGAATGACAATGGATTCGAAAAGGAGCGTATCGGCGAAACCATTGAGCGGGTTGGACTGAAACAGTTTTTGACCGGGGTCGGTTTGGAAGCCTCAGTCGATATGGTCGCCAAACCGCGGAGCAATCCCTATTATAAATCTAAATACTAGGCTACTAATTCTCTTAGTATCATAAAATTAGGAAAAGAACATGAATGTCAAAAGAACATGGAAAACTGTTGAATCAGGTCCCCACGACTATCAGGAAGCCCTCCATCCGGTGGTCAAAAAAAATTATGGAAAATGGAAATACCATGAACTCCCCAAGCCAGGAATATTAAAGCATGTCGCAGAAAGCGGGGATACGCTTTTCACGGTCAGGGCCGGCACACCCCGTCAGGATTCGGTGGATTTGATCCGGCGGCTTTGCGATATCGCTGATAAGTATGCCGACGGTTATCTCCGATTTACGGTTCGTAACAATGTGGAGTTCATGACACCGGATGAAGAGAACGTGGAACTAATGGTCAAGGAACTGGAGGCAATAGGGCTGCCGGTCGGAGGCGCCGGACCCTGCGTCTCGTCAGTGGCACATACACAAGGGTGGCTGCACTGTGATATTCCGGCCACCGATGGGTCCGGTGTGGTCAAGTCCATAATGGACAGTTTGTATGATGACTTCAAAAACTGGCAGATGCCGAGCAAGGTAAGGCTTTCTACCTCATGTTGCGCCATTAACTGTGGAGGGCAGGCGGATATCGCCATTGTAGTCAAGCACACCCGCCCACCCCGCGTCAACCACGAGATCATTGCAAACACCTGTGAATTGCCAAAGGCAGTTGCTTGCTGTCCCGTGGCGGCAATCCGGCCAACGGTGGTTAACAATAAGCAATCAGTGATGGTCGACCATAAAAAATGCATGTATTGCGGTGCCTGTTTTGGAGCCTGCCCCGCAATAGAGATCAATCATCCGGAACACTCTAAAATTGGTGTTTGGGTTGGCGGAAAAAACTCCAATGCTCGTTCCAAACCCTCGCTGGGGAGCCTGGTGGCCCATAACCTGCCAAATAATCCGCCACGGTGGCCGGAGGTCAATGAGGTGATCAGGAAAATTTTAACTGCCTTCAAGAATGAAGGCCGCCCCTGGGAGCGATTGGGAGAATGGATCGATCGGGTGGGCTGGAAGCACTTTTTTGAAGAAACCGACTTAATCTTTGAAAAGGATATGATCGATAGCTATCGTCATGCCAGAACCACCTTTAACCAGTCGGCGCATGTTCGTTTTTAAGAATTGATCAAAAATAGGTTTCCGTTTTTTTTGAACCCTAGAGATGGAGCAGATGTATGAGTATCAAACTTACGGAATCCAATCCCATCCTTGACTCAGCGTTAACATATCAATTTCCGAAATACTGCGAAGAGCAAGGGACAGACAAGGTCGTTGCCTTCGGGAACCAAAGCAACAAATGCCCTATCTATGTACTTCAGGTTCCACCCTGTACAGTGGGATGTCCGGCCGGCAATGACATCCGCTCCTGGCTGACCATTGTGCAGAAAACCGACCAGAAGAAACGCAGCTGGGAGGAGTCATACGAACTGGCCTGGCGGGAAGCAAGCAAGACCACCCCGTTTCCTGCGGTCTGCGGTCGTATTTGTCCGTATCCGTGCGAGATTAAATGCAACCGAAGCAAGAAGGAGGATGGTGCAGTCAATATTAACGCCTTTGAGCGCTGGATCGGCGATTATGGCATCACCCACGGGTTGCGGCATGAGAAGCTGACGGAAGAGGTCATGGACAAAAAAGTGGCTGTAATCGGTGCAGGCCCGGCCGGTTTGAGCTGCGCATTTCAGTTGGCGCGGCGCGGCTACCCCGTGACCGTATTTGAAGCTTTTCCCATGCCAGGCGGTATGCTTCGCTATGGTATCCCGCCCTACCGGCTCCCGCGCAATATCCTGGATGCGGAAATCAAAGCCATCAGCCGGATGGGTGTCGAGATCCTGTGCAATACGGTTATCGGTAAAGATAAAAGCCTCGATGACCTGAAGGCCGAATTTGATGCTATATTCATCGGCATTGGTGCCCATGAAGGAATTAAACTGGGGGTCGAGAGCGAGGACGCTTCAAATGTCATCAGCGGGGTAACGTTCCTTAACATGGTCAACTCCGGTGAGACCGTGCATGTGGGGGATGATGTGGTTGTCATCGGTGGTGGTGACAGCGCCATTGACGCTGCGCGTGTTGCCCGACGTTTTGGTGCCAAGGTCACCATCCTATACCGTAGAACACGTACGGAAATGCCGGCCATCGAGCGGGAAATTGATGAAGCACTGGCCGAAGACATTGACATTCGGTATCTGATCACTCCGATCGGCATCCGCACAAAGGACGGGAACGCCGTTGCCGTGGAGTGCCTCAGAATGGAACTGGGCGACCGGGACGACAGCGGCCGGCGAAGACCGGCCCCGATTTCGGGATCAAATTTTGAGGTGCGGTGCACCACCCTGATTCCCGCCATCGGCCAGCGCCCCCAATGGAAGGAGGTCAAACGCTGTGTTGGCAAAAACGACTGGCTTATGCCCAACAAAAACTGGTCGGTAGATGAGGGTATCTACGCTGGCGGCGACGTTGTCAACATGGGCCTGGTGACCACGGCCATCGGCCACGGGCGAAAGGCCGCCGAACGGATGGATGCGCAGCTCAAGGGACAGCGTTTCCATCCGTCAGATCAATTGCGGATCGTAACCCCTGAAATAATGCACCTTGAATATTACGAGACGTTAAAGCGCAACGAGAGAAAATGGGTGCCGGTAGCGGAACGCTTGGGCGGCGGTCTTGATCTGGAAGTCGACCTATGCATTACCGAAGAGCAGTTCCGCGACGAGGCCATGAGATGCATGAGTTGTGGAGTTTGTGTTGAATGCAATCAATGTTTAATATTCTGTCCCCAGCAATCCATCTCGACATTTCCAGAAAATCCTATCGGTGAGGTAATGTACACACATTACAGCCAATGCGCCGGTTGCCATATTTGCGCTCAGGTTTGTCCATGCGGCTATATCCAAATGGGGATGGCAGATGGACTCTAATCTTTGTCAGGAGTGATATTCATGCATGAGGATTTAATTGGTCAAATTATGGAAGCCATCGACCGGTCGAAAGAATGGGCAGAAAAAGGGTGGAAGGTCACCTTTGGGAGAAGAGAGGTTGAAGTTTCTTCATTGCATCAAGCGCAAAGCCTCCCTCAAAACGTTGTGTGTCGCGAAGAGGCAGTGAATTATTGGACCAATGTTGAACAAACAGGGAGGGAAGCTGCCAAATATGGAAAAAAAGCAATAGCCGCTTTAAAAAGAAATGATCTCAGAGCCGCTGAAGATGCGATCTATTTTTCAAAATACCTTGAAAAAGCGTTTGCGGACTACACACGAACATGGAAACCGGTGCATGAAGCGGTCAAAAGAGAATTATTCAAATGAAAAAAAATGCCTGAAGAAATATGCTCATATGATGTAAGATGCCGAACATGCCATACCCTGTTCAAGGTGCAACTTTTTGAGAGCCACGAAAAAAATCTGTTTCTGACTGATAAAAAAGATTGGTATTGTGAGAAGTGTAAAAAAGAGTATTTCAGTAAACAGACAGAAAAACTCACAAGGGCGCAACAGGCCATTGGATTATCCGAGCTTAAAGGTTCCCAGAAGATGGTATCATGGGCGGTGAAGATCAGGGCAGAGTTGATGAACAAGGCTGATTACCTCAAAGAAAGTCTCAAGTTTGAAAATGATGATGAAAGGGAATTGTCAGGAAAGGCCTTTGAGAGGTTTTTCAAGGAATGGCAGGGAAAAACAGATGCAAAATGGTGGATTGACCGGCGGAAAATGAGTGTACAGGATATTTCAAAAAGGGTGGAAGAAATATCCGAATCGATTAAAAAGAAATGATTCGGACCGATCCATGCGAGGAGGGTGTGAAGTTGAGCGGAACGAAAGCGAACGGAACTGTATCACCGCGTACTGGAATTTATGGAAGCCTATGAATTCCTTATCCTCCCCATAAGTCAACTGCCTCGCTTTGATATACGACAGCGCTCTGTTTCTGCGATCAACGGTGTGAAAATTGATACCAAAAGTGTCGATATAAGGCAATCAACCTTGAGCCATGTCGTAAAATGGGAAACCAAAAGCGAAAAATCTGTATCTGCTCAATTTTGGTTGTTTTGTTCTGCGGCATAACGTCGATAGATGCCAAAACATTCAAGATCGTAAGTTATAACCTGGAAAATCTTTTTGATCTTACCCGGGATGGAACAGAGTACCCCGAGTATATTCCGAATACCGGCTATGGCTGGACAAAGGATATTGCAAATATTAAATACACCAATATAGCTAGAGTGATAAAGGATCTGGCGGGCGATGTTGTCGCTTTGCAGGAAGTCGAATCGAAAAAAGCCCTTATCAACTTGCGCAACAGGTTGAAAGATTTCGGCGTAGACTACCCTTATCTTGAAATTGCGGACAATAAGGCCACGGTGGTAAAGTGTGCAGTTTTGTCGAAATTTCCAATTGTCGAAAAAGAAGGAATAGAGGTTGATGACATTGATAACGAAATCGCGAGAAATATTCTTAGAATTATGCTTGATATCGATGGCAATCATATCATCCTGCTGATCAATCACTGGAAATCGAAACGGGGTCCTGAAAGCAT
>Ga0187833_10000734_pt1 | contig 38036 bp, 33 predicted proteins | sample ETNtaG_37_FD_167968 | JGI IMG/M metagenome (GOLD analysis project Ga0187833, IMG submission 167968) | Marine microbial and viral communities from oxygen minimum zone, Eastern Pacific Ocean - ETNP2014_SV_400_PacBio MetaG (Illumina Assembly) | ecosystem: Environmental > Aquatic > Marine > Hypoxic...
ATTGATGGATGTGGAGCATAACTCTGCTGGGGTTAGGACCGCCTGCAGCCGCGCGCCGTATCAGGGTTTTAATGTGTTCAGGTGAGTAGTAAATGTCCCATGCCTTGCGGTAAATATTTGCCCACTCTTCTTTGGACATTTGTGAGTGGGACATTGTAACATGTTCAAGATCATACTTGTTGAGATCAGGATCCATCCACACTCCCTGCAGATGATTATTTTTGTGGTCTTCGGAGCCGGGCAATGGTGTAAGGCAGAAAAACTCTAAAAGGTCAACGGCCAGTTCCTGCTGAATTGTCTTAATATCCTGTTCGATTTTCTCAGGAGTGTCAGCAGGAAAACCCAATATATAACCGGCCGCAGTAACAATTCGAGCATTACGCCAGGATTGAAACATCTTTCGATAATCATCAATTTTGTTCTGCCGCTTGTTCACAGTCTTCAGATTTTCCGGGCTAATACTTTCCAGACCGATGAACACTCTTCGACAGCCGGCCCTGGCAGCCTTTGAGACAAAATTTGGGATTTTATAGGCAAGCGAGTCAACCTGCATAGTAAACTTTACATGCTTAAATCCCTGGTTTTCGCGAAGGTTGATCAATCTGTCAAAGAGAGCTTCCCAATTTTTGTTGCGTGCAAAGTTGTCATCAGTGATGAAGAAATCGTTGATACCATTCGATATGTTGGAGCGGATCAGTTTCTCCAGATCGTCAGGGTCACGGTAACGTGATTTACGTCCCTGTACGTTGATGACTGTACAGAAACTACACAGGAAAGAGCACCCACGACCTGCATCGAAACAGCCAATCTGATTGACGAATCTTTCGGAAACATCTTTTGGCATTAACGGTGTTGGCTGGCCTTCCAGGCCGGGTAAGTCACCCAGGAAGTTGTAGGTCGGTTTCATGTCCCTATGATAGGAATCCTTGAGAACATCTATGAGACGATCCTCCTCGGCCTCTCCTGCGAACAGTGTAATACCCATTCCCATCGCCTCCTTAAGGTCGTCAGGAAGTTCAGGTAACATGGCAATACAGCCGCTTGTATGGAATCCGCCTATTGCAACCTGAATGTTTTCATCAAGGAGCTGTCTGGCAATGTCCATAGCACGCGGAAATTGATTTGACTGGACGCCTACGAAAAAGACAACTCCGCGTCCGCCGCCATTCTTAAACCTGCGAATAATGTCTGCAACAGGTATGACGGTATTCATCTCGTCGTAGGCGTTAATAACAAACTCGACATCGCTGCCAAGGATACTCCGCTCCGCAGCATCTCGCGTCAACCCATTTATGCAGGCAAGTGTGTTCGATGGAATCCATGACTTCCGCCACTGGATAACATATCCATCATCGTCGTAATGGGATGGTTTGATTAACTCAACGAAGAACTTTGTTTTAGTATTATCTTTCATATGAGTTTGTTCATTAATATATACATTGGATGAGTTGACTGGAGATTGTTTTTACAATAGATTATTTCCTGCGATGTTTTATTGCGACTCTATTTATGGCATTTAAGTATGCTTTTGCGCTTGCTTCTATTGTATCTGTACTCACAGCACGGCCTCTATAGTTCTTGCCTTTAACTTTTACTTCTACGCTGGCTTCTCCCAGGGCATCTTTTCCACTCGTTACCGATCTGATACTATAATCGAGGAGTATTCCTTTTATTCCGGTCAGTAGATCGATTGTTTTAAAAATGGCATCAATTGGTCCGTCACCTTTTGTTGAATCGACTAAGATTTTGCCCTTGCCTACACGGAGTTTTACACTGGCAGTTGGTACCGGGCCGCAATTTATACTTAAACTATCAAGTTCGTAAATATGCGGGACTTCTGATTTTTCATCCTGAATTAACGCTTCTATATCCTGATCATAGATTTCCTTCTTCTTGTCAGCCAGGAGTTTAAATTGCTGGAACGTGTGTTCAAGTTCTTTATCAGGCAGTTCATAACCGAGCGCCTTGACACGTTTCTTGAATGCGTGTCTGCCGGAAAGCTTACCAAGGACGATTTTGGTTCTTGGCAGGCCAACTTCTTCCGGCTTCATGATTTCATATGTCGTACTTTCTTTCAAAACTCCATCCTGATGTACACCTGATTCGTGTGCAAATGCGTTTTTACCTACTATCGCCTTGTTCCTCTGTACACGTAATCCGGTTAAACCGCTGACGATATTGCTTGTGGCTATTATTTCATTTGTCTTTACGCGCGTGGTATGCCCAAAGAAATCTTTTCTTGTCTTAAGCGTCATAACAATCTCTTCGAGTGACGCATTGCCTGCTCTTTCTCCTATTCCGTTTACGGTGCATTCTACCTGGGTGGCGCCTGCCTTTACGGCTGCGAGTGAATTAGCAACTGCCAGGCCAAGATCGTTATGACAGTGAATACTTATAACGGCTTTCTTGATATTCTTTACATTATCTTTCAGGTTCTTTATTAAGGAAGCATATTGCTCCGGTACCGCATATCCAACAGTATCCGGGATGTTAACGGTTGTTGCCCCTGCAGCTATGACGGCTTCTACAACTTCTACAAGAAAATCCGGTTCGGTCCTTGACGCATCTTCAGGAGAGAATTCTACATCGTCAACATATTTCCTTGCGCGTTTCACTCCTTTTACGGCAGTTTTTATGATCTCTTCCTTTGCCTTAATCAGTTTAAATTTTCGATGAATTTTCGATGTTGCAAGAAACACATGAATCCTGGGCGATTTGGCTGCCTTAAGTGCCTTTGCCGCACAATCTATATCTTTATCAACTGCCCGTGCGAGAGCGCAAATACTTACATCCCGTATTTCCTTTGCAATATTACTTACAGACTTGAAATCACCCTCCGATGTTATTGGAAATCCAGCTTCTATTACGTCAACGTTCAGAATGGAGAGTTGTCTTGCTATCTGCAGCTTTTCATTCTGGCCCAGACTTGCACCCGGAGATTGTTCTCCATCTCTTAAAGTAGTATCGAATATTCTGATTTTTGACATAAAAACCTTTTTCTGTTGCAAATAATTGTAAAGGCGTTTTTATATGCTATTACTTAATTTATTTTGATTGAATCCATTTCATGAGTTTGCGCAATCTTGCACCGACCTTTTCCAGCTGATGATTCTTGTCTTTTGCGACAAGCGCATTAAACTTTGGACGGCCTTCCTTGTTTTCGAGAATCCATTCTTTGGCAAAACTGCCATCTTGTATCTCAGAAAGGATTTTCTTCATCTCTTTCTTTGTGTCTTCATTGATTATTCTTGGTCCTCTTGTCACGTCTCCAAACTCAGCAGTATTGCTGATGGAATGTCTCATGTATGTCAGACCACCCTGGTAGAAAAGATCGACTATGAGTTTCAGCTCATGCATACATTCAAAATATGCCAGTTCCGGCTGGTATCCTGCTTCGACGAGTGTCTCAAATCCGGCCTTGACTAAAGCAGAAGCCCCGCCGCACAATACAGCCTGTTCACCAAAGAGATCTGTTTCAGTTTCCTCTGCAAAGGTTGTTTCCAGAACACCTCCTCTTCCACCCCCAATACCACTTGCATACGCCAGGGCAACCTCTTCTGCCTTCTTTGAAGGATTTTGATGGATGGCCATTAAACACGGCACGCCTCCGCCTTTAACATATTCACTTCTTACCAGGTGTCCCGGTCCCTTCGGGGCAACCATGATTACGTCAACATCTTTTGGGGGAACAACCTGGCCAAAATGGATATTGAAGCCGTGAGAGAATAGAAGTGTTTTACCTTTTTTCAAATGAGGCTTAATCTCCTTTTCATAAACACCTGCCTGTACTTCGTCGGGTATCAGTAATGAAATAAGATCACCCTGTTGTGTTGCCTTATCGGCGGACACAGGTTTAAAACCGTGCTTAACTGCTAAATTGTAATTTGGAGACCCCTTCCTCTGTCCAACTATAACCTTAAAGCCGCTGTCACGAAGGTTTTGCGCATGAGCATGCCCCTGGCTGCCATAGCCGATTATTGAAATCTTTTTACCTTTCAGCGTTTTGAGATTAGCATCTTTATCAGTATAGATCTTTGTCATGTTATTCCTTTCTGTAATTGAGGTAGTAACCTTTTTGTTACGAATTAATTCAACTGTTCTCTATTATTTTACCATCCTTCATAACAATCTTGCTTCCGGCTATCGTTAGTATTGCTTTGCCTTGAAGCTTCCAGCCGTTAAATGGACAGTTTCTTGCTTTCGAAAAAAATTTATTTACATCAACTTTCCATTTTTTTTTCATGTCAATTACCGTTATGTCAGCTTTAGTTCCCGGTGTTAAACAGCCAACACCAAATTTATCTAATCCAAAAATTTTAGCCGGCAAAATAGTCATTTTCTCAATTGCCTGTTGTAGTGTTAAAATACCCGGACTAACCAGGTATGTTAATACCAGGCCTAAAGTTGTTTCCAGGCCGATAAGTCCGAAAGGAGCTTTATTATAAGGCAAACTCTTCTCTTTTGCTGAATGCGGTGCGTGGTCACTGGCAATAATATCAATAGTACCATCTGCTAATCCCCGCCTTACCGCCTCAACATCCTCTTTTGATCTTAACGGAGGGTTAACTTTGGCATTGGTGCCAATTTCTTTTACTGCTTCCTCACTTAACAAAAGATGATGGGGTGTTGCCTCTGCGGTTACATTCACGCCTCGTTTTTTTGCTTTGGCAATCTCATTCACAGATTGAGCAAGACTGACATGTGAAATGTGTATTCTTGCCCCAGCCTTTTCTGCCAACTCAATATCACGCATAACAAAACGGCCTTCAGCCGTATACGGTGGATTTGTAACAGTATCAGGAGATTTTCGTTTGCCTTTCTCTTTTTGTCTCCTGCGGTATAGATCAGATTCTTCACAATGTGGATTAACTAAAATATCGTACTCTCTTCCTTTTTTAAGCGCATTAAACATTAATCTATCTCCGGCGACAGGGTGTCCATCATCAGAGATTGCCCTGGCTCCGGCAAATTTTAAGTTTTCAACATCAACTAATCTATATCCATTCAACCCCGCCGTAGTAGCTGATTTTGAATAATAATTAACTATGCTCTCTTTTTTAGCAATTTTTAAAAGCTGAATAAGGCGTGATGGAGTATCAATCGGAGGACACGTGTTTGGCTCTGCTACCACAGTAGTAAAACCGCCTGCTGCTGCTGCCCGCGAACCGGTATAAATATCTTCCTTATACTCTTGCCCCGGCTGCCGGAGATGAACGTGTACATCTACAAGGCCGGGAACTACTAATTTATCTTTAGCATCTATGACCAGAGCATTTTTATCATCAATGTTCTTGCTAATCTTTTTAATTCTGGAGCTATCAATCAGAATATCAAACACTTCTGCTTTTTTATTTGCGATATCAAAAACATTTCCGTTTTTGATTAAAATCTTTTTATAATTAATCATTGTCGAGATTGTCTCGGTTTTCTCTGCACACTGTATCAAATGATCCTATTTCGGCCCGCGGTTCATGGCAATCCTGCCGGTACGCGCAACCTCCTTTATGCCGAATGGCCGAAGCAGATTTATTACTGCTTCAAGCCTGTCTTCAGGGCCTGATATTTCGACGATCATGTCTTTTTGTCCAACATCTATTATTTTTCCTCTAAAGACATCTACCAGCTCTATGATTTCATTTCTTTTCCCGGGAAGTGCACTTACCTTGATAAGTATCAGGTTTCGTTCAACATAATCAGTTCCCGTATAATCTGTTACTTTGATTGTATCTACAACTTTACCCAATTGTTTTCGAACCTGTTCAAGTATTGAATCATCACCGCTAACGACTATAGTCATTCTGGATATATCTACGTTTTCAGTTTCTCCAACGGCCAGGCTTTCAATATTAAACCCCCGGCCACTGAATAAACCAGTGATGCGTGACAGTACACCGACCTTATTTTCAACCAGGACAGATATTACATGTTTCATAATAAATTAGCTCCTTTCAGTCTGCCTGTATGACATCACAGGATGACGCAAACAGGAAACAACTTGATAGTAATTTTATTTATCTGTAATTCGTAGAGATGGAAAACTAAAGGTTTCCGCTACTAATTTAATTTTCTTCGATTGATTGAGCGGCATTCATAGCCGCATTATATACCAGTTTTAACGGAAGTCCTTTTTCATCTGCAATCTTTCTGCAATTCTCATGTTCGGGTGTGATATTTTTAATGCATCCGTTAAGCGTGCCTATCTTGACTTTAATCATGCCATATTCAGTTTTTACGTCAACAAATTTCCTGTATAACTTCTTACGGTTTACCTTGTACTTTCTGATACCAAATGTTGTAGATTGGTCGAATATTATTCTCTCCACTTTTGACAGGTACACATCATCTACAATAATACTGATGAGCGTTCCAGGGCGAGATTTCTTCATTTGCACCGGTGTTATATATCCATCCAGCGCTCCAGCATCTAATATCTTTTCCAGTAAGTAACCAAAATGTTCTCCGGGCATATCATCAATGTTTGTCTCTACCATCCAGACTTCATCTTGTTCACTCACTGTGATTGTTTCACCGATCATTACCCTCAAGAGATTTGGAATCTGTGGAATTTCATAACTGCCGGCACCATATCCGGTTTGTAACAGTGAAATCTCCGGGCATATTTCTACGTTTATGCCTAATGTGGTTAAAATAGCAGCTCCGGTAGGAGTTGTAAGCTCACGTTGTATGTTCGTACCTATCACGTGATGTCCCTTTAATAGTTCCACAGTTGCCGGTGCAGGGATTGGAAACTGTCCGTGATTGCATTTTACAAACCCGGTACCAGTCCGTATCGGTGAAAAGTATATCTTTTCAATCTTAAGGTCATGGATGGCAATTACGGCTCCTACTATATCTATAATTGAATCGACTGCGCCAACTTCGTGAAAATGAACTTCTTCCGGAGAAGTGTTATGTACTTTTGCTTCTGCCTTTGCCAGGTTTTCAAAGATTTTGATGCTGTCTCTTTTTACACCCTCTCCCAGCGTACTTTTGTTAATAATCCCGGATATATCCTTGAGGGTTCTTCTCCTGTTATGTTCATTGTCTATTTTGTCTTCTTTGACTAATACGTCAAACTTTGTTCCTGTAATTGCAGACCTGAGCACTTTTTTCGAATCAAGTTCATAGTTGCTTATACCAAGTTTCTTGAGTTCTTCGGTAAGCTTTTCCCGGTTAAATCCAGCATCTATCAGGGCTCCCAGAATCATATCACCACTGGCGCCGGAGAAACAATCAAAATACGCGATCTTCATAAGAATATTTTTATTTAAAATATATTACAAGTTCTTTTATTGCATAAAGTTATTGCGACAATCAATTCAAAAATATTAGCACACGTATTTTATAGAGTCAAACAAAAACCAATTTCCTTTCCAGTGACATATTCTGTGGGTAGCATATAGTTAATACGGATGTTTTATGGCTTGACACACTTGTTCAAAGCCATACGAAGCTGGAGGACAGGGCATTTACTAAATATTTGAGTAGATGGAAGAAACTCCAGAGTAGGTTTTGATAGTACTGATGGGTGTTTAAAGAACGTGTAGTTCGCTGACCTTGCGAAAATGGTGGCCATAAACTGCAAGTGTAACGGCCAGTGGAAATAATTCGCGACGATGTAAAGTTGTCCATAACAAGAGGTGCCAGAATTGGACGCGTTCCTTACCCAAAATGCCGAGGTGGTAGATGGAATTAAGCAATCCCAGGATATGGTCTAATGTAATTTTACCCTTAATCTTTGGCGCCTTATATTCTTTAAAAAATGTCATAATACGTTTATAATAATTTTCAGGGGAATATATGTGTTTTAATATCTTTTTGTATCCCTCTCGAAACATGTCAGCGTCCATGTTGTTGGGAATAATATTTGTTGAACCATCTGCATTGTCTCCTGTCATTCGTCCGAGCAGTCGACCCTCTTTTTTCAGGCGTTCATACAGTCTTGTTCCGGTTGGAGCCTGAAGCAGGCCTACCATTGCCGTCACGATTCCAGTTTTCTGGATAAAATCTATCTGTCGTTGGAAAATGGATGGCGTATCACTGTCAAAGCCTACAATGAAGCCTGCCTGTACTTGCATTCCGGCTCTTTGAATTATCCGCACGTCTTCTGCCAGGTCACGGCCTTTGTTCTGCAATTTGCCACATTCGTCCAGACTGGCCGTATCAGGTGTTTCGATTCCGACAAAGACTGTGTTAAATCCAGCTTCGAACATCATCTGCATTAATGCCTCGTCTTTGGCCAGGTTGATGGAGACTTCAGTGTTAAACGTTATCGATTCACGATTTTCTTGCCATTTAATTAATTCCGGCAGCAGTTCCTTCTTCAGGCTTCTTCTGTTCCCGATAATATTGTCATCAACGAAGAATACGTTTCCACGCCATCCAAGATCATAGAAAGTATCCAGTTCGGTAATGATCTGTTCTGTACTCTTAGTGCGTGTGCGGCGCCCAAACAACGCAGTTACGTCACAAAACTCGCATTGGTACGGACAACCACGGGTGTACTGTATGACCATCGAGGCGTACTTACTCATATTGACAAGATTCCATAGGGGGGCAACCGTTTCTCGAATATCGGCAAATTTCGGTGTCTTATATATCGGCTTAGCACAACCGTTTTCCAGATCTTCCAGAAAAGGGGACAATGTTATCTCTGCTTCATTGAGTACAAAATGGTCGACATCCTTAAAGTGTTCATGTTCACTCGTAAACAATGGACCTCCGGCAACAATCTTAACGCCTGCTTCTTTACATCGTTTAATGAGTTGACGAGCAGATTTTTGCTGAACGACCATGCTGCTGAAAAATGCGTAATCCGCCCATTTCAAATCTTTATCCGTGAGTTTTGTTGTATTGGCATCTACCAGGCGTTTAGCCCATTTTGCCGGCAGCATTGCGGCGACTGTCAGCAGGCCAAGTGGGGGAAAGGTGGCTTTTTTGCGTATGAACTTAAGTGCGTGTTTGAAGCTCCAGAATGTATCTGGAAATTCAGGATATATTAATAATGCATTCATAATGTCTGTATTTCGCTAATAGTTATATGCTGTTAAGGACAGCAAAAGAAGATACCTTCTTCAAAAACATATAACACGTAATTCTATAACATTCATACGTAATGTCAAAGGTAAATTTAATCATTCTGTAGCTTTAGCGAAAGATGGTATCCTACGCTCACTTTCTTTTTTTATCAATTATAGTGAGCTTCGGACTACCTTTTCTATCTTGCTTGGGTAAATTAACCATTCTGTAGCTTTAGCGAAAGATGGTGGTTACCCGGGGAGGACTCGAACCTCCAATGAGAGAATCAAAATCTCTAGTGTTGCCATTACACTACCGGGTAATCTTGCAGCTAGCTTTTGAGTACTGCGCCCTTATCTGCCGATGTAACACATTTGGCGTACCTGACAAGAAGTCCTTTAGTAACTTCTAATGGGGGCGGTGTCCATTTTGCACGGCGGCTGTCAAGTTCGGAGTCTGATAACTCAGCATATAATTTGCGTTTTGGAATGTCAATTACTATCTCATCATCATCTTCTATTAACGCCAATGGTCCTCCTGCCATTGCTTCGGGAGAGACGTGCCCGATGCAGGGACCCCTTGTGCCACCCGAAAAACGTCCATCCGTTATTAAGGCAACAGAATTATCCAAACCCATTCCAACAAGTGCTGCAGTTGGTGATAACATCTCTCTCATTCCCGGACCTCCACGAGGTCCTTCATATCTGATAATCATCACCGATCCCTTAGAGATTTTCTTATCCATGATTGCCAGCATCGCTTCCTCTTCACTCTCGAAGACCTTGGCGGGGCCTTTGAAAACCCTCATATCGTCGGGTAGTGCGCTTTGTTTAATTACAGCGCCATCGGGTGCTATGTTTCCATGAAGTACTGCAATGCCGCCTTCCTTGTTATAGGCGTTCTCCTTTGTCCGTATAATATCATCATCATAGACGATTGCCTGTTTTGCAATTTCTTTTGTACTGAAACCGCTAACGGTTGCACAATCATTAATGACGTCCTCAAGCCTTTTCATTGCCGCCGGAATACCACCCGCATAGAAAAGGTCTTCCATAAAGTGTTCACCGCCCGGTCTCAGGTTTGTTATCTGGGGTACTTTTCTGCTGATTTCATCGAAGCGGTCCAATTCTATATCGATACCGGCTTCATTGGATATTGCAGGAATATGCAGACAAGTATTCGTTGAGCCTCCAAGCGTCATATCAATTAAGATTGCATTGTCAAAAGCCTCTCTAGTCATAATTTTCCTGCAGCTTATGTCGTCTTTTACTAACGCAACTATTCTCTCTCCGCTTTTATAGGCGATCCTGTCTTTTTCTGCTGAGATTGCAAGGGATGCAGCACATCCCGGCAGTGACATTCCAAGCGCTTCAGTCACGCAGGCCATTGTATTTGCCGTATATAATCCCTGACATGATCCGGGGCCCGGACATGCTTCCTTTTCAAGGGATTCCAGTTCTTCCTCACTAATCTCGCCTTTCTGCTTTCTGCCGACGGCCTCAAAAGTATCACGGACCAGAGAGAGTTTCTTCATATTGCGGCGTCCGGAAATCATAGGCCCGCCGGTTACTACAATAGCAGGAACATCTATTCTTGCAGCACCCATAAGCATACCGGGTGTAATTTTGTCGCAATTAGTTAACAATATCAATCCGTCCAGGCAATGTGCATTTGTGACACACTCTATTAAATCAGCGATTAATTCTCTCGAAGCAAGTGAGTAACTCATCCCCTTGTGTCCCATGGCAATGCCATCACAAATACCGGGTACTCCAAAAATGAAGCTTACGCCACCTCCAGCATGAATGCCTTTTTCTATCTCTCTTTCCAAACGTCTCATGTGGGTGTGTCCGGGAATTAAGTCCGTAAAACTGCTGGCAATGCCTATAAACGGCTTTCCCATGTTTTCCTTGGTCAGTCCGGTTGCATAAAGCAGTGCCCTTGCCGGTGATCTCTCTATTCCACACGTAATAGTATCGCTGCGCAAATTAATATCCTTTCTATTCCAATAGAATAAATATTATAAAATTTTCTTTAATTAAAATTTAGTATAAAATTATATACAGTGGTTTGGTGTTGTCAACGCTAAATTAATGTACTCTATGTATTTAGAAGTAACTGATTGTATTCCTGCGTCAGATATCATGTCTCAATATTTGCCTTGATTTAGCTATTAAGGCATGTAGAATATCACATAATATTATGAAAACTAACGTAATCAGAAGAAAATTTCTAAGTTTTTTTGAGAAAAAAGGGCATTCTCTATTCCCAAGTGATTCGCTTGTCCCTGAAGATGATCCAACTCTGTTATTTACCGGTGCAGGGATGAATCAGTTTAAGGATATGTTTCTGGGAAAGGGGACGTTGGGAGTAAAGAGTGCTACGACATGCCAGAAATGCATCAGGACGGGTGATATAGAAAATGTAGGCAAAACCCCAATGCATCACACTTTCTTTGAAATGCTGGGTAATTTTTCATTTGGAGATTATTTCAAATTGGAAGCAATAGAGATGGCGTGGGAATTTATGCTTAACGAGATGAAGCTTCCGAAAGAAAGGTTGTCTGTCAGCATTTATCTGGATGACGAAGAATCATACGATATCTGGCTGAAGAAGATTGGTATTCCTGAAGATAAGATATACAGGTTTGGAGAAAAGGAGAATTTCTGGCCTGCAAATGCTCCTTCGGATGGCCCAAATGGTCCTTGCGGCCCATGCTCAGAAATCTTTTACGATCGGGGGAAGGACGTTGGATGTAGAAGAAAAGAGTGTGCTCCTGATTGTGACTGCGAACGATTTGTTGAGGTGTGGAATCTTGTTTTTACACAGTTTGACAGAAAAGATGGAGGAGTACTTGAGCCTTTACCAAACAAGAACGTGGATACCGGAATGGGTTTGGAAAGGATGGCCAGTGTTATGCAGGATGTCAGCACAAATTTTGAGATAGATATATTTAAGCCCATAATTCAGAATATTTCTGAGATTACTGAGGTTAAATACGATAGCCAGACAGAAAACGGTAAGTTGATGAATAGAATAGCCGACCACATAAGGGCAATAATATTTTGTATCTCAGATGGTGTTCTGCCAGGTAATGAAGGAAGGGGTTACGTAGAAAGAAGGCTTTTGAGAAGGGCTGTTCGCGATGGGTTGAAATTGGGAAAAGAGGAGTGTTTTCTCTACAAACTTGTTCCCATTATTGCTGATGTAATGCTAGAGACTTATCCTGAGATAAAGCAACGTCGGGAAAACATTGCAAGAATTATAAAGAACGAAGAGGAGAGGTTCCATGAAACTTTATTTATGGGGAATAGAAGGTTGGATGAACTTATGGAAGGCCTTCGCAAGAGCGGACAAAAGAGGTTGTCAGGCCAGGATGCTTTTCAGCTGTATGATACCTTCGGTTTTCCATTCGAGATGACAAAATCAATCCTGGAAGAGAGCGGTCTTACGGTTGATGAAAGTGGTTTTGAGAAAGAAATGGAAAAACAGCGTGAGTTGGCAAGATCTTCTACGCAAATGACCGGTAGTATATTTGATGAGGGCCCGATAGCCACAATTAAAGAAACAGTAAAGGAGACAGCCTTCCTGGGTTATGAAAATTGTGAAACTGAAAGTAGAGTCATTGGTATTATTATAAATGAACAATTGGTTAAAGCTGCTAAAGCAGGGCAGGAAATTCATATAGTGCTGGATCAAACCCCTTTTTATGCGGAGGCCGGAGGACAGGTAGGTGACATCGGTATAGTTCAAACAAAAAACTCAAAGGTTGAAATTAGCAACACTAAAAAATCCAATGATATAATAGTGCATATTGGTAGGGTGGTAGAGGGTAAGATCAAGACAAATGAAACCGTTACTTCGATTATTGATAAAGGACGAAGGGCAGCCATAAAGCGTAATCATTCGGCAACACATCTGCTGCATTACACCCTACGACAGGTAGTAGGGCAACATGCCGAGCAATCCGGCTCCCTTGTGGCTCCTGAAAGACTTCGTTTTGACTTTCACCATTTTGAAGGTATTAAAAAAGACGAAATTGCAAGGATAGAAGAACTTATGAATGAGAGGGTTATGGAAAATGCTCCTGTTGTTACAGAGGAAATGGCACTTGATAAAGCCAGGAACGCAGGTGCAACGGCATTGTTTGGGGAGAAATACGATGAGAATGTCAGGGTGGTAAGCATTGGAGATTATAGTCAGGAACTTTGTGCGGGTACGCACGTGAACAATACCGGCGAAATAGGATTATTTAAGATTACAAGCGAATCATCAATAGCGGCAGGAATACGCAGGTTAGAAGCTGTAACAGGGAATGATGCTCTCACAAGGATAAGGCAGAAAGAGAAGACACTGGATAGGTTATGTAACGTTCTGGATGTTCAGGAGAACATGGCCGTTCAACGTGCCGAAGAGCTGATGCTGCAAATACGAGACTTAAGAAAAGATGTGCAGAAGGCAAAAAAAGAAGGCGCCAGAGAATTTTCTTCTGAACTGATTGCTAATGCCAGGGAAATCTCAGGAGTAAAGATTGTAACAGAGGTAATAGAAGGAGTGGATATAGGTGATTTAAGGAAGACTGTAGACTCGTTAAAAGAAAGTCTGGGTTCCGTGGCAATAGTATTAGGAACAACGGAGGATAGTAAGGTAACATTATTAACTTCGCTGAGTAACGATTTAGTCAAGAAAGGGCTTCATGCCGGCAATATAGCCAGAGATATTGCAAAAATTGTTGGCGGTGGTGGTGGTGGGCGTGCAGATATGGCTCAAGCCGGTGGGCAGCTTCCTGATAAGATTAATGAAGCCATTGATTTAGGATTTAGAATAATACAGGAGAAAATAGAGAATTGTACGTAACCTTCTATGATGTTTTTGCTTGACAAATATAAGGTGCGATTATAGAATACGAAAATTCTTAATTTAGACGAGTTCTTATAAGTATTTGAGATTTAAGGGGATAAAATAAGGGAAGGACAAGAGAGTAACGGGAGGCTTGGTACTGAAGATAATGCCTTATACTTTCCCTTTCTTTCTTCTTCTTCCCTTGTTTATTTTAGATTTTAGTAAAAGGCGACATAATGGCACTTCCAAAAAAAAGGCATTCCAGATCAAGGACAGGTAAGAGGCGTTCACATGACGCTCTGAACTCTCCAAATATTCCACGTTCTGAATTTGCCAAAAGTACATCAGGCAACAGGTCAAAGAAATTCATATGTCCTCATTGTAAACAAATAAAAAAGCCACATACAGTTTGCCATAATTGTGGTTATTATCGTGGCAAACAAGTAATTGCTGTAGAGAGAGCATAGGTTATGCGGATTGCGGTTGATGCAATGGGTGGAGATGAAGCTCCTTTTGAGATTGTAAGGGGGGCCGTAGATGCTGCACGCGTCTATACTGACCACGAGATGATATTAGTAGGTGATCAGGAGCGAATTCAAAACGAATTAGCTGCGTGTGGCGCTACTGTTGGAAATATCTCCGTTGTACATGCTTCTCAAGTAGTAGGCATGAATGAGTCTGCGACTGTTGCCGTACGGAAGAAAACTGATTCTTCAATCACTAAAAGTGTCAAGCTGGTTTTAGAAAAAGCGGCAGATGCCGTAGTAAGTGCAGGTAACACTGGTGCAACAGTAGCAGCAGCATCCTTGTTCCTTCGTACCTTGGAACATGTTAAACGTCCGGGGATTGCTGTATCCATACCAACATTTCATGGTGCGTGCATGGTAATAGATGCCGGGGCTAATATACAATGTAAGCCTGCACATTTAATGCAATATGGAGTCATGGCCTCGGTTTTTTGTAAATACGTATTAAATATTGAAAAACCAAGAGTTGGGCTTTTAAATATTGGCGAGGAATCTGCCAAGGGTAATGAATTAGTAAAAGAGACTTTTGCACTCCTTTCGAATTCTCCATTAAATTTTGTTGGAAATGCAGAAGGACGTGATGTCTTTGATGGTAAGTTTGATATAGTTGTTTGTGAAGGTTTTGTTGGTAATGTTTTGCTGAAGTTTGCAGAAGGGCTTTCTATAAGCATGTTAGCTGCTTTTGCCTCGGAGGCAAAGAAGAGTACCTTGACAAGACTAGGGGCCTGGCTTTGCAAGCCTGTCCGCGAACATCTGTACCGTAAAATGGATTATACTGAATATGGTGGTGTACCACTACTTGGGATCGATGGTATCTGTATTATTTCTCATGGCAGGTCAGATTCGAAGACAATTCAAAACGCAATAAGAGAAGCAATACAGTTCGGAAAATATGAAGTAAATAAACATATTAATTCTGAACTCGAGAGAGCTAATTCATCTCTCGTAACTGTTACATCATAAAGAGCCAACTTTCCTAATATGTATTTAGGATGATTAATGGAAAAAGGATATACGGCATCAATTACAGGGGTAGGGTCTTTTTTGCCCAGAAAAGTGCTTACTAATGATGATCTTACAAAGATGCTTGATACAACTGATGAATGGATCACCAAGCGTACTGGAATAAAAGAGAGACGTATTGTAGAAAATGGAGCTACTGCTTCAGACTTGGCGATTGAAGCATCATTACGTGCGCTGGATGATGCAAATGTACTGCCCTCTGAAGTAGATCTCATTGTAGCGGCTACAATAACACCTGATTGTTTAGTTCCTTCTACCGCTTGTTTTATACAAGAGAAGATAGGCGCAAAGAATGCAGGTGCTTTTGACTTGCTAGCGGCATGTTCCGGATTTGTTTATGCGCTATCCATAGCTAAGAGTTTTGTTGCTTCAGGGGCAATGAAAACTGTTTTAATTGTAGGTACGGAATGTTTGTCAAAGATTACAGACTATACAGACAGGTCTACCTGCATTCTTTTTGGTGATGGAGCTGGCGCTGCCGTCGTTCAACGGGGTAATGGTAAAAAAGAGATTGTTACGACATATTTGGGTTCTGATGGTAGTCAGGCAGATTTGTTGAAACTGCCGGCAGGTGGTTCTAAATTACCTGTATCACAGGCAACGATTGAGTCTCGTTCACATTATATTCAGCTTAAGGGGAAAGAATTATTTAAGACTGCCATTAATAACATGGTTGACATGATTACTAAGGCTGCTACTGAAAATAATATGCAAGTAGAAGATTTCGATATGATTATTCCACATCAGAGTAATATTCGGATCATAGAAGCTGCGATGGAGAGGCTTAAACAACCAAAGAAGAAAGCTTATGTAAATATAGACAGATATGGTAACACGTCTGCAGCCTCTATTCCTATAGCAATTGATGAGATAGACAAGGAAGGGTTGTTAAGCCCCGGAGATTCCGTGCTTTTAGTTGCGTTTGGGGGAGGTTTAACATGGGGTACATCTCTAATTAAGTGGTAAAATGGCGAAAACTGCTTTTTTATTTGCAGGACAAGGTTCACAATACATTGGAATGGGTAAAGATATTTACTCACAATCCAAAGAAGCGAAAGAAGTATATGACAGAGCAAACGAAACATTGGGTTTTGATTTGTCAGGTATATGTTTTGATGGTAAGCAGGAAGAGCTTAACAAGACCTCTATCTGTCAGCCGGCAGTTATGGTTACAAGCATAGCATTATTAAGAGCTTTTAAAGAGCGTAATAATGGAAATATATCATGTCATGTAACGGCCGGTTTAAGTTTGGGAGAGTATACTGCTCTTGTCTTTGCAAATTCTATATCATTCGAGGATGCTTTAAGTCTTGTCTATAAGCGTGGACAGTTCATGCAGGAAGCTTGCGACAAGGAAAAGGGGGCTATGGCCTCTATAATTGGATTAGTAGAATCAGAAGTTGAGGAAATATGCAGTGAGGCAAGAAAGTATGGAGAGGTTTGTGCGGCAAATTATAATACTCCAAAACAAATAGTTATTTCAGGGAAAGAAGAAGCTGTTAAAGAAGCAATGTCTCTTGCTAAGGAAAAAGGTGCAAGAGCTGTAATCCCGTTAAAGGTTAGTGGTGCATTCCATTCTCCTTTAATGAGTATGGCAAGCAGCAGACTTTCAGAGGAGATCGAAAGTACAGAGATTTCCAGGTGCGACATGCCAGTTATGGCAAATGTATGTGCAGAGTACATAAACGAACCTGATGAAATAAGAAGTTCTCTTGTAAAACAGCTTGACAATCCTGTTAGATGGAGTCAGTCTATGCAGAATCTTATAGCTGATGGTACAGAAGAATTTTATGAAATTGGGCCTGGGAAGGTACTTGCAGGTATATTAAAGAAAATAGATCCTACAAAAAAAACCAGAAGTATTAATGATTTTAATTCTTTAGTAGAGAATTGAATAAACCGGAAACTTTGACTTAAGGAGGAAAGGTCTTGTCTACAGAACCATCAATAGAAGAAAAAGTAAATGAAATAATTGTAAAGCAAATGGGCGTAAATAAGGAACAGGTCAAACCTGAAACATCGTTCATAAACGATTTGGGTGCAGACTCACTTGATACGGTGGAACTCGTGATGGAACTGGAAGATGCATTTGATATTAATATTCCAGATGAAGACGCAGAAAAGATTCAAACGGTAGGGGATGCAATAAACTACATTAAGGAGCACAAGTAGAAACGATGGGGCGTCGGGTAGCAGTTACTGGTCTTGGTGCAATAACCCCGGTAGGTCATGAGAAAGACCAACTTTGGGAATCGTTATGTAATGGGGAAAGTGGGATTTCTAACATAGCGTCTTTTGACACAACAGGCCAGGATGTGTTAATTGCAGGAGAGGCATCGGATTTTGAACCCAGTAAATGGTTCGATAAGAAGGAAGAAAGAAGACTAGACAGATTTACTCAATTTGCTGTAGCTTCTGCGACGCTTGCTATTGAGGATTCCGGGCTTGACCTTGATAAGGTGGATAAGTCTAAGGCAGGCGCGATTATCGGTACCGGTATCGGTGGTATTATTGAGATTGAGGCACAACATAAGGTTTTACTCGAAAGAGGCCCGTCAAGAGTTTCTCCGTTTATGATTACCAAGTTAATGGCCAATGCCGCACCGGGATACATCGCCATTAAATTCGGTCTTCAAGCCGCAAACTTTTCTGTTATAACTGCATGCGCATCCGGTGCACACGCTATTGTTGAAGCTTTCCGGGTTGTTCAGAGTGGGGAAGCTGATATAATGGTTGCAGGTGGTACTGAGGCAACTATTACACCACTCTGCGTAAGTGCATTTAATAATATGAAGGCATTGTCAACACGGAATGATGATCCTCTGAAGGCGAGCAGGCCTTTTGATAAAGATAGAGACGGATTCATAATTTCGGAAGGTTCAGGTATTATAATCCTGGAGGAAATGGAAAATGCAAAAAAAAGAGGTGCAAATATTTATGCAGAGATGCTCGGATTTGGTATGAGTGATGATGCGCATCACATCACGGCTCCGCACCCTGAAGGCGCCGGTGCATATATTGCAATGGAAAATGCATTAAAAAGTTCCAGGCTAAACCCTGAACAAATATCTTACATTAACGCACATGCGACATCTACTCCACTGGGAGACATGATTGAAATCAATTCTATCAAGAAAGTCTTTGGCGAACATGTAAAAAAATTATCAGTTAGTTCAACAAAATCCATGTTGGGACACCAATTAGGGGCATCAGGTGGTGTTGAAGCGTTGATATGTTCGCTGATAGTGGGCAAAGGAGTTATACCACCTACGATAAACTATGAAACACCGGATCCAAACTGTAACGGTATGGACTTTGTGCCTAATGAAGCGAAGGAAAGAAACATAGAGAATGTGATGTCCAATTCTTTCGGTTTTGGCGGGCACAATGTCAGCATTGTGTTGGGACAGGTTCGCTAATATCCTACTATCTGAAATTATTGTATTAAGAAGTTATTGTACGAAGTCGTATTTACCATTATAAACAATAATGTGTTTTTTCCAATGTTTATCATCTGTGTCAGGATGGTCTAGTCTGTAGTGCACACCCCTTGATTCACATCTCTTGGACGCTGAGCTGGAAATTAAGATTGATACTGTGAGCATATTCTGTACTTCCCAGCCAAGTGGTGATGAGAATTCGTTACTGATTATATATTTTGACCAATGTTCAATATTCTTGATTGCTTCTTTAAGGTACTTGCCATCTCTTTCGATACCAACACTCCTCCACATTAAGCTTTTTAAAGAATTTTTTAAATCTTCTAAATCCAGTTCGCTATATAAATGACTCTTTGAAGGTTCTTTGAAGGAACGTGGAGATAAGCCTTCTTTCTTTTCTTCCAGTTTTTTGCCAACCATATTACCGGTTCTATAACCAAATACCAGACCTTCAAGTAATGAATTGCTACCTAAGCGGTTTGCTCCATGTAATCCTGTACAAGACACTTCTCCACACGCATAGAGATTTTTCATGCTTGTTTTACCGTTCTGATCAACCTTAACACCACCTATCATATAATGAGCGCTTGGGTGTACGGGAATTAATTGCCTTGTTATGTCAATACCAAAGGATGCACATAATTTCTTTATCTTTGGGAATCTGTTACTGAGTTTTTCTTTTGAAATGTGCCTTACATCCAGATATACATGTGTATGGTCAGTTCTGCGTATCTCTTGCACAATGCTCCTGCTGACTATATCTCTTGGTGCCAGTTCGGCGCTGGGATGATATTTTGACATGAACAATTCGCCGTCTTTGTTCCTCAATACTCCTCCCTCGCCACGAACCGTTTCTGAAATCAAGACTCTTTCGGTGCCGGCAACATATAATGTTGTTGGGTGGAATTGTACAAACTCAAGATCCTGGAGCCTAACCCCGGCTCTGTAAGCCATTGCAATTCCATCTCCGGTTGCAATCTCTGGATTAGTTGTTTCTCTGTAAACCTGGCCGCAACCTCCTGAAGCCAGAATAGTTTGTTTCGCCCATATCAATATTTTCCCTTCTTGGCTACGCCATGCTATAATTCCGTCGCATGAATTCTTACTCACCAGTAAATCAAGGGCAAAAGTATGTTCAAAAACCCTGATTTGAGGATTTTTCCTAACCATATTTATCAGGGTTTCTTCAATTTCTTTACCTGTAGAGTCCCCTCTAGCCCGTAATATCCTTGGGCGGCTGTGCCCTCCCTCCTTTGTGAAGGCTAATTTCCCGTTTTCCTTATCAAATTTAGCACCCCAGCTTATTAACTCTTTTACACGTTTCGGGCCTTCTCTGATTACGCTGCTGACGACTGCATCGTTACAAATCCCCTGACCGGTACTTAGAGTGTCGTCAATGTGACTCTTATAACTATCACCAAGGTTTAATTTTGCAGCAATCCCTCCTTGCGCATGCTCAGTGCAATTCTCATTTATTTCAGTCTTTGTTACTACCAGGACTGATCCGCCCTTTGATGCATGAATAGCAGAGCTTAACCCCGCTACACCACTTCCTATTATCAGTGTATCTGTAAAAATATGTTGAAGTGTTTTGCTGTCAAATGATACCTGGTATCTTTTAAATATATTTTCTCTTGTCATTGTCTATAAATATTGTTAAATTACTGAGCTATTAAGTATTAGTTGAATTGTATATTTGTAATATGACATTGTCAAAAAGATAAATGTCAATTATGAGGTAAGCGCCAAGTATTGACTTGTTTACCGTTACACATTCTATACAAATTTAAGCGGGGTAAATATTTGTAACTTTAAATAAAGGAGGGGGAATTAAATGGGAGCAACTGTAGATAATTTTAAAGCAACACACCAGGCAGCAGCAGGTTTATTAGGGCAAATCGATTCTCAAAGCGGACAAGAAAGAGCTGATACACTTAACAGCTTAAAAAACGCGTTATTAGCACACGTTGGAGAAGAAAATAGCGTTATAACAGAAGCAATTGGGAAGTCGGATGATGAGTCATTTAAGTCGTCAGGACAGTCATTTATAGATGAACTCGGTAAGATTGCAGAGACTGCATTATTGCCATTCTTCGGTAAATATTCATCAGCTGAAGCAGTAGACAGTGATGATTTTGCAAATGATTTCGGTGGTATAAAAGGCGCACTTGCAGACAGGATTGCATTTGAGGAAGGAAAGTTTTATCCAGAGCTTGAAAAGCTAGGTTATTGAGATATACAAGAAACACTAATTATGCATCAATTAAGCGTTTACCCCGCTTTATTTGTTGTAACGAAATGCTTAACTTTTTCTAATATATTCTGACGGACTTTTCTGAATACCTTCATCATTTCTTCTTCCGTGCCTGAAGTAGAGGCAGGATCTTCAATGCTCCAGTGAAGGGCATTATACTTTCCGGGAAAAACCGGACAAAGCTCCTTTGCACTGCCACATACAGTAACTACATAAGAGAATTCATGGCCTATAAACTCGTTTACTGTTTTAGAATATTGATTTGTAATGTCTATATCTAATTCTGCCATCGCTTTGATAGCGAGCGGGTGAACGTGTGACGGTCTCAATCCGGCGCTGTAAACTTCAAATTCACCATTTCCGTAATGTTTTAACATCCCTTCTGCCATCTGACTGCGGCATGAGTTTCCAGTACACACAAATAATACTTTTGGTTTATCCTGCATCATTTTAGTCATCTTCCTTCTCCATCTTTCGCTAAAGCTACAGAATGATTAAATTTGCCCAAAACAGAGAAGGTAATCCGAAGCTCACTATAATTGATAAAAAAAGGAAATGAGCGTAGGATACTACCTTCAGTGAAATAGGGATCTTTTGTCAATTTATTTTATTATAAAAGTATAAACAAGAATATACAAATGAAGAATTTGAGGTGTGATTTGTATTACTTTTGATTGTGTCTTGTAACTGTATTATGTTATTCTTTGTTTATGAAAAGAGTTGAGCTTGGAAAAACAGGTATTATGGTTTCACGTCTTGGGATAGGGACCGGAACCGGGCTTCCGTCCGGTCACTGTGCTCAGGCATTAATGGATGAGCAAGAATTAGCACGGCTTCTCCTTTACGCCCTGGATCGTGGTATAAATTTTTGGGATACTGCATTTCAGTACAATACTTATCCTCACATCAAAGAGGCATTGAAACAGGTCAGTCGTAAGGATGTTGTATTGACGACAAAATTTTCAGCGGCTAATGAGAAGGAGACAATCAGAGACTTCAATATTACACTTAAGGACTTAAATATTGATTACGTTGATGTATGCCTGCTTCACGGTGTGAGGACGGATACAGAATTACAAATGAGATCAGGTGCCTTTAATGCAATGGCAAAACTTAAAAAAGAAGGGAAGGTTCGTGCTGTAGGACTATCTTCACACGGTTTAGGCGCACTGAAATCTATCCTGGAAATGCCAGAGATGGACCTGGTTTGGGCAAGGGTAAATTATGCAGGTCTCAATATGGATACCGGGTGCCTCGGGATGTATGACCAGATGGCGTCAGTTCACTGGCTGAAGAAATGTGCGAAGTTCCTCCCTACAAGGGTTAAATCCCTTATTCGCCCCAAAGCCAATATTCAGCCTATACCGGAGGATGCGCATAAGGAGGTTACAGATACGCTTAAGCACATACACTCTCAGTCCAAGGGGATTGTGGGAATGAAGGTAATAGCAGAAGGTTTATTGAGAAATGATGCAGAGAAAGCGGTTAAATATGTAAATTCACTTCCTTTTGTTGACTCATTTATAATTGGCATGTTAAATAAGAAAGAAATCGATGAGAATTGTGAGATAGTAAATGCTGCAAGCAAGGAGCAAATGGAGACGGAGAAGTGAGTCTCATAACTTCTAAAAGAATTTGGCTCGTTAGCCCAATCAAGATAACCTGATGAGTTTGCCGGACGATTCGGGAGGTGTTTTGTTCTCTCGTGATATTCAATCACACTCTGCGAATGATTCTTTGTATTCACTCTGTAATCTCAGCGATAGCCGACATAAACCTCTCTTTGATTTCTTCGGGGCTATGGGTTACCCTTCCGATCTCTCTCTGTTCTTCCTTGTCAGATATTTTTACGAGAAGAAATGATGGGCCGTCATTTTCAAGAATATGTACTACCTCTCTTCTCAGTTCCTCATCAGTTGTCACCTTTTTAATATAAGCATACTTAGCCGACTTTGCAATATCTTCAAGTTCGATTACGTTGGAGATAGTCGGTTGATTTCCTGTTGATGCGTAAACTTCATTGTCCAGTACAATATGCAAAAGATTTTTGGGTTGGAGAGAACCTATCATCGGTAAAGAGCCAAGATTCATCAGCAGATTTCCATCGCCATCCAGTATTATTACTTTTCTTGATGGTTTGCTTAATGCCACCCCCAGGCCGATTGATGAGGCCAGTCCCATAGACCCTATCATGTAAAAGTTTTCAGTCCTGTCACTAATCGTAAAGGTTTCTCTGCTTATAAAGCCATTAGCACAGACAACCAGCTGACCTTTAAGTAATTCCGCTATTATTGTTATCGCTTCTCTATAATTCAATCAATTATTCCTTCTTTAAGAAAAAGGGCCAGAGGTTCGTTATTTTCAGTAATCAATTTATATGACATATTTATGAGAACTTTGATATTGTCCGGATTAAAGGTGTGGTGTGCAATGCCGATAGTATCGAGAAGTTTCTCACATATCCTGCCCATCACCAGGTGTTCGGGTGCGTCCTTATTCCCAAAGCCACGCCACGTGACTATTAATAAGCAGGGAAGTTTGTATATGAGGTTTAGAGAAGTAAGGGCGTTCAGGCATTGTCCCAGTCCATAGTTTTGCATTAATACTACGGGTATCTTCCCCGCCATAAATGCTCCGCTTGCAACACCAACCGCAGCGTCTTCTCTTACGGCAGGTATATATGTAATGTCCGGTCTCTCTGTAAGGGTTGTAATCAGGTTACTGATAATAGTACATGGAACACCTGTGAAGAAATCGTAACCGCTGTTTATTAATTCCTGTGCAAAGTCTTCTGATTTAAGCATTTAGAATATTATAAAATTTTATATTTCTGTTTTGCAAAGTTTACCATAAACTAAATCTACAAAACAGTTTTTTTCTTATAACTTTACAAAAAACAAGTTTACAAAGTTTTTGTAATAAGCTATAAAAAATTAAATACTTTAACCATAAATTATATGGAAAGCAGTAATGAACATGCCTTTAAAACAACCAAAACCGCTTTTCTTAAATGATGCGAATTTGTGCCTTGCCACTGACCTCTATCAGTTAACTATGATCGCAGGTTATTTTGAATGTGGGAAGAATCATAAATCTACTTTTGAATTATTTGTCAGAAACTTACCTGAGAAACGCACATATCTCATTGCTGCAGGTCTGGAGCAGGCTATCTACTATCTGAGGAAACTAAGATTTACGGGCGAGTATTTGAAGTATCTAAGGGACCTTCCGGTTTTCAAGGACGTGAGCAGGGGATTTTTTGATCACCTTCGCAATTTTCGTTTCAGCGGAGATGTCTATGCCGTTCCTGAAGGCACAGTTATTTTTGCAAATGAACCCATTATAAGGATAACAGCCCCACTGATTGAGGCACAGATAATTGAGACGTATCTTCTCTCAATGATAAATTACCAAACACTTATTGCTTCCAAGGCGTCGAGGGTAGTACATGCCGCAGGAGGCAGGGAGGTAATTGATTTTGGGACAAGACGCGCACACGGTCCGCAGGCAGGGGTACTGGCGGCGAGGGCATGTTTTATAGGTGGCTGTGCAGGGACCTCCAATGTTCTCGCAGCTTACGAGCTGGGGATACCTTCCATCGGTACCGTAGCCCATTCATGGGTTATGGCCTATGATGACGAATATGAATCTTATGAAGATTTTCACAAGGTTTTTCCTGATAACACCATTCTCTTAATTGATACATACGATACAATCACGGGTGCAGAGTTGGCCACAAGGATTGGAAAGAAACTGAAGGGTGTCAGACTGGACAGTGGTAACATCACGCTTTTAAGTAAGAAGGTAAGGAAAATTCTTGACGATGCTGGCCTCGGGCACGTAAAGATTACTGCAAGCGGTGATTTGAATGAGTACAAGATATCTCGGATGCTTGATAAAGGTGCATGTATTGATTCCTTCGGTGTGGGGACAGAGATGGTTACCTCGAAAGACATCCCTGCACTAGGTGGTGTCTATAAACTGGTAGAGCAGGAAAAAGAAGGCAGGTCCATGCCAAAAATGAAATTCAGTAAAGACAAGTCAACATGTCCGGCAAAGAAACAGGTTTATAGATTTCTTAATAATAAAGGAATATTTAAAAAAGACATAATTGGTCTGATAGATGAAGTGTTTGATGCTAAGGCCCTTTTGTTGCCTGTTATGAAAAAAGGCAAACTCTTGCATAAAATACCTACAGTTCAACAAATACAGAAAACAGCGAGAAAAAATATCTCTCAATTACCGGATAGATTTAAGGCTTTAAATTGTAAAACTGCATATCCGGTGGCGATCAGTAAAAAATTAAGACAGGTTAGAGATAAGACGATAAGGAATACAGGAATTACAGGAAGAGATAAGAAGAGAAACAAGGATTTTGTTTTGTAAGTTTTTTTCCTGATTTCCTCAGCTTTTCTTTTTGCCGGGGAGGTGTAGTCCGCATTCCTTCTGATCGTCTTTGAGCTGATGGTTAAACCATCTCCAGCGCCCGGCACGACGAGTTTCGTGAACACCGATGGGTGTTGTGCAGATAATGCATCCAAGCGAGGAATAGTGCCATCCATCCCTTTCTATCTCCAGCAATTTATGTACGGGCACTTTATGGGCCTTGATGTAATCCTTTACCTCTTCTTCTGTCCATGCAATCAAAGGAGTCACTTTGAGCAGGGGGCGTTCCTTTCCGTCCTGCTGTTTATGTTGAATAATATCGATTCGTTTTATTTGAGACCTGGCGCTCGATTGATCTGCCCGTAAACCTGTAATCCAGACATCCAGGGTGTCCAGAACCTTATTGTTTGGATCCACTTTGCGTATCTTGCAGCAATATTCCTGTTTTGCCTTGCTGTCAAAAAAGATCATTTCTCCATGTTCACGAACCATCTTACTTACTGCTTCAAAATCAGGTGTTGCCTTTTCAATATTGATGTTGTACTTCTTCTCCAGTTCGTGGATAAGTTCATATGTTTCAGGAAAAAGACGCAAAGTATCTACGGTGTAAACACGGGGTTTGGAAATGCCGGCCCGAATTACCATGTCAATTAAGGCCACACCCGTCCATTGTCCGCTGGTACCTATAGCGGCGCGTTCACCAAACATGCGAAACAACTCCGCCATTAATTCGCCCGGATCCTGGATTTTTTCTAACTTGTGTACAAGTTCTTGATCAATCTTTATGGTTTCGCTCATTGTCATATTCACATCATATCAGGTTTATACGATAATTGCCAAATTTTATTGATTTCTGTATCGAATTGTACTATTAAATGCTTATATTAATTAAGTGTAAATATATAGGGATTAATTTATGAAGATTTGTCTGGCTCAGATAAATCCAACTGTAGGCGCCTTTGAACAGAATGTAAAGAAGATATGCAGGTTCATAAATACTGCGAAGAAGAAGGGGGCTGATCTGATTGTATTTCCTGAGATGTGTATTGTAGGTTATCCGCCAAAGGACTTGCTGGAACTTTCAGGATTCGTAGACAGTAATCTAAAGGCATTGGAAGAGGTAAGGAATAACGTTACAGGTATCTCAGCTATAGTGGGTTTTGTTGACAGGAATGCGGGCCAGCGTGGCAAAAATTTGTATAACGCAGCCGCATACATAAATAATAAGGAAATAGTATCCAGGCATTATAAGTCTTTACTGCCTACATATGACGTTTTCGATGAGGACAGATACTTTGAGCCGGCTCATAGTATTTCTTTAGCAAAGATATCCGGCAGAAAATCTGGTATCTCTATTTGTGAGGATGCCTGGGGTGCAAATATAATCTGGCACGGAAAGATTCATCACAAGGACCCTGTTGAAAGTATGATAAGGCAGGGGGCAGAGATTATTATAAATATTTCAGCTTCACCCTTTACTATTGGTAAACAGGATGAAAGGTTGAAGATGCTGACAAGCCATGCAAAAAAGTACAATGTGCCAATTATCTTTGTGAATCAGATTGGAGGCAATGACGATCTGGTATTTGATGGAAACAGCCTGGTAATTAATAAAAAAGGGGTTATTGTAGATAGGGCTTTAAGTTTTGAAGAAGATTTATTAATGGTTGAGTTCAAAGGTCCGGACATAAGCGCAGGAGACAGTAAGCCGGGGTCGGTTGGAAAGAGAACTCAAGCCGGCGCTGGCGAAGATGAGATTGAATCGGTCTTTAAGGCATTAGTCCTGGGCACACGGGACTATGTAAGAAAATGTGGATTCAAAAAGGCCGTGATAGGTCTGAGTGGGGGAATAGATTCTGCCGTTACGGCTGTAATTGCAGCCAGGGCACTCGGTAAAGGTAAAGTACTTGGAGTTACAATGCCGTCAGGCTTTTCATCCAAAGGTAGTGTTAAGGATTCAAAGGCGCTTGCCAAAAGACTTGGAATAGCTTTTGAAAATATCCCTATAAAGTCTGTCTATAATGCGTATACAAAGACATTGAGTGGTGTGTTTACAGGGCTTCCATTTGATGTAACAGAAGAAAATCTGCAGGCAAGGATAAGGGGTAAAATACTTATGGCAATCTCAAATAAACATGGATACCTTGTGTTGACAACCGGTAATAAATCAGAACTTGCAGTTGGTTACTGTACTTTATATGGTGACATGTGTGGCGGACTTGCGGTTATATCCGATATTCCAAAGACCATGGTTTATGATATTGCTGAATACATCAATCGAAGAAAAGAGGTGATTCCCATTCACACTATTGAAAAACCACCATCAGCCGAATTGCGACCGGACCAGAAAGATCAGGATTCATTGCCTCCGTACGATATTCTGGATGGCGTACTGAAGGCATACGTTGAGGAATCAAGGGATATAGATGATATTATAGGGAGAGGTTTTAATGAGGCGCTTGTAAAAGATATTATTAAAAAGGTCGATACAAATGAGTATAAGAGAAAGCAGGCAGCTCCGGGGCTCAAGGTTACCTCAAAGGCATTTGGGACAGGCAGAAGGATGCCTCTTGCACAGCGATATACAAGATAGTAATATACTAAATAATTGAGAAATTAAGGAATTTTTTTGCCGGTAGGAAAAAATGAATATACCAGGACAAGATGAGAAAATGGCAAATCCTCCATGGGGTATGTGGGAGGTGTTGCTGGACGAGCCTGCATATAAAGTAAAGAGGATAACCGTATTACCGGGGAAACGGCTGAGTTACCAGAAACACTTCAGGAGAAGAGAACACTGGATGGTTGTTGAGGGAAAGGGTGTGGTGACCATTGATGGTAAGGATAATCATATAGAGAAAGGGGAATCCATAGATATACCTCAGGAAGCCGCACACCGTATGGCAAATAATGGTAATGAAGATTTGACGTTTATAGAGATACAACAGGGTGAGTATTTTGGAGAGGATGATATTTTACGTCTGGAAGACGATTACGGAAGAGTATAAGTAAGAATGAAACATGAAGCACTGTTTTATCATTCAGAGGACGATAAAAAGGTTAGTTGCTGCCTGTGTCCGCATAGATGTGTGATTGCAGACGGTAAATTAGGTTATTGTGGGGTAAGAAAGAATATTGATGGTAAACTCTATTCCATGATTTATGGAAGGATTTCATCGGCATGTGCAGATGCAATCGAAAAGAAGCCCTTATACCATTTTCATCCCGGCAGCTACACATTTTCAATAGGTTCTCTTGGTTGTAATATGCGTTGTAGTCATTGTCAGAATTGGCAGATAGCTCATTCCCGTGCTGATAATGGAGGCAGAGATACATCCTATATTTCTCCGGAAGAACTGGTGAATCTTTCGTTGAAGAACAAGTGTAGTGGGATTTCATGGACTTATAATGAACCAACAATCTGGATAGAGTATGCAATTGATGGTGCAAGATTAGCAAAGGAAAAAGGGCAATACACAGTCTTTGTAACAAACGGGTATATTGAACCGGAAGCATTAGATGCAATCGGACCGTATTTAGATGCTTACCGGGTTGATATAAAGGGTTTTGACAGTTACGGGAGAGATGACGTGCCAGAGACTGATATTGAAGTGAGTGAGGAATTGCAGGACTCCAGGCATTGTTTTTATAGAGACGTTGCAAACGTAAAGAGTGTAAGGCCGATCTTAGATGCCGCAATCAGAGCAAAGTCAAAGTGGAACATGCACGTGGAGATAATAACCAACGTTGTACCGGGTTATAATGATGACATTGAAGAATTGCATGAAATTGCCAGATGGATAGTGCAGAATCTTGGAGACGAGACACCATGGCATATAAGCAGGTTTCATCCATATCTTGATCTGTCGCATGTACCGTCAACCCCGATCTCTACTTTAGAAACTGCAAGAAAGATAGGAGTTGAAGAGGGGCTTAAGTATGTTTACACAGGGAATGTTCCCGGACATAAGTGGGAAAATACTTATTGTCATAGTTGTGGAGAAATGCTGATTGAAAGGGTTGGCTTTGGCGTCAAGACGTTTGAAATTAAGGATGGAATGTGTACAAGGTGTGGTGCCAATATTCCAATTGTTGGTGGATTTGGATAGATAATAAAAGCAAATAATTAATTTAGAGGATTTATGTATGCCTAAAAAACAATCTATAATAACGTTAATTACTGATTTTGGTTTACAGGATGGATATGCGGGTGTGATGAAGGGTGTAATTGCTAATATCAACCCGTCAGCAAACGTAATTGACATTAGTCACAACATTAAACCCCAGAATGTATTTCAAGCTGCTTATGCCCTTAACAGTTCATATACTTATTTCCCAAAGGGGACGATCCACGTGGTAGTCGTTGATCCGGGAGTAGGAAGTGACAGGAAAATTCTTTGTTTAAAAACGGAGGATTACATATTCCTTGCACCTGACAACGGAGTACTCTCATTTATTGTTGCAAATGAGGAATCTCCGTCGATCAGAGAGGTTACTAACAGTAAATTATTCCTGCCGGAAGTCAGTAATACATTTCACGGACGTGATATATTCGCACCTGTAGCAGCGCATCTCTCCTCTAAGGAATTTAGTCGCAAGGATCTGGGTGAGCGGGTTGATAAGATTAATGAAATTGATCTGCCAAAGCCGATACGTTCACCGGGTGGGGTGCTAACGGCCGAAATTATATATATAGATGGTTTTGGCAATCTTATTACCAATGTCAATAAAGAAGTTATTGACAGGATGAAGATTAAGACTGAAAGAGTGGCAATTACAATGGGCAGAAAAAGGATTAACGGAATATGTAAATCATATTCGGATGTAGGAGCAAATGAGGCATTGGCAATATTTGGAAGTTCCGGATATTTGGAAATATCAATAAATCGTGGCAGCGCCAGGGATGTATTAAATTTAAAAAAGGGCGATAAATTGGATTTAGGAAATTAAAAACAATTGATTTATGGAAAAAGGAGTATTTGTTACAGGTATTGATACGGGTGTTGGCAAAACCGTCATTGCCGGTGCAATAGCTGCTGCGGTAAAAGCGCATGGCCTGGATGTAGGTGTCATGAAACCTGTTGCTACAGGTGCAAAGGAAATAGATGGAAAACTCATCTCTGAGGATGCCATATATCTTAAAAAAATAATCGACAGCACCGATGATGATGATCTTGTGAATCCCATACGCCTTGAGCCTGCATTAGCGCCAACGATGGCAGCATCGAAGACCGGCGTTACCATCGACATTGAGAGAGTATGGGAAGCGTACAAGGAACTTAGGAACAAACACGGTTTTGTTGTTGTTGAAGGGATTGGCGGCCTCATGGTCCCAATTGATGACAATACGCTTGTTGCTGACATGGCACTGAAGATGGACCTGGCACTCGTAATAGTGAGTAAACATTATCTGGGGGCAATAAACCATACCCTCTTGACGTTAGAATATGCCAGGAGCAGGAATCTTAGAATAAAGGGAATAATATTTAATATGTTGAAGAGTGGAGAAGATTTTGTCGGAGAAATAGGGAGATTCTCCTCATCTCCGGTTCTTGGAACTATTCCGTTTAATGAGAATGTGTGTGTTGAGAAGTGTCTGTATGGTGACATTGTAGAACACTTTCGTAAAGAAGTAAACATATCAAAGATAATGAGAAAAGAGACTTAGGTGGGTTTTAACATAAATTAAATAAGTAAAATAATAGAATAAAACATAATTGACATTTTTTTGAGTTCTTGATAATATATTTAGCTCAAAACAACTTAACTCGCTTAGAAAAATGTCAGGAGTCATATATTAGATGAGTATGGAAGTTATTTTAGAGCCTTTAAAAGATCAGATGCGCGAGGTAGAGGAGCGCATTTACAGTGATTTGTCTCCGGCAGACAAGCGCCTTTCAGATTTAGTGTATCACATCAGCAAGATACATGGTAAAAGACTACGTCCGGCGCTGCTTTTACTATCAGGTCAATGTTCAGGCGGTTTGATCCCGCAACATATTGATCTGGCGGTAGTTGTAGAGCTCATACATACGGCAACCCTTGTACACGATGATATTATTGATGAAGCAGTGGTAAGAAGGCACATCGAGACGATGAATACAAAATGGGGGAGTAAGATCTCTATCCTGTTTGGTGATTATCTTTTTTCACGGGCCTATACCATACTTTCCGCCCTCGATTCCCAAGTGTCAACACTCATAATGTCCCAGACCATAAATATCCTGTGTGAAGGTGAAATGGTACAGCTCTTAAGATGTTATGATGCCGAAGTGACAGAATCAGAATATTTAAGCATTATAGAGAAAAAGACAGCTTCTTTGTGTGCCGCCAGTTGTAAATTAGGGGCTATTTCCTCGGGAGCAAATAAATGGCAGACTGAGGCGCTTACAAACTATGGCTCGAAGATTGGAATGGCATTCCAGATAATAGATGATTGTCTGGATGTTATGGGTAAAGAGGAAGAGATGGGAAAGCCGGTGAACCTGGATGCCCAGGGTGGTAAGCTGACACTGCCGTTTATCAGGCTGGTAGATAAACTTCCGACAGACCGCAGAGAGAGTACACTTGAACTTATCTTCCAGAACAACAGTAAAGACTCAAAAGCCGCGATAGCTGACCTGCTTGCAGAACATGATGCCGTGGACTATGCGTACGACACTGCAAAACAGCTGATAAAGAACGCACAGGATGATCTCTCCGTCATTCCCGATTCAGTTTATAAAACCTCACTCCTGGAACTAGGCGACTATGTTGTTAGTCGAGACAGGTAACCCCTTTCCTTTTCACCGCTCCCCGGACAAACGGCGCCGAGGACGAGTAAAAGGCACGAATTGGCACCAATGACTACTGTCAATTGATGATTATGTAATAACTATCCGCTTTTCATATTTCAACGATATCCAATCCGCTTTTTTGGCTTTTCCGGTGGTTCTATTAAACTCCTTAAGGCGTCAAAGACAACTTTGAATTGTTTGTCGTACTTTCCTTCCATCGCCACAATTTTCTTCTGTAGATCTTTATGAGTTAAAATCATTTCTCTGAGTTTTGTAAATGTTCTTACAATTGTAATGCTTGCCTGTATTGCAATTGAGCTTTTAATTACGTTGGCAGCCATTAATGTTCCATGTTCTGTGAAAACATACGGTAAATACCCGCCCAGGCTCCTTTTTGATGGTATCGCATTTTGCGATACCAACATATTTGCTTCACCCTTCGTTAATTGAAAATGTGAAATCTTCTGGAAATCGTTCACTGTTTCTCTTTACTTGTTCTCTTAATCTAATGGTTTTTACGCCATACAGTAACGCTAAATCCCTGTCAAGTATCACCTTCTTGCCCCTAATGAGCAGTATCTTACCTTCTATTGTTTGCTCTGGTATTAGACTGATTTCTGATTTTTTCATATTTCAAATTCATTTTTTATCTGTGTTATGTCCACAGCGTTTTATGTCCGGGGACAATCCGTGGCAAAAAGATTCTTATCTTTGTATCAACCTGATCCTTAATAAAATAAAAAAAGCCTTACTGCTCCCCGGACAAACAGCGCCGAGGACAAGAAGATGTTCACGTTAAACATCTCCATCAGTAAGGCTCAACTCCCTTATATCCACCTCCTTGTAGATTTCAGGAATTTTTACTACTCTTTCTTTGTACCATCCTGGTACATTTATTCACCCCATCTAAGCTAAAACTAATCTTAGGAATATTGTCTAATTAATCATTTACCGGAAAAAAGTCAACAGGGTAAGAATGGGTACAAAACAGGTATGTATTATGCTTGGTGTCTATTACTCAAAAGAGATTGGACGCGGATTAACGCAGATAAACGCTGAAGTTAAAGGCAAAAGACATTACTCACCGCAAAGGCGCTCCCCGGACAGAAGGCGCCGAGGACAAGAAAGAGCGCTGAGAAAAACTAAAATTTAGGTGAAAAGGCGAAAGACGGGTTTCTTGCTTCTTGATTCTTTTCATCTGTGTTCTTCGTGGCAAAGTTTGTCATTAGTCAGTATTCAGTATTCAATCTTCAATTGCCATCTCAAACTCTGTTTCTTACAATATGCACGGTATGTTTCCTAACCTCTGTATCCGATTATACTTCTATTAAAATAGTTTGACATGCCGTAAAAAATAGATTAAGTTTAAGCAGGTTATATTTATTATTGAGGTACAAATTGGAGGCGATCTAAAATGTTTAATATTCCAATCGGGTGGTTTGGTATTCCTGGTGGCTTTGAGTGGATTATTATACTGGTTATAGCTCTGTTAATCTTTGGCAAAAGGCTTCCGGGTACAATGAGATCCATTGGGAAGGGATTTGTAGAGTTTAAAAAGGGTTTGAAAGGCGTCAAGGATGAGGTTGACGAAGTAGAAGGAGATATTAAAAATCTTGATGATAAAGATGTAGATGTAAAGTAAATGTTATTTGTTAATTCAGAAATTCTTTAATCACTCAATCGTACTTCCTGCTTCTGTGTCACTCCGTGTCCCCGCCTGACCAGTCAGTTCGGGCAGGTTTCCGTGGTTAAGTGTCTGTTTGTTCTCATTCCACAATCCACCTGAAATATCGTACCCTGATCGGGTCGACAGAACGGTCAACGATTGCCAGAATCCTCTTTTCGGCAAATACAGTTAATGCTTCATCTGTTACTTGAGCCGTGACATAAACCGTAAAGACATTTGAACGTGTCGTTATCAGGTTTGAGATTGAGCGGAACGGTTTTTCTTTATCCCATTTGGTAGCACCTGTGTTTGTAATATCGGGTACATCTTCCAACAAATTTCCTATGCTAGAAAATGGTTTATCTGCATCGCCCTGAATTGCTATTGCTATTGCGTTCGTTATATCCGGCAATGACTCCAGAACTTCGACGGGTGCAGTATTTACATTAATCAGACCAGGGATACGGTACTCAGGCCCGTCAAAATCACCTGCCTGAGAACCTGTATCAACTGAATCTTTATCAACATCTCCATCATTGTCAATATTGTCCATAGACGGGTCTGTTATGGTGATGTATTGCAGTACATCCGGATAGGCTATCGTGTCATCAATCTTAAAGCTGGACCACTCGCTTCCTCTGTGAATATAACCCAGATACCCCTTATTGGAAAATCTACTGTTTGGCACAAAAAAGCTGTCAGCATGTGTAGCACCTGTCCAGCCGTCATCGCCATCCGTTGGGTCATAATTGTTATTTTCCGCACCGGAAGTTCTATTTGCATCTGTCCATTCCCATGGGTCGGCTGCAGACGCGGTTAAGGGTATCGGCCTCGGGTCGTTTAGCTGTCGGCTTTGATTGTTGTTTGCATCTCCGTAGTGTGTTCTCTGCATGACATTATCATTATTGTCCTCTAAGGTTAATTCTTCACCGCCGTCATCAAGATTGCCAACATTGGCATCACTCTGGTCTCCTCCTTCAGCACCGGTTTCATCGATAACATAGTACAACCCGGCAGGGACGTTGCCAGCAAGGATTATCTCGGTTGCACCGCCATCCAGCTTGATCTTCCAGCCCGCTCCAACATCCGCATCGTACGGGTTGTATAATTCTATATATTTATCTCTACCACCTGATACCCTTGCCTCTACTTCATTTATGTAGGGAGTGCTGTCAACACCATAGTATGTGTTTGACCCGTCATTGTATGAGGTTGCCGTTCCGTTGGAATCAATAAAGTCTATTATGTTAACGGCTATTTGTTGACGTTCGACATCCGGCACACCTCCCGCGGTAAGAACATCCACGAGCATCGCTGCCTTTTTGTTAGTATTATAAGTTCCTGTATTAGTATACGCACCTTCATTATTTACCAGTGCATTGATATTTAACATAGTAGATGTGCCAACACCATCCAGTTGATACTCTGGACAAAGTATAGTGTCGGCGGAATAGGTTGTTAGCCATCCTTTAAGAGTGTTCTGATCAGCTTGAGAGACACCTCTAGTGGTGAAGATTTCTTCAAGTCTGCTCTCGTATGATGAGGTACCCATAATCTCGGCCTCTGATAGAAGGCCAAAGGGCACATCATCACCATAGGGAGAGATTGAATTGAATTCGTTTGGTTCATCAGTAACTTCATCCGCCTCGTCAACAATTGAATCTCCGTCATTATCAATGCCATCTGATGCAGGGTCAGGTACTATTCCTAAATCGTCATTTGTGCCACTTGTGCCAGAGGCTGTATCTGTTCCGAATCTTGCGTCGATAATGTCGCCAGCTATATTGTTCGCAACTCCCGAGCTTATACCGGCAGCCTGTTCAATAATATTAGAGAGGTCGATCTCAAATGTCGACCAGCCTTCATTAGAGGCATGTGAAGGGCCACCAGCCTTATTTCCTGTTACATTTATGTTGATTCTCGCCTCTTTATCATCGGTTATCAGTACGGCATATCTTGCAAGGAGGTTTCCCGGGAGACGTATGGCAGTTGTGCTTGTACCGGCTACAGCAGTTAAGGGAAAGTATATCCATGTAGAGTCATCTGCACCATTACCATCATTATCATAATCATCAGTACCAGTGTCTGGAAAGACACCATCGCCGGGCCATGATGTACCAGAGGAGTCAAAGTTTTCATCTAGCCCATAATTGTTATTATCATTATCATTATACGCAAGTGTATCAGTTCCGAACTTATCCTGTCGTATGATATATAATGCATGTTCCAGTCCGGCCTTTGCAACCATCTCGCATTTAACACTGTCGGCATAATTCCTGGTAGCCCTGGTTTCTATTCGTGACAACGTGGCGAACGTAATCGTCATTAATGAAAGGATTGTCAATATGCCAATGATGGCTACTAATATATAACCCTCTTCTTTTTTCAAGTCAGCCATTGTTTATTTCTGAGCCACTAAGACACAAAGGCACAAAAAAGTATTCTAATATTAAATTCTCTTGTTGGTTACATCATCAATATTCAATCTACAATCATCAATCGTACCCGTCCGGCTATGCCGTTCGGACGGGAATCTCAAATCGTAAATCGTACATCCTTCTCACGGTATAGATATTATATTTGTAGACGTTCCTGTGTATCGATTACGCATGTCTGAGATTGTCATTGCTACTTCTACTGCATCCGGCAGGTATTTACTTGTTGTGCTATCCCATGTATCTCCCCATGTTCCGTCTGTATCCTGATATCTAAACTGCAATGTACTGACATTAAAGCCGAGTTGATAACCGGTTGCCGTATCAGGATCAAAACCTGCGATACTCGAGTTAAGAGTACTGGTACCCGTAATCTCAGCTTTTCTCAGGGTATTATAAATATCCAGGAAATATGTAATCAGGGCAACCGGCTTGTCTGGGAGAGTGGGGGTGCTGGATAGAAGCGTGAGTATATCACTTCCCTCCTTTGCCTCAATGATATTATAGGTGGCCGCAGAGACATCATCAAATGCTTTGAATAATTCATAATTAGTATTTAAGGTGGAACCGGAAATATCCCTCTTTATTATATCAAAGGCCGTTCTTACGTTCTGGTATACTTCATTACGTGCATCCGACTCAGAGAAAGCGCTGCTTGCCTGTCTAAAGATTATAGCCGTAATAAGTATAATCATTGCAGACAGGGATACAGCTACGATGAGTTCTACAAGGGTGAAGGCGGAATGGTTGACCATTGAATATTGATTATTGACTATTGGCAATTGTTTACTATTCGTACTCTTCATTTATAAATTATTTTTCTCTCTTGTCCTCGGCGTCTTTTGTCCGGGGAGCGCTCTCCTTGTCCTCGGCGCCTTATGTCCGGGGAGCGTTAAAGGTGTTTTTGTCTTATGATTCATCGTTTTGAAAACATGGTTTCGTAGATGTCTATAATGTCGTTGGTTGCAGAAAATACAAGGCCGGTTCCTGTGGTTCCTAAAAACGGTCCTTCCAGAGTAATTGTTGAAGTACCCATACTATCGATTCTATACCAGAATTTATCACTGTCCGCCCTTATGTAGTGTTTGGACGTCAGCCATGAAGGAAATGCTGATATAGTTGATACAGTTGTGCTTGCCGCAAAATCAGCCGTTCCTGTCCCGAATTGAGAAGAATCAAAATTTCTGAATATGGCTATCTGTGCCCTGACAAGGTGGTTGTCAGTTGTTCCATTATTTACAACTGCCTGCCAGGAATATTGAGCAAAAATTGTATTCCCGGAGGAATCTTCAAACTGTTTAGCTTGATTAATATCGGTATCAGGATATGTATTGCTGCCGGTATTTGTACCCACAAAGGTTACTATATCATTTGCCTTCAGATATGATATTGCCGATTCAGAGAGAACGGCTGCATTGGAATATTGGGTTACCTTCTTCATGGAGTCAACTCCGATAGGGAGCAGGGTTAACATGCTTACCAGTCCGACGGCAAGGATGAAGATAGCTATACCTATTTCTATGAGTGTAAAACCGGCTTGTGATTTTAGATTTACGATTTTAGATTTACGATTTAAATACAATGACCTGCTCCCCAAAAACTGATCCAGTTGTAAAGTTAGTATAAAGCTATATAATTGGATTAAGAAAGGGGGAAGCAGATGTCACAA
>Ga0187833_10000737_pt1 | contig 38015 bp, 43 predicted proteins | sample ETNtaG_37_FD_167968 | JGI IMG/M metagenome (GOLD analysis project Ga0187833, IMG submission 167968) | Marine microbial and viral communities from oxygen minimum zone, Eastern Pacific Ocean - ETNP2014_SV_400_PacBio MetaG (Illumina Assembly) | ecosystem: Environmental > Aquatic > Marine > Hypoxic...
TTATAAGAAAAGCCTTCGGACTGGCACATCCAACTATAAGGGTAAAGAAAGAGAAGGAAACTGAGCAGCCAGAAGAAGGGCGGAAAAGGAAAAGAGAGTTAGAGGAGAGAGAGAGAGAAAAGGCATTAAAGCTTAAAGCTAAAGGGGAAGGAGAGAAAAACAAAGAAAAGAAGAAAAATATTTTTAAAGCCTTATTTAAAAGAAAAGAAGAAACAACTTTTAAGCCTGATGGTGAGTTTAAAGAGATAGAAAAACAGGTAAATGAGCTTGGAAAAGTATTTGCAGAGGATGAAGAACTAAAAACTGAAAAAGAACCACCAGAAATCAAAATAGAAAAGAAAATTGAGGAAAAACCCGTAGAAAAAAAAGATGAAATTGTGGGAAAAGTAAAAAAGAAGGAAGGAAGCAGGTTGTTCATTAAATGCTGTAACCTAATAGAGAAAACCAATAAAGCATTCTATTCCGGCAGCATAGATAAGGCAGAGGGAGCCTATTTAAAAGCAAGAAAGATGTATATTAAGTTAGATTACCAAGAGAAAAAGGCTATATACCCACAATTGATGGAACATTATAATAAAATAAAAAAATAAAAATTTATTTCTGATAAATGTTAAAAAAGAAAAAGATTCCTGGGAAAAAAAGGGTGAAGAATAAACCTCTTCAAAAGAAAGAGAAGAAAAAAATAGAGATTAAAGAAAAGGTAAAAAATTCTTTTAAAGAATCGTTAAAGGAAAAAGAAAAGCCAGAGACTAACTATAAAAGCATTGAAAAAACGCCATTTCTGGAAAAAATAAAAGCCTTTCCTAAAAAAATATTTAGGAGAAAAGAAAAAGTAGGAGAGTTTGAAGAAGAAGAAACAACCTTTGAGTCGGACAGTGACTTCAAAGACCTGGAAAAGCAGATTATGGATTTGGGCAAGGTTTTTGAAGAAGGTGTAGAATTAAAGCCAAAGAAATCAAGTATATTGGGAAAATTCAAGCTGTTTAAAGGAAAAAAAGAGGAAAAAATAGCAGTTTCCGAACCAATAGAACAAAAAGAGGAAACTAGAGAAAATACTGCAGAACCGGTAGTGGAAAAGGAAGAAGTTACAAAACAACCGGAGAAAAAAGAAGTAGTAGAAGAAAAGGCAGAAAGTGAATTATTTGTCAAATGCAGTAATTTAATTGGTAATTCGAATAAAGCTTTTGATGATAAAAATAAGGAAGAAGCAAAAAAACTGTACTCCCAATCAAGAAAAGAGTTTGTAAAATTGTCCCATGAAGAGAAGAAAAAGCTTGTCAAAGACTTGATAAACTTATATAATAAATTGTCAAAATGATTTCTTTTTAATGATTTATTGAACCGCATAGAATAAAAAACAATATATACTGATGATTTTTATCAATAGATATAATGCCTAAAATAATAAAAAAATCCACAAATCTGGAAAAAATAAAAGAGTTTGAAGAAGAGCTTTCTACTACAAAGTACAACAAGAAGACCCAGCATCATATCGGCCTTGTAAAGGCAAAAATAGCCCTGCTTAAAGAAAAGCAGCAGAAAAGAGTCGCGGGGAAAGGAAAAACAACCGGATTCAGTGTCAAAAAAACAGGCGATGCTACCGTCATAATTGTCGGATTTCCATCAGTGGGAAAAAGTACTTTGCTTAATGCATTGACAAATGCGAATTCAAGAATAGGAAGCTATGCGTTCACAACCCTGACATGCATACCCGGTTTAATGGAGTACAAACATGCAAAAATACAGGTTCTTGATGTTCCTGGGATATTAAGCGGGGCTGCAGCAGGAACCGGCAGAGGCAAGGAAGTGCTTGCAGTCGCTCAAAATGCAGATCTCGTCATAATGCTTCTTGATGTCTTCCATCCAGAACATCTGAAAGTAATCAAAAAAGAGCTCTATGATACAAATTTGAGGCTTAATCAAAAGCTGCCAGATGTAAGGATATCGAAAAAAGACAGAGGAGGTATTGACGTAGGGACAACTGTAAAATTGACTAAAATTGACAAGAAAACAGTTGAGGACATCATGAAAGAGTTCAAGCTGAACAATGCCGGCATAATCATAAGAGAAAATATTGATGCGGATCAGTTAATAGATGTTATTGAAAAAAACAAGAAATATGTCCCTTCGATAATTGTTATGAATAAAATGGATATGATGAACAAAGAAGGACTAGGGAAAATAAAAATAGATTCTGATATAAAAATTTCTGCAGATAAAAAAATAAACATGCAGGAATTAAAGGAGTTAATATTCAAGAGGCTAAATTTTATGAGGGTTTACTGCAAAGAGGTTGGGAAAAAAGCAGATATGGAAGTCCCAGTAATAATGACAAAAGGCTCCAATATAATGGATTTTTGTAATAAGCTGCATAGGGATTTTATCGGCAAATTCAGGTTTGCAAGAATATGGGGGGAAAGTGCAAAATTCCCAGGCCAGGATTTAAGAAAATTAGAGCATAAACTTGAAGATAATGATATTGTTGAAGTTCATTTAAATTAGGCTTTGCAAATAATTTTTTTTCGAGCTAAAATTATTCTTTTTGGCCAGTTTGTCTATGCCTTTGACAAAATTGCTCCCATACTGTGCAGCTTTTTTCGGCCTGAAGGCAAATTCATGCTTTAAGCCTAGCTCTTTTGCAACTTCCCTTAAGATTATCTTTTTATTATTCTTGTCTAATTTATACATTGGATGTATCTGCATTGCATACTTAATTAACTCTGAATCCAGGTACGGTGTTCTTAATTCTAAATTCATATTCTTTGCAATCAAAGAATCCCTTAATAAATCGCGCTGCCACATATTTTTCAGGCCATTCCAACATTCATTATGCAATGATTCAAAATCATTTTGCTTCAAAGCTTCTTCATGCCTTTGGTAGCCAGCGAACAATTCTTCGCTTCCTAAGCCTCCAAATAAGATATGATTATTATCTTCAACTGCCAGCTTTCCAGCAGCATATACAACTGAACCGACCGAAACCCATACAATTTCAGCAGAATCCAGAATTTTAACAACATTTTTTATTGTCCCTTCAAATTCTTCTAAAGATAATATTTTATATTTTAAATTAAGATTGTAGGATTCTGCTACTTTTTTTGCTGCTTCAATATCCTGTGAATTTTCCAAGCCTACTGAATAGCATGTAAAGTTAAGCCCTAATTGTTTGCATATCAGTGCTATTAAGCTGCTGTCAACACCACCTGAAAATAAAATCCCGAAATTATCTAAATTTTCAGTCCTTTTCTTTACCGCATCCATTATCTTATCCTTTAAGACTCTTTTAGCCCTTTCCTTATTAGTCTCCAGATTATCAAAATTGGTTTTAATGGAACCAATAAGATTTTTCCATTTATTTTCATCGATTAATCCGTTATTTTCATCCAAATATATTTCTTTCATGTATTTTAGTAATTTTAAAGGTTTTAAAAAAGTATTGATGGAATTAATAAGATTTAAATACTAAAGTAATAAACATTTTTCCTAATGGCAAAGAAAGAAGCATCCAAAGAAGAGCAGATAGGATATCATAAAGGCTCATTGACAACTTTAGCTAAAGAAAGGGAAGAGATGTTGAGGATTTTGCAGATAGTAGAGCAATTGATGCAGATGCACCTTAAAGGGCTGAAGGATCTTGGTGTTGACCTGCAAAAAGAGGCCAAGGAAACTCAAAAAACTGTTAAGAAAAAGGCAAAGCCAATAGAAGATATTCTTAGGTAATTTATTGTTATATTTCTCAAAATGTATGAATTCAAAGCTTATGGCCATGAAAACATAACTGCAAAGCACAAAACTACTCTTGAATTTACTAAAGATCCTGATTTAACATTGAATGGAGACTGTATTGTTGGCATTAAAGCTGATTTCTCATTAGATTCAATAAAAGATTTCATTAAAAACTTAAAAAGTAAAAAAATAAAGATTGTTATTACTGTGAATGATCTAAAAGAAGAGATTAACGCTGAAATAAATCCTGATTTTAATTCTGATAAAGAGATGGTGATAAGAAAGAGTGATTTCAAAGATGAAAGGACTTTTGCAATAAGGTCTAAGAAGGCTTCTTTTGAGATAAAAAGAGATTTTATAGGTTTTTTAAGGAATAAAAAGAGCAGAATAAGCGTAATAATAGAAAAAAGCTCTTAATTTTCCTTTTTTTCTTAATTTGGAGCATAATAACTATTGATTTCCATAATAATTCGTCATTAAAAAAGGATAACTTTTTATAAGAATAAAACACTATAGTCTATGTTGGGAGAGTATAAGTTCTGAGGAGAGATGATGTTGAAAGATAGAGGTATGTAAAATAAAAAAAGAAATGGTAAGAAAGATTGATTGGAAAGATGTAGGTTGGGGTTTGGCAGGTTTAGTTTATAGTAGTTCATCTAGAGATACAAGTCCTGCATCTGATCTAAATGATCCTGACACAACAGGCTATCGCCGTACGAGCTGGGATCATGAATTAGGTCCTTTGGTGGAAATGTCTTGGTTTCCAAGTGACGTGTTTACTCCTTCTCAATTAGCTTTAATAGATTATCATGACAGACAAAGTAGAAATATACATAGAGACAAAAGTAGAAAGACAGGCGGTACTGTTGATGAACATACAAAGGGAATCAATAGGAGATACTTGGATATTGCCAAGCAAGTTGGTATTCAACCAGAAGTCAGTATGGTAGTAGCAAATACAAGGCATGATGATTTTGAGGAGCATCCTCAAGTAAGAAGTTTGCAGGAGGAATTAATGAGTTATGAAGGAGATTCTGCAGAGGCAGTGAGTGTTAGGGCACGAATTGGTAGAATGAGGTCTAATCTCATCTGGCAAGCGTTTACTGAACAACAATCATTTCTTAGCCATTTACGTTCAATTGGTGGTCCAGAAAAGGGAGATTTATCTTTAGAAGGTGCACTTGGTTTAGGTAGTGCTGATTGGTTGACTAGGTACGTTGAACAAAGATTTTTTTTAGAATCTATTAGGAGTGCATTTGAGCGGTATAATGCTAGAGAATATACTACAGATATGATGGGGGGGAATTTTTATAAAATCTTAATGGGACGTCTTGGGATCTCTGGCGATCAACAGGAGCCCTATTATTCCCTGGAACAGAGGTCCTTATCAAGAGTACTTGATAGAATTGAACAAACAACAGAATTGGAACCCAGATTTGATAGATCTCAAGCAAGAGAGCTTGAAGCTATCTTAGAACAAAGTCCACAACTAAGAGAAGTACATGGCGAAGATATTGATTTCAGAGGAAATACAATTTCTAGGCCCTATAGGCTCAATATTATCTATAGAAATTTTGTTGTTCTGAATTTCCTTGATTATGCATTGGAAACTCATGGATCACAAGTTGTTGCTGATAGAGACCAAGACAATAGATCTTATGGGTATCTTGCAGCTTTATCAGTTGCACGAGACCAACTCATTGAAGAAACTGGAAATCTTATTCAAACAGTTAAAGCTACATATGAATCAGATTTAAAAAGAGCAACTGTCAGTGCAGTAAAAGATGAAGTGGGGGATCTTCCTGAAGAAGATTTTAGAGTTATAACCGGAAAAGGACCGATTATGCATGGTTGGAGAAATGATGAGTATAATAGAAGCAGGATAAGAGAATTAGATTCTGCACCACATATGCAGACAGAAAATTATAGAGACATACTGATATCAGAAAGATTGCTGGGACATTTCAGGAATCTCGAAACTAATGTCATTGACCTAGATAAAGGTAAGGTCAAATTATTCACAATACAAGGGCTTGGTGATGCGCCTATGCCGGTGAGTCCCAGACCTTATGGGTGAATTTTTTGATAGAAACTATTAATTAAAAAACCTAATAAGATGACCTCTATTCAAGAAACTGCTGTCAGATTAGAAATTCCTGCTTACCATAGATTTAGAGCTGGAATTGAAGCAAGATCATTTGATGTTGAGACTCAACTAGAAATGCTAGTGGAAGATAGATTACTGCAAGAAAGAAATCTAAGAGGGCGTGTACTTGACATAGGCACTGGACAAGGTGGTTCTTATAAAGCTTTAACTAAGTATTCAGATGATATTACTACCATTGAACCTAGAGAAGAAATTGCGCACCTTTTAATATCAGATGGGATAGTGCCAGAAAATAGATTAATTGTTCCACAGGATGGTGATTGGTTAAGCGGGGTTAGTGGGAAGTTTGATTTAATAACTGCGCTTCACCTTTTTGGTGGCGATTATGATATACCTGTCCAAGATCTACATCAGAGACTAGTTCAACTGTTGAGTCCTGGTGGACAATTAATGTATACAGCACAACCTGATCAACTAGCATCGGTACGTTATGATATGTTATTTGGAGACTTACCCTTAATTATGGGTACCTTACCTATTACAATAAAAGGATATGGAGTAGGACCGGATAATACTATTCTCATTTTAACTAATAATATGACTAGAAATTAAATAACACTAACTCTCCTCGCCTTCCCAATATAATTCAGAACCTTATCATTTCTCCATTTGCCGCAGCCAAGAAAATCATCTTTATGCTTTATTATGAAAAAACCTGGGAAATTGCCTTCTTTTTCCAAGTCATTTCCCTGCATCCATTCTTTAACTTCATGTTCATCCAATTCAAGAACATTTTTTTTGGCTTTTGGACCGACAATCTGGGAGCCTTCAATGCTTAACCTCATCTCATTTTCCTTTGCCTCAGAAAAATACATGCCAACAGTGTTTATCCTTAATTTACCCAGATCTAATTTTGATATGCTCTTGTTCACAACATAGATCTTTCCTTTTTCTGTCTTTAAAAAAACGTAATCAGGAGTTAATTTTGCTTCCCATTGCTTTTCTGCCAGATTAAGAATCTGCTTTATTTCTTTATTATTCAAAATCCTTATGTTTTGCATTGTAGTTCTTATAATAAATGTTTTAATGAATTTAAAATATTTTAGTATTTTTATTATAATCTACCCATTACTTAAATTCAATCAAATGCCCCACATTGCATTTTTTTTGCGCATGATTGCAACTATCTCTTTAAGCAAAGTTTTTTCTTCTTCATTTAAAAGTTTTTTAAATTCTTTCAATTTCCTAAAATCATCTTCCGGAATGAAGCTGTAGAGGATATCTTCTTCATTTATCTGCCTTCCAACTGTGACTTTTGGCAAAGAAACAGCAACCTGTTTTCCTTTTTCAACTTCATTGATGCTTTTCTTCTCTAATTGAATCTCTTTAGCCTGGGTAAGCACATCCCCTTCGTCTTTCATCAACTGCGTATCTACTTTCAAGGTTCCTTGCAAAACTTCAACACCAACAACAGCAGGATTATTTTGACGAAAAACATAGCCTTTCAATAGCTTTATCTTGCAGGGCTTCACCAGAACCCCCATTTCCTTTACTTCCTGCTCTTTTTTGACAAATTCCTGCCATTTCTCAAAATCTTCAATTAATTTGTAGATGACGTCATTTGTTATTACCTTGACATTTTCAGAAACTTCCATACCGGGCATCAAAGCAACATTAAAGCCCAATATAGCTGCCTGCAGGGGATTTTTTTCATAATTAGCTCCTCCATCAGCAATATCCTTTTTTGAAATATTCCCTATGGATGTTTTTTTTATAGGGATGTTTTTTTCCTTCAGTAATTTTGTTAATGCTTCTAAACTGCCTAAAGAATCTGCTTTAATTATGATACCTTCTTTATCTGTTTCAACTAAAACTTCTTCAATCTCTTTTTTTATTTCCACTTTTGCGCTTTCAACATCTGAAGAAGCTATCAACGGCATTCCGGAAACAACGCCTTCTATGTCCGGAGCTGAAATTTTAACGCCCGTTGCGGCGGATACAAGCTTAACTGGATCGAAATTCATTTTTTTCTCTCTCATCTCTTTTAATGGCATTGGCTCGAACAAAGCCTTGACTTTTGTTACAATAGGTTCTGTTAGTGTTCCTATAACTATAGTATCTCCCACCCTCAGCGTGCCGTCATAAATTATTGCATCAATTGTCATTCCAAGGCCTTTCTCTTCCTTTACTTCTAGAACAGTGCCTTTTGCAGAGCCTTCAACATCCATTTTCAAATTTTTCTCAAGAAATTTTTGTGCTAAACCGGTTAAGACCATCAAAAGCTCCGGGACTCCTTCAGATGTTTTTGCAGAAGTAGGCACTATGGCAATTTGCTTTGTATGATCTTCAACCCTGTCAAATCTTTCAGCTTCAAAGTCTAATTCGGCAAGCTTGCCAACAATCTCGTAAAGCTTTTTTTCGATTAAGGTTCTTATATTTTCTGCCTGACCCTGGATATTTTTTAGTAATACCTCTTTTGTCGATCTCCAACCGGATAATAGATCAATCTTATTTAAGGCTATGATAAAAGGAGTTTTGTATTGTTTTAATATGTCGATGCATTCCAATGTTTGCGGCTTAATTCCTTCATTGATATCAATAACTAAAACAGCTATATCAGCCAAATTTCCGCCTCTTTTTCTTATGTTTGTAAAAGCAGCGTGCCCAGGAGTGTCAATTGCCAAAATTCCGGGTATTGTAAGGTCAATATTAATCGAAGCAAGCAAATCTCCACAAATTTTCTTTATTGTATCTAATGGTATTAAGCTGCAGCCAATGCTTTGGGTTATTTTACCTGGTTCAGAGACTACAATAGCAGTATTCCTGACTGTATCTAAAAGCTGGGTCTTTCCAGCATCCACATTCCCCATAAAGACAAGAATCGGCTGTCTAAGCATTTTAACCACTTATTGTGAAGGAAAATTACCCAATTTTTAAAGATTGTGATTAACTATATAAATCTTTAAATAGGAGTTAGTATTGTTGAATAGTATCATTTCAAAGGTGGTTTTAAATGTTTGACAAATATCATATTTTAACTGTTTTTATTGTATTTAGCTTATTCTTTGGAGGAGGTTTTGACAGTTTCTTTGGACAAATTAGGGATGATGAGCCTGTTGAATCTGGCCAGACATTAGAATATCATGTAAATGTGGTGAATCACGCTGATGATGATATAGATGATGTCCATGTAAGGATGTTTATCTATGATCTGGGGGAGATGATTGTTGCAAACACTTTTGATGTTGATGATCTGGATAGTGCTGGAAAATTCCTGCTTTGGGAAACAGAAGGCGTTGAGCCTGGAGAATACCTGGCAAGAATAACCCTAAGCAATGATGATTTCAGAGAAGTCAAGCACAGGTACATAACAATAGTCTAATTTTAAAAACATTTTTATTTCCCATACTTATTCTATATTTATGTATAAATTGATAAATGAAGGCTCTGCAAAGATCTTTGTTCCAACAGAGAAAAAGATATCCAAAAAGCTCCGAGTATTCTACAATCCTATTATGAGCTTAAACAGGGACATTTCTATATTGCTCTTAAATTCGATTGACAAGGCAGATCTGCAGATTGCAGATCCTTTGGCAGCTTCAGGTATCAGAAGTATTCGTTTTCTTAAGGAATTAAGGAAAAATAAGATTAAAATGATTTATATCAATGATCATGATAAAAACTTTAAAAAAACAATCAAGAATAATTTTAAATTGAATAAATTAAAAATATCAAATAAGATAATAATTTCTAGTGAAGATGCTAACTTATTCTTATTGAACTCAAAAGGCTTTGACTATATTGACATAGATCCTTTTGGAACTCCAAACCCTTTTTTAGATTCAGCAATAAAAAGAATTTCAAGAGATGGAATTTTAGCAGTTACATCAACCGATACTGCTGCCTTAACAGGAACTTATCCCAAAGCTACTTTAAGAAAATACTGGGCAGCCTCAAAAAAAGATGCTATGATGCATGAAACAGGGCTAAGGATATTGATAAGAAAGATCCAGTTGATTGGAGCACAATACGATAAAGCTTTAATTCCGGTTTTTTCTTACTTTAGAGACCATTATTTCAGAATTTTCTTCAAAACAATCAAAGGAAAAAAAGAAGTTGATAAAATAATGAAATTACATGGTTTTTTTAATGATTCTGGACCCTTATGGTTAGGAACATTGTTTGATAAAAAATTAGCAAATAAAATGCATAAATTATCATTAAAAAATAAAATTCCAAACAATGAACTAACTAAATTTTTAAAGATTATTAAAGATGAATCAAAAATAGATTCTATTGGCTTTTATGATGTGCATAGGATAGTAAAAAAAGAAAAAATAAGAAAAATGATGAAAAAACCAGAGTTGATAAGAAAAATCAAAAAGAATAATTTTAAAGCGAGCGAAACACATTTTTCAGGTACTGGAATAAGGTCAGATATCCCTTATAATAGATTAATTAAGTTATTAAAAGAATAAATTTTTATACTATAAATTCTTAAATTAAGTAAAATGGATTTTAAAAAGAATGTATTACTGCTATTATTCTTTGCTATACTTACCTACGGATGCAAGCCAGAAGAATTGCTGAGGGGTATAGAAGATGTGGAGGCACCTGAACTAAGTGAAGGCTCCGGGTTCTTGCTTGTTGAAACATCCCCTGCTGATGCGAATATCTATCTGGATAATATCTACAATGGCAAAAGTCCGACTACTGTGTATAATATTGAAGCTGGCTCTCATGTAGTTATTATAAAAAAGCTGGGATATGATGATTCTACAAGTGATGTGGACATAGAATCCGGCAAAAAAAGTTATTTGGATGTTGTTTTAAGATTAATTCCTGAAGTAAAAGAAGAAGATGAAATTGAGAACACTATTGGAGATATAGAAGAAGAGATTGTAGAAATTATTGAAGAAGAGGAAGGGATTGTGACAGGAAGTTTGCAGTCTAATGGCGTGGTAAACATCGGAAAGAAATTTACACTTTTTTATGATTTTAGCAAAGGGAATTTTACAGACATAAGACTTTATGATTCTGACACCTTCTCAAAAAGATTCCAGGATTATATAGTTTTTACAAGATTTGATCCTGTGAATATCAAAGTCATTGAAAAAAACATCAATGATGTTGATAAAGAGGATTGTTCTGGAGTAACGGGCCAGTATGAATTATTACATTCAGGTGAAAGCCTTTGTTTCATCACAATTGAAGGAAAGATAGGAGCAATAGGCGGTAATTGGGTTGATACAGAAAACGCGAAGTTAACTTGGAAATTGTTTGGTTAGATTTTATCCGACTGCCCTTCTGACATCAACTGTCTCGGCAGAATTGACTGATTCTATGTTTTTGATGTTATTCTCTAGCTCTTCGGTAGAGCCTTTATCCTCGTCCATAACAAACAGTAATTTTAATGCTTTAAGGCCAAATGCTATTGGCTCTATCTCAGCCTTAATTTCAGTCTCTCCAGAAAATGCTTTTATCTCTTCTTCAGCTTTTGTTTGGATTAAAGAAAGGTCTGCTTCAGGGCTTGCTGGCATTATTTTCAATGTTACAACTACTTGTGCCATTTTTAATTTTAAAGAATTGAGTTCTTATTTATAATGTTTATCATTTTAGATATTGTTCCAGTTTTCTTCTTTTACGATCAATGGGATTAACATTTTTATAGAAAATTCCTAAATCCTTTTTTGAATAAACATTTAGAGAATATTTTGTACATATTCCATATCTGTTTGGATATGTACATTGAAAGGTAGGTCCAAAAACTCTTATTCCAAGTTTTTCTAGATATAATTTATCTAGCAACAATATATTAGATGGACGCTTAATTCTGTCTTTAATTAACGATGCTTGTGATATTCCTAAGGATCTTTTCCCAACATACCCATCATCATTGAATGCTTTTTCCAAAAATACTGAGATAAGTTCTTTATCATTTATAGTATCTAAAAATCTAAAGGTTTTGGCATTATTTTTAGTTTTATCTCCTTTAGTGTAGCCTATCGAAATCATAATATCTCCTATAACAGTGGGAAGATGTATAGAATATGTATCATCGTAGTTTTTCTTAATTTTTCTATAAAAATTTCCAAATATATTTTTTGTGTCTTGTAGAAATTCTTGACATTCTTCTAAAGATTTATTCCTAAAATGAGGTTGTCTGTTTTCTGCACCTATACTACCGTCATGGTATATATGGGCAATAAATCTCATTCCACTTTTTGTAGCGAGATTGAAAGGAAATTTAGGATTGAATATTTTCTCATCTGTAAATCCTCCTTTAATATACTCTAAATTCTTTTGGATAGTTTCTAAATCGAACTTATTAAACCCATATTTAGTTAAATAATTTGATAGTTTTACTAGATTTGTTAATGAAATTGGTGTTCTTTTTATACTATCCCAAAGATTGAAATAATTAATATTTGTATCTTTTGCTAAATTCCTTATATTGTGAGAAATTGATAATGCTGATCTGAATAATGAAGATTTATAATTTTGTTCTAATCCAAAATAAAATTGTTCAGATTGTATATTCTTTACTACCTTTAGATCTAAAAGATGAAATATACCCAATTCTAATTCAGATTTTTTATTATTTGATTTTTTAAGCATTTAAATCGCCAAATTTATTTTGGTTGAAACTATGTAAATGATTTCTTGTTTATATATCTCACGTAGGCACATGTCCAGTGTCCAGTGCTATTCCAATATATACATTAGAAAACATAAATCATAATTTGATAGTTGAAATAAAGCGTAATGTGATTTAAATATTAATTTAAAAAATTATTAAGAAATCTAATTGGGCCCTTCGAACTGACACTGGATGCATTTATACTTTGCAGCTATTTGTCTGCAGTGCATACACCTTATTATCTCAGTCTTCCCACATTTAGGACATGGAAAATTAGCAGTTCCAAGAGTATTTGTGATACGTTTCTTGCATGATCCGCATACTAATTTAACTTCTTCCATAGTTTCAAAGAATTAAAGTTTGATTTATAAAGGTTGTGGAAAATCTTTAATTTTCGAGACCTAGAAAAACGAAGTTTTTCCACAGGTTATTGTTTTTAGTTTATTGTAGAAATAACATTCTCCTTTTCATCAACTTCAAAGCATTTCCCAAAAAACTTCTCTATTGTGTAGATATTTGTTTTTGTGTGATTGGTTATTTTTGAAGTTTTGATCTTGCTATTTCCTATTAACGACATGAATGGCAATATTTGATCTGCCAGATGACTGTCTGCTGCTGCTTTTGAATCAATCTCTTTTATCAGGTTTTCGGCAGCTTCCTTGCCAACTTCTTCTGCTTTTTTGCTTTTTTCCCCTAAAGCATCAGCTCCCAGCCTTATCGGGTTTTTTTCATCTATTTCATTCTCATCTTTAGAAAAAATAGCCCATAAGACAATGCCAGATCCGATAGAAGCGCTATTTTGGTATTCTATTGATACATTTACCGGAACACTATATTTCCGTTTTAATTTTGCTGCTGCTGTTTCTGCCTGTCTTTCAGCAACATTTGAATCCTGCAGGTCAGCAGATGCATGAGAAATGCCTTTTATCTGTATTAAATGTCCTTGTTCTGTTAAATTTATCTTATCAGTATTTTCTCTTAAATCTTTTAAAAATTCTTCAAAATGATTGAAATCTGATAGTTTGAAGATTGGATTAATATCTAATTCCACTATGCCCTGGCCTTTTGGAAAATAACCTCTTTTTAATAACTTCAAATCAATATCTGCATATTTCCTCAATTGAGGTAAAAAAACTTCCTTGTAGTAATCAATCGGAGCTGCCCATTTGGTGTCAGTACCCCCAATCACCTTCAATGTAAGGGTTTTATTAGAGAACATTGCAGGTAAGAGTATAGATTGTAGGAATAAACTTATGGAACCTGCTGTTTGTATGTCAATCTCTATATTTTTTGCATTAATTTTCCCAGGAACATATTTTAAGGAAGTGGATCCTAAAGATACTCCTTCTGCCGAAGCATTGCATAATTGCTCTAAAGCCTTAACACAAAACAGATGCTGGTTCTTTAATCCTGGCTGTGGCCTGTTTGCCCTTATATTGTCAATCGCAAATGCTTTTTGCCTTATTGTGGATAAAGCTAAAGCAACTCTGGCTATAGAGCCTCCACCTTCCAGATAATCTCCATTAATTTCTATCATAAATTAAAAGAAAAAGAATTTTTATATAAAGCTTATTAAATATTCTCAATATCATCAAGAATTGAGTCTAAATCATCCAAGCCAGAATCATCCAGTTCTTCATCAATATTATCTATTTCATTGATTCCAGTACCTACCTCATCCACCGATTCCTCTCCGGTTGTGTCTGCTACTGGAGCTGCTGGTTCAGAAGGTTCTGCAGGCGCTGGAGTAGGTGCTGCTGGGTGCACAGCTTGTGGTGCACAGCTTATCACAAGAACTAAAGATACCATAAATAAAGAATACAATATAAATTTTTTATTCAACGTATGCACCTCTTTGATAATTGATTATTTTAATCATGTTTATATTTAAACCTTTCTAAAATGTCAGAAATTTTTACAAAATATGATAAATCTAAAAATTTCTGAGCATGCTCAAAAACCACTGAAATATTTACAAGTATGTAACACTAAAGCATTCTGTAGATTGTGGTTTTTGACAAAAAAGAAAAAAGAAGCTTTAAGCTTCTTATTCTATTTCCTCTTCATCATCATTGTCTTCATCTGTTTCATCTTCGACTTCTTCCTCATCGTCATCATCTTCGACTTCCACTTCTTCTGTTTCGTCTATGTCGAGCTCCTGTCCTGCTTCTCTTGCTTTGGCAACAATTTCCTTAAGTACATCATGCGCATCTTTTAAGGAATCTCTTGCCTGCTTCAAAAGCTCTTTAGCTTCATCTACCAAAGCCTTTACTTCATCTCTATCATCTGATGCTCTTGCTGCTTCCAGCTTTTCTTTAGCTTTGTCATGAGCCTCTCTTGCAGTTTGTATTTTGTTACTAAAGCTTTCCAATTCGCTTTCAAGGTCAATCTCAATTCCAGCCTCATCCATTCTGGCAAGAACCTTGTCCAATTTCTTCTCTAAAACTTCTGCCCTATGGATCACTCCCTGGACTTTTGCAGCTGCGACTCGGTCAGCAAATGCCTTAACCTTGTGTTTCAATAATTTCCATTTCTCTTTAAGTTCTTTAGCAGCTTCCCTTATCTCAGCTGATGTTGTTGCCGCTTCAATCTTTGCTTTGATTGCTTCTACTTCCTTTATTTGGTTGTTTATTCTTGAAATCAAATCAGCTGCTACCTCTTCAGGAATGTTCTCAGCTTCCTCAACTTTAGCCCTAATCCTTTCCAGATGCGCTATTATTGAATCTGCTGATTTCAATAGCACTTCTTTTGCATGTATTAATTTCCCTTCTTCATCTCCTTTGTCCTTAGCTTCAAGGAAATTGTCTCTTGCAGATTTAAAATCTACTTCTGCACTTTCAAATTTGTCTCTTGCTTCTTTGAAACGACCTCTTGCAATTTCTATTTTTTCTTTTGTAATGACTCTTTCTTTAAGGTCATGTGCAGTTTTTACTGTTTTTATCCTTATTTCCTTAAGCCTTTCTTCTATTTTTCCCTTAGTAAGGCCTGCAAACTCTTCCTGTCTTGCTCTTGACAATGCAGCAACCTTATTGATTTCTTCATGCTTAAGCTTTGATATATGCCCTAATTTATCTTTGTCTAGATGAGCTATTCTCCTCAGCTTATGTTCTTCAAGGTCTGTAAATTTTTTGATTTCTTCTTCTTTTAACTTGGATATTCTTTCTAATTTATCTTTGTCTAAATGAGCTACTCTTTCTAAACGATCTTTATCCAATCTTGCCAGCTTATCTGAATGTTCCTGGTCTAAACCGGAAATCCTGTCTAGAGAAACTCTGCTTAAAGCTTCCAATCTTTTTGCTTTTTCAGGATTTTTTTCTCTTTGCCTGTCAATCAGGGCTTTTCTTCTTTCTTCAAATTTTAATCTTGTTTCTTCTTTGTTAGCTGTTACTCTCTGTCTTACTTCTTGTTTAGTATCAATCCTTGTGCCATCGGCCGTTATTCTTCTATCTGTTACTTTTGTTCTTGTCTCAATCTCTCCATCTTTTATTATTTCTCTTATCTCAATTTTATTACCACCACTATCTTCCATCCTTGTTCTTGTTTCAGCATCATCATTTGCAATATCTACAGATCCACTGCCACCATTATCACTAACAGTATCTTGTGCTATAGATACAGGCAATATACTAAATAAGAAAATAGCCATAACGAATATTGACATTATTTTTTTCATTTTTTCCCTCCAAATACTATATAATTGATTATTTTTAGTTTTTAGATTGTTTAATTTGTTTATAAAGATACTTTTTAATCATAATAAAAAAATCTTATATTAAGTGATTTAAAACTTTACAAAACTTTACTATCGCTTAAATTGCTATAAGAGTTTCTTTGAAGCATTATTTTTAAAAAACAAGCATTATTTGGGCTTTTTACTGTATTTTTCATAAAAATTTATATATTTGAGATAATTATTATGAGTAATGAAACATGCTATTAAGCTAATGTTCTTGATTCTCTTATTCTTTATTATCCCTAATTTTGCTTATGCTGCCAATGTTTATGGCAATGTATATGATTTATCCTTAGGCAAGGTTAATGGGGCAAGGATAGAGATCAATACAACCCCTCAGCAGGTCTTTATTGCCAAAGAAGGCTCTTATTCTTTGCAGATTCCTAAAGGAACTTACATCTTGAAATCTGAATCATTTGAAGGTAATAGAGTAGTTGCATTTGAAGAGAGAGCTATAACTGTCAAGGAAGAAGGCAATTATGTCATAGATTTCATCTTATTCCCAAGCTTTGAGGAAGAGGATTCTATTTCAGAGAGTCCTGATTTAGACATTCCAGATACAGATGAAAATAGTGTTGGTGTTTTAATAGCCATAATCATAGTATTTATAGCGGGAGCGTTATCTGTTTATTATCTGTATAAAAGAAATAAAAAAGAGCTACAAGAAGAAAAACCTGAAGAAGAGTATTTAAAATCTGAAGAATCCCAGGAAAAATATTTGGATGAAGTTCTGAAGGTGATTGAAGAAGAGGACGGAAGGACCACTCAAAAAGATATCAGGAAGAAAATACCATTGTCAGAAGCTAAAATCTCTTTGTTAATTGCGGAATTGGAGCATAATGGCAAGATTAAGAAGATAAAAAAAGGGCGAGGGAATATAATAATTCTGAATAAATAATTTACAAATCAAAAACCTTATAAATATCCTAAATACATCCAGATTTTAGGGGTGTGTATATTGTCTGCTGAAAAAGAGATAGTTAATTTCTGGCTTAATAAGAAAGGCTTCTTTACTATTAACAATATCAAATCTGCAAATAGGGATTTAGGTATAATAGCTTTGAAAGACAAGCAGCTTTTACATTATGAAATTCTATGTTCAATAACTTCTTCTCAAAAGGATTCCGTTGGAGGATTGATTCAGGAAAAATTTTCAAATAAAAGCATTCAAAAAATAATAAAGCGACATTTGGACCAATTTAATTTAAAAGAAACTAAAAAATTCATTGTTTTATCGAATATATCTAATAAAAATATCATTAAAAAGTTTAATGAAAAAAATATTGAGGTTTTAGAATTTGAAAATATTCTTGCTGATGTTATTAAAGACTTGGATACGCAATATTACAAGAATGATGTCATCAGGAGCTTGCAATTATTAAAATATTTATTTCTGACAAATTCCAAGAATGTGTCAAATATCTTAGTCAATGAAACTTTAAGCCCTAATGAAAGAAAAGAATTTATGAAAGAATTGCTTGATAAAGAAGAGATTGTAAAAGAATTCAGGAAAACCAATGAAGAGAGGCTCGCAGAAATTTTAAAGCATTCCACTATAAAAAACCCTGAAAAGCTGGCCGAGTTGCTGGAAAACAAGGTTTTGAACAGAAGAACCAGAAAACCATTCCTAAGCTCTTTATTGGAGCAAAGAAAGATCAAAAAGATTTACAAGCAGGAATTCTCGAAAAAAAAGAAAGAGACTCCTTTGAATAAGTTTTTCTAAAGCTTCCTTGCAATATCTACTACTGACTTAACTGCCCTTTCTGCGTATTTTTCAGCTCTTTCTTCTGCCTGCGCTCTTGTTATTCCTGGACCTAAAATGCCCAAAGCTACTGGCTTATTATTTTGTAATGAAAGTTCTAATAATTTTGGCCCAATAGAATTCATTATTATGACATCATGGTCTGTATCGCCTTGGATTACTGCACCTAAAGTCACAACACCATTAATTTCCTTATTTTCCAATAATTTGTTTGTAATAATTGGAATTTCAAAAGCCCCGTGAACGTGAATATTTTCTATTACTTCCACATCTAGTTCCTTAGCTACCTCTAAAGCCTTTTCTTCCATCCTGGAAGTTATTTCCTTGTTAAAATCCGATACTACAATTCCGATTTTCATTTTGCTATAGGGCCTGCATCTTCTCTGCCTTGTCTTTTTCCTTTGCCTGCATTTTTCTGCAAAGCTTCTCTTCCTTTCAACAATTCCAAAGCATTCAGAGCATGCTTTCCTACTCTGTTTTTAGCCAATTCATGAAGATCATTGTCATCCTTTGCCTCATCCATATGCACAAAAACCTCAAGAATATGTTTATTTGTCATTAACTGTACTTGCTGCAAGCCTAATGAAGCTTCATGAGAGCATTGCTTGTCTATAGGCTCTTTTCCAGCCATTCCTAAAGCAATGACAATATCACACTTATTTTCTTCAAACAATTTCTTACAAGCAACCGGCAAGTCCTTAAGTCCAGGAACCGTGTATCTTATTATCTCTGCATCTGAATTTTCTTTTACAGTATTGACTGCAAATCCAGCCATATCCACTCTTGAAAAACACGTATCTGCAATTCCGATTTTCATTTTAGTTCTATTTTTATTTTATCTCCATCTTTAATATTAAGCTCTGATTTCAAATGAACAGGAGCAATGAATTCAATAGTATCTTTATGCCTGCTTAACTCAGGAATTATGACAGCTCCATCAATATCCTTGATCTTAGCTTTGTAACAATCAACTCCATAAAATTTTTTATTGTCTTTTTCAAAACCTTCAATTTTAATTGGATTATTTAATAATTTTAAATCGCTGTTATTGACTTTAATATTTAATGTACCTTCAAAAGCATCAAAGCCCAATTTTCCTTTGATTTCTTTTTTATAATGGTCTAAGGACATGAAAAGCTTTCCTTCTCCCAGGCCTTCTTCTACTACTCCTTCAATAAATTTACCACCCATCTCACTATATGGAAGACAATTTGCCTTATAAAGATTGTGAAAGAATTAGGACAAATCTTTGAAATTGAAATTCAATTTCTTGCCTGTTTTTTCATCTTTAGCCAGTATTTTCTTGCCTATGCCGATAATCTTAATCTTATCGCCTTTGTAAACAACAACATCCCCTTTCTTTAGATCATGCATCCTGAACAAAACATTAACCCTGTACACATTTTTTTGCGTGACCCTGTTTCTTGTATGCAACTTGGAACTTATCTTCATCTCCCCATGGAAATGCTTTTTTAGCTTTTTACCAACAGATTGCAATGATTTCTGGGATATAAAATACAGGTCAACGCCATTCCTAACCTTGACTCTCTTTGATATCAAAGGTTCTTTGGATTTTTCATCTAAGTTCATTATGAATTCTTCTACTTCTTGCCCAGTATTCCTTAATTGCAAGATTCCTTCAAAATAACCGCTATGCTTCATCATTTTTAATTAAAATAGTTACTTATGTAAAAACAAAAAGAATAAAAAGGTTTCCTATAAATCCTGGCTTATGGATAAAAAGCAGGCAAAGAAGATGTTTAAGGGAATATGGTACTTTATATGGGAAGACAACAGCATCTGGAGCTGGCTCATCAATGTTGTTCTGGCTTTTATTCTTATCAAGTTTATTGTATATCCTGGTTTAGGCCTGCTATTGGTCACATCACACCCAATTGTTGCAGTAGTATCTGGAAGTATGGAGCATAATGCCAATTTTGATGACTGGTGGGAAGAAAATTCGGAATGGTACTTGGACAGGGGGATAGAAAGAAGTGAATTTTCACAATTCTCCATGAAAAATGGATTTAATAAGGGAGACATAATGATCCTTACTGGAAAGAAAACTGAAGATATTCAGATGGGTGATGTTATTGTTTTCCGGAGCAGTAGGCCGGATCCAATAATACACCGGGTTGTAAATAAATGGCAGAATAACAGCAATTATTTTTTCCAGACAAAAGGGGATAATAACAAAGAGTCAATAAAAAACAGCATTATTGATGAAACCAAGATAAGCCAAGGCAGAATAATAGGCAAAGCTGCGATTAAAATTCCATTTTTAGGCTACATAAAGATATGGTTCATTGAGATCTTAAAGATAATTGGCATAATAAAATGAAATTAAAATAAAAAGATTATTAAATAGACCTGAAAAAACATATATAAAATGTTCTGTGCAAAATGCGGTTCAATCATGTTGCCTAAAAAGGAAGGCAATAAAAAGATTCTTGCATGCTCATGCGGCTACAAGTCTGGAGATGTTGAACAGGCAAAAATTAAGGAAACGGTTGAAAACAAAAGCCAGCCTGTCGAAGTCATAAGCAAAGGCGAACTGGAGACTTTGCCTAAGCTAAAAGTTGAATGTCCAAAATGCAGCCATGATACAGCTTATTATTGGTTAGTCCAGACAAGAGCCGGAGACGAACCAGAAACTAAATTCTTAAGATGTGAGAAATGCGAGCATACCTGGAGAGATTATAATTGAGGATCATATTATAGTTTCAATTCCCTTTTCTAAAAGAAGTGTAATTTGTTCGTAATGAATTAAATAAGAAATATCACCTACATATTTACCATTTCTAGTATGAGTACGGATATAATCTAATAGATCTTTCCTCAGAACACTAAGTCCCTCAAATCCCCCCCTGTTTCTAGAGGCTCAATAGGTGACCCAGTATCAGTTCCAGTATCCTCAATAAAGGATCCAGTTCTAGGTTCAATTCCGCTTTCTAAATGATCTAAAAGTTCGCGATATTGAACTAAATAAGAAGCTTTCCCGGTATATCTCCCATCTACAATATGGGCACATATGTAATCAAAAATAGTATCCCTCACAACACCAATTGTCGCGTGCCCTACTCTTGTTTCTAGAGGCCTTGTATGCGGCCCAGTGTCTCTAATAGGAGATCCTCCATTTGATTGAGTTCCCATAGTGTCTATCACAAAGTTTGTTATTAATAAATCTAACTATTTAACTATTACATAGTAATAACACTAATATATAAACCTTTCGGTTCTTATCCATATGAATAATAAAAAGATATTTAAATACAGATACTAGTTTATCATAAAAAGGGGTGTAATATATTGAAAAAAGATATTAGCAGTTTTCTTATCATCAGTTTTCTTTCAGGCATATTAAAGCATAAGGAAGAAGATATTCTGCCTCCCCCTCCACCTTTTCCAAAGTTTAATCTGGAAGATATTGAAGAGAAAGATAGCAGGAAAGACATTCGAAAGGGAAAGAGATTATTGAAGAAAAGAGAGCTTGAGAAGAAATTAGACGAAGAAAATGAAGAGCAGGAAAAATTAAAGCTTAAACAAAGAAAAAAAGAACATAAGGTTTTTGACTTCTTTCATGATATAGGCCTGGTAAAGACAGAAAAAGAGAAAAAAGAGGCTGAAAAATTAAGGTTAAAAAAGAAAGCTGAACTAGAAAAACAAAAAGAATTGAGAATTAAGCAAAAAGAGGAATATAGAAGAAAAAAGGAGTTAGACAAGGGAAGAATAGAAGAGCAGAAGAAATCTGAGAAAGAGAGATTAATGCAATCAAAACTTAATGAAGAGAAGAAAGCAGAACAAGCAAGGCTAAAAGAACTGAAGATTAAGAAAAAAGAGGAAGAAAAAAGCAGAAGAGAGATTGAAAAGAAGAGTGTTATTGAGGAAAAAGAAAGACTTAAACAATTAAAGCTTGAAGAAAAACAGGTTAAGCCTAAAAAGAAGGAGATAATATCAAAAAAACCAGAAATAGTGAAAGATGCTATTTTAGAAGGTGAATTAAAAGAACTGGAAATGCCGCAGGTTAAGCCGGAAGAAAGATTAATATCTAAAATTGAAGAAAATCCTGAAGAAATGGAAAAATCTGAAGAAGAGATACAAAAGGCTATTGAAGGCATAAAGGGCCATAAAGAGAAAAAATCCATATTTAAAGGCATATTCAAAACAAAAAAAAGCAAGCCTAAGCTAAGGGATATCGAGGAATTGCCAGTAGAATCAATGCCTAAAACTTTTGACAAACACGACAAAGTTGAAGATGTCTTGAATATGGCGCATAAAGCGAGGAATGCCCTCATGGAATTTGACCTGGATAAGGCAAAAAGCATCTATATGGAAATAATGAGGATCTATAATGGTTTATCGAACAAAGAAAAAGAAAAGGTTTATCACGACATTAAAGACCTTTATTCTGAAAGAAAAAATGCAGAATCTTTGAACATAAAGTAATTTTTTTATTTCTAATTTCAAAAAGTTAATAAATGGACTATTTTTCAAAAAACGTAATGAAGAGCCTTTTTATAGTTGTTGATGGACTGGATGGAAGCGGAAAAAGTGAATTAGTCAAGCTGCTCCATAATTACCTGTTTGGTAAAAGCAAAAAATACAGGATTTTGACAACAAGGGAACCAACTAATGGGACTTATGGCAAGGAAATAAGGAAAATCCTGAAAGAAGAAAAAGACCCTATATCAAACGCAGAAAAACTATTGGAAATGTTCACAAAGGACAGGGAAGATCATTTAAAAAATACAATTCTCCCATTTCTGGAAAAAACAAATGAGCATGAACTAAATATTGTTTTATGCGACCGCTATTATCATTCAACTATAGCATTCCAGAATACCCAGGGTTTGGATTTTAAAAAACTAATAGAAAAAAATCAGGATTTTAAAAAACCTGATATTACCTTTATTCTGGATATAAAGCCGGAGATTGCTCTGCAAAGGATAAAGCATCGGGAAAAAGAAAAATTTGAGCAGTTGGAATTTATGAACAACTTAAGGCAGAATTTTTTAAAGTTGCCTGAGCACTTAGATGATAACATCAAAATTATGGATGCTTCTAAGAATTTAAATGAAGTTTTTGAAGATGTGAAAAAATATATTGATGAAATACTTTAAACTATTCTTCTTCTTTGGAAACCTCTTCTTCCTCTTCTGATTTAAAATCCAATAAAGTCTTATTCTTGATTATTGTCTTGTAACTTATCTTTTTGCTTGTATCTTTCAATTTAAACCCTCTTTTTAATGACCTGTACTGCCAAAACCTTGTTCTCCCCTCTTAGTTTCACTCAATGAACTTGTTTCTTCAATCTCCGCATTTACTACCGACTGTATCAGCATCTGCGCAATGCGCATGCCTTTTTTCATTTCAAAAGTTTCATTTCCGAGGTTGATTACCACGACCTTGATCTCCCCCCTATAATGGGAATCAACAACTCCGGCAAGGTTATGCAGCGAATGATTGGCAGCCAAACCGGATCGGTCCCAGATAAGCCCTACATAGCCTTCAGGAATCTCAAGCTTGATCCCAGTAGTCACTAATTTTTTCTCCATTGGTTTTAGGACATAATCATCTGACGCATATAGATCAAAGCCTGCATCGCCTTTATGGGCATATTCAGGGAGTTTCATCCCGTTCATCTTTTGCATCTTGATCTTCAAAGTCATTGTAGAAAAATTTTCGTAATATTTTCTGAATGCAGCTTATATTTAAATAATACTGAAATTAAAAATATAGTTTTAGTTAGTTAGTTTAGTTGCCTTATGTTATTATTTGTTGGTGAGTGTTTAACCTTCTTTTTTAAAATCGAATACTGAGCTTAGATTATGTTTTAGAATTTTTCCATCTTCAGTGCTTATTTTAATGTTTAATGTGTTAAATGCCTTTGTAATGAAAGTTATGTTCCAGATATCTCCAAAACCTTCAAGATTCTGCACAATGACTATTATTTTTTGGTCTATCTCATTTGGATAGTTTTTTTTCTTGAATTCATTTGCTTTATCCATGATTTGTTCTAAAGGAAGTTTTATTTTTTCCAGGTTTATCTCATTCACTTTCATGCTTGGCTTTTTGAATACTTCCTCTTCCGGATTCACTTCAATCTTATCCCTGCTTACAGTGAAGGTCGTTACCTTATCATTATCTTTAGTATAGAAGCCAAGCTGCCATCCATCAAGGTCTTTTTCACCCATTATTTTAAATCCGTAAGAGAAATAGGCATATTTATTGTTTTTTTTGAATTCATTAAAAATTTCATCACTTTTTAGTTTATTTAATGTATCTATCAATTGCATATTTATTGGATGGCACCAAAAATTTATATATGTTTGTATTCTTCTTTAGCGCATGCAATTATCTGTATTGAATAACCAGCAGGAACTGAAGAATGTAAAAAGAACCAGTGAAGGCTATAGGATAGTTGGAAATCATTCTGCAATTAAAGTTTGTGAGTATTGCAAGAAATCAATTAAAGGTAAGGATGTCTGCTACAAGAATACTTTTTATGGTATTGAAAGCTGGCGTTGTGTTCAGATGAGCCCTACTTTTTATTGCAATCATCGTTGTGTTTTCTGTTGGAGGGATATAGATTACACGTGGCCTGCTTGGAAAGGTCCGATAGATGATCCTAAGGAGATTGTTGATGGCTGCATAAAAGCGCATATTGAATACTTACAAGGGTTCAAAGGGAGTGATAAGGCTATTGCTGAACGTGTAAAAAAAATGGAAAAGCCGTTGCATTTTGCGATTTCCTTGACTGGCGAACCTACAATGTATCCTCGTTTGCCTGAGATGGTTGATTATATCCATGAAAAAGGCATGACTGCTTTTCTTGTAACGAATGGAACAATTCCCGAGATGGTTGAGAAATTGATTGACCATCAGCCAACTCAATTATACATAAGTGTTTACGGCCCTAACAAGGAAATTCATACAAAAACTGCCAACCCAATACAAAAAGATGCCTGGGAAAGAATGAACAAATCATTGTCATTAATGCATAAATTCAAAAGAAATGCGATGAGATTAACATTAACAAAAGGCTATAATTTTGCAGATCCTGAAGGTTATGCAAAACTTATTGAAAAATACAAGCCAATGTTTGTTGAAGCAAAGGGATATAGTTTTATTGGCCATAGCCAATTACGTTTAGAGCCGCATAATATGCCATATCATCATGAAATACTGGATTTTGCGCAGAAGATTGCTGATAATTCTTCTTACAAGGTTATCGATTCAAAGAAGGAAAGTAGAGTCGCATTACTGGTAAAAAAAGACTTCAAGGGAAGAAAGATGGATTTTGAAGGTTTGTAGAAAGGTTTTTATATAGAATACCTTTTCTGTAAGTTTAACAAAATGAGAATAGCTAACAAAAATATTATCGAAATTATAATTTCTATGATTATTATTTTCTAAGGCCTGTTCAACTTCCAGGCCAATTTCATTGTTTGGAGATAATTCTATATGAGATACTATAGCAATACGGGGGATGGAGAAAATGATTGATTTAGCTCGTAGTTTAAACCCAACAGAATTGCACATTGCCTATGACTTAATAGAGGGTAGACATCAAAAAACTCCAATAATTAGATATGGTGTTGTTCATAGCGATGGTTTCAGGGTTCAACTTTATGCTAAGATGGACACTTTAAATCCTGGAGGGTCTTTTAAAGATAGAGGTAGTTTATATGCTATTGATAAAGCAATTATGGAAGGAAGATTGACTCCAGGAGATACTGTAGTTGCTGCTTCAGCTGGCAATCATGCAAAAGGCGTTGCCAAAGCTGCAGGGGATTACGCCTTAAATGCAATAATATTCATGTCTGATGAAACCCCAAAAACAAAAATTAGAGGAACAGAAGATCTTGGTGCAACTGTTCAATTAGTTGAAGGTCGTTATGAAAAAGCTGCTGAAGAAGCTAGGGGATTTGCTGAAGAAGATGATTCTATGTACATCCCTGCATTTGAACATTCTGATATTATCACCGGACAATCAACCGTAGTTACAGAAGCTTTAATCCAATTATTCAGACAAGGTATTCGTCCTGATTTTTTTATTTACCCTGTTGGTGGTGGAGGTTTAGCTAATGGCAGCGGATTTGCTGCAAGATATTATGATCAAACTGGATTATATAGAGTAAATGGTTTTGGATCAAAAATATTTAATTATGGAGTTCAAGCGAGAAATTTTAATACCATGGTAAGATCTTTTAGGGAGGGCCATGTGGTTCAACATGAAGATAGAGGTGAAACAATAGCAGATGGAATCTGTGTAGCTGATGCCTCTGAAGCTATGCTTTTACTTTCAAAAGGGAATATTGATGATATGTTTGATGTTACTGAAGAAGAGATTAGGGCTGCCATAAGGCATGTTTATGATTCTCCATTAATTAGGCAACTCCAGAAAAAGTCTCATAGAGAATTAGAACTGCAATTTGGATTTCATGCCAATCATGTCCCTGGTGTCCCTAGATTAAATATAGTGGAAGGTGCTGCTGCAGCTGCTTTTGCTTGTGCGTTTGCAGAAGATAAGATTCCTTATGAAGATATTGCAAGAAGCATACATCCAAGAAAAGAAATAATTGGAGTTGTAATAGCTTCTGGAAATAACATTGATCAAGGGATATTAGAAGAGATATTAGATGAAAGTTAACTATATTTTCAAAATCTTACCATAAGGTCCCGGATTAAGAACAACTGCTTTTCCAATCTTGTCTTTTTTTCCAAAATTCTCATGCAAATGCCCGCAGATTACATAATCAATCCTGTTTTTCCTGACAAAATCAGTTATATCCTTGTTGCCGGCGTATTCTCCTCCGATCTTATCCACTTTGGTTCCGTATGGTGGGCCATGGATCAGAAGGATTATTTTTTTATCTCCATTTTTCTTAATGATTTTCTTAAACTTTCTTGTAGTTTTTTTAAATACAGAATCTCTCAATGCAAAACCTCCGCCGCCATAACACAATACAATTACATTATTTTGCCTATAATGTTTTTTATGCAAAAATGTGATGTTTTTGAACAATTTGCATACTTTTCTCATGAATCTCTCTCCTTCATGGTTTCCATGGATAATTAAAACTGGTTTTTTCAGCTTATTCAGAAAGAACAGAACATAATCCAGGCCTTGTTCAAATACAGAGATGTCTCCTGCGCATAATAGTAAATCGGGCTTTTCACTCTTTACTTTCTTCTTTATCCTTGCCAAAGCCTTTTCAGATGCATGAGTATCAACAAACGTCAGTATTTTCATATACTTTTATTTTTTTAATTGATATTTAATACTATGGATATCTTATAATGAATAATAATCCTCTAACACAATCTTATCAACATTCTCTATATCTCTGATGACATAAAGTCTGCCTTGCCCAATCTCAGTTATTTTTTCAGCTAGTTTTTTACCTTTTTCATTTAGATTTATGCCGATCAAAGATATAGTGATTCCGTTGTTTCTGGCTGTAGAGACTTCCTGCAGGGTTTCTTCTTCAGGCTTCTGGCCGATTGTGGGCATTGCATCAGTGATCAGGATTAGATGCTTGGTCACATCCTCATTAGGGAATAATTCAATTGCTTTTCTTAAGGTTATTTTCAGATCTGTCTGTTTTGAAGCCTTCACCTTGGCTATCTCTTTTAAAAGAAAACCAAAATCGTCTGTTGGCCTGACAGCTTCTTTGACTTCAGACCCAAATACAATCAAGCCAACCTTGTCTTTCCCATTTATAGCCTTATAGGCCAAAGCAATTCCTGCTCTTTTGCATGCTCCTATTTTGGCACCTTTCATGCTTCCAGAAGCATCTAAAGCATAGATGATATAGCTTTGACCCTTGCTTTGCCTTTCATAGACCTTAAGGTCTTTTTCAGTTAGTTTAGAATGGCCTCTTCTAATCGCAGTCTTCGCTGATTTTTTGATTGCTATATCCTTATACCTGTCACCTTTCTTAAAATTCCTGAAATCTGCCTTATCGCCATAAATGAATGTTTTCTTATGAATCTTTTCACCTAAAATTCCCTTTGGAGTTATATTATCCAGCTCTTCAAAATACATGACCAAAGAAGCGACCTCTATGCCTTTTTCTGATATAGAATCATTAGTGATAAATTTATTTTCTTTTAATTCTTCAATATTTTTCTCTATCCTATCCTTTAATTCTTTCCGGAACTCAGGGATATTAATATTCTTCTTGATATAATCTGGATTGTAGCCGGAAATCAGTTTTAATAAGGAAGGGCCGTATATCTGCTTGGCCATTGAGAAATTCTTGACAAGCTGCTGCATCATAAGATCAGGAGTAAAAGAATTCAGGCCTTGATTGATTGCATCCCTTATTATCTTTCCGTCTTTGATTACTTCTTTATCGTTTTGCAGGATTGAATGCATTAATTTTTCTTCTTCTTTTTGTGTTTTTAATTTTCCAGACAGTTCATCTATCTGCTCAGTGTCTCCTAATTGTACACTTGTGTCAAAGTAAACCACCCTTTCCCAGCTCTTCTTCCCATTTATCTTCGACAACATCTTTCTGAAATTTCTTCTCGATGTATTCTTTAGGGCTCTGCAGGTATTTTATTGAAGGCTTTAGCCTTATCCTATGGCTTAAAACAGAAACAACTGCTTCCTTGATATCCTCAAAATTCACTTCTTTCCTGTTGTTTATCAAAGCATTTGCCTGGGCCCTTTCATATAATCCTAAAGATGCCCTTACTGAAGGCTTTTTTTCTAAGTTTTTATCTTCCCTAAGCAGCCTTACAAAATAAACAATCAATGTCAATAATTTATCAGAGATTGCCGCTAGTTTTTTACCTTTATCATTCACAATTTCCTTTTCTATCTGCAAAGTTTCCGGATAATGCATATACACTAAGTCAAACCTGTCCAGTAAAACGTCTGAAAGTTTTTCAGTAGAAGAATCTTCCGGGTTTAAGGTTCCTACAAAAATGAAATCAAGCTCGAAATCAACATCATAGCTTCCGATTGTGGCTTTTCTTTCTTCTAAAACCTGGAGTAAAGCATTTTGCAGTTTCTCGGGGCATCTGTTTAATTCGTCAAAAAACAAGATTCCCTTGTCAGCCTTGAATATCTTACCTTTTGTAAAAGCCTCTAAGCTCAAAGGCCCGAATTTCATTGCCTTGATAGGGTCTATGTCTCCCAGTAAATCCTCCACTGTCAGATCAGGACTGCCCTGGATCCTTACAAATGGAACCTTATCCTTCCCTTCATGCGGCAATAATTTTGATATATTCTTTGCCAAAGTTGTCTTTCCGATTCCAGGAGCTCCTACAAAAATGATATGCCTTTCACTCAGTAAAGCTGATTTCACAGCCTTTTTAGCGCTTTCCTGCCCTAAAATATCCTCAAAAGGGTCTTCTTTCAGTAATGTGTTTCTTAAATCTTCATTTATCATTTTAAAGCATAATAGAAAGTCTTGTTAATTTAAAAAAGTTGGGTTTTTAGAATAATCCAATAACAGTTATGACTATGGCAGCAACCAGCGGCATGACAATATTGTCATCAATCTGTTCTCTGCCCATCTTTATTTCAAAAGCTTCCACAATCATAGCTATTAAAGATGCTGCCAGTGCCTCAAACCACGGCAGGAATATCAAAGCACCCATAAAAGCAGCTGTAAGGCCAGCTATACTTCCTTCTATAAACTTCTTATCATTAAGCAAGTGCTTTCTTTTGCCGTAATGAATGCCAAAGATATGGCTTACAGAGTCTCCAAAAGCCAGTATCATGATGGATGCCATTGCAATTTCCAAGGGGAAAAATATAGTAACAAGAAAAGCCCCCATTAAATAAGATATAACGCCTTTCCCAGGGAATTTTTTCAGATCTTTTGGCCTCTCAAAGTTTTCCAAAAACCAATAAATTACAGGAATTTTCATTTTCTTGCTTAAAAAAGAAACAATAAGCCCTAAAATAATCAAATAAAATAAAATCCATTTATCAATAAATCCGTACATAAGCAATATAACTATAATAACTCCAAATGTCCAGTGGAATATCTGCCTCTTAATCTCTAAAATGTTCATTTTTTCTTAACTATTTTATATAAATTATATTTTTGTTCTAAATTAATAAACAATAAACCGATTCCATATCCTATCAAAGCTCCAGCAACAACATCCGAGAGATAATGGAAGTTGAAGTAAAGCCTGCTTACTGCAACTGAAAAAGCAAACAGTATCCAAAACGTCCTTAATTTCGGAAATTCTTTATCTAAGATAGGGATAGCTGCAAATGCAACCAAAGCATGCATGCTTGGGAATGAATAATTCAGTAATCCAAAAAGATAATTAATTTCAAACGGCCTAGGCCTTGCTACAATATACTTGATTAGTAATGATGCAACTATAGAAGAGATAAATGAGAGCCACAAATAAAAAACATAATTAAATTTCCTTTCTCTTAATGAAAACAGAGTTGGGATCAAAAACAAGACAAAAAACAAGCTTCCGAAATTAGTGATCCATGCCATAGATAAATCAAAAAAAGAATTTCTTACATTGCCAAATAAAAACAATATTTTATCATCCATAAAAAAAGATATTACTAAGATTAAAACAGCTAAAACCAGTATTATTTTATCCTTCTTCATTTTATAAAAGATATTTTATCAGTAAAAATCCGCCTATAAACAATATTATGAACATTATTGTCAATAAATTAAAATATTTGTCTATGAATTCTTTTATTTTTGGGCCAAAGAAATGGAATAAGGTTGCAACTATGAAGAACCGCGCTCCACGGCCTACTATTGATGCCAAGACTAAAGGCAATAAGCCAACTTGCCAGAATCCAGCTGCTATTGTAAACACTTTGTAAGGTATTGGAGTGAATGCTGAAACTAAAATAGCAAGAAAAGCAAAAGAACTGTAAAGAGCCCCTACACTATCAAATTGGGCTTGGTAGCCTAAAGAGTTGATTATTGTGCTTCCTATAGTGTCAAATAAGAACAATCCAATAAAATAACCTAGGATTCCTCCTAAAACAGATCCAATTGTAGATAGAAAAGCGTAAAAAAATGATTTTTTTGGTTTTGACACAGATAAAGCTATCTGTAAAACATCCGGAGGTATTGGGAAAAAAGAAGATTCAGAAAAAGCTAAAATAAACAAAGCTGCATTTGAATATTTTTTATACGCCCAGGACAATACCCATTCATAAAGTCTCCTCAATAGCCCAAAAGCATAAAGATGTGATCCTTTTATTTTATTAATAGCCTGTTTCATGTTATATCATTGCCTATTTTTCCGCTTATTTTTTTATTTGGCCATATCTTGCATCCTGGTTTGATATCGACGCCTTTTGCAACCACATTATCTGCTATAATAGTTCCTAATTTTTCGACCAGAACTGGCTTTCCTTTTACAAGAGACTTGATATTTTTATCAGATTTTACTTTTCCCTTAAAATAAACATTTTCTCCAATGACAGAATCCTCTACAACAGAATCTTCATCAACAATAGAATCATCCATTATTATTGAATTTCTTACTTTGCCTTTGATTATGCAGTTATTTCCTATTGAGGAATTTTCAACTTTGCCTTCGATTTTTGTTTTTTCCCCTATTAAATTTTTCCTGCCTCTCAGAATTTTATCCGCTTTTAACAGATCCCAGGGGTATCCTATAGGCAGCCATTGCCTTCCTTGAACGCAATGAATATTTTCCACAATAGCTAATTCCCTTATGGCATCTGTCATCTCGTATTCCTTTCTTTCTGATTTCTTTACTTTTTTCAACAAAGGGAATATTTTTTTGTCGAATTTATATAATCCGGTGCTGATTAAGTTTGATATGTGCATCTGTGGCTTTTCAATGATATCCAAAAGAATTCCATTATTTTCCTTTACAACTCCAAATAATTCAGGATTTTCCACTTCTTTAGTTAAAATAGAATATTTATTCTTTAATAATTTCTTTATGTCTTCTTTAGAATATAAATCGTCTGCAAATAATAAGATAAATTCGTTTTCAATGTACTTTTCAGCCGACAACAAAGCATGCCCTGTTCCCAATTGCTCTTGCTGATGAACAAATTTAATCTTAAGATTTTCATATTTATCAGTCAAAAAATCCTTGATCATGTCTTTTTTATATCCAACAACTAAAATAATTTCATCTACTAATCCCTTTAGATTATCCAAATTATGCTCTAACAGAGCCTTATTTGCCACTTTCAGCAAAGGCTTTGGCTTTGTCAAAGTCAAGGGATATGTCCTGGTTGATGCCCCTGCTGCGAGAATTACTGCCTGCATTTTTATTAAATTTTTAAATTTTTAAATTATATTAATATGTTGCTACGCAACAAATTTTAGGCTCGCCACATTGCTCGCCATTTATTTTTTTAGATTTATTTTATTAATTGATTATTTTTATAGACTTTACTTTATCTTTAATGTATTCATCTTTAACCAAAATCCTGACCAATTCTTCTGGTTTTCTGAAATCTCTCTTAACAATAGCAACCAGTATCTTTCCTTTTACCCTTGTTTTCTTATATTTTTTCCTGAATTTTTCGGCATGGAACTTCAATTTTACAGGCGGTCCGGACAGTTCTTTTGTTGCAGACAATAAAGTTCTTTCAAATACGAAATAGAAATAAGCATTTGTTTTTTTATCCCAATTCCAATTGCTATTTACCGTTTTAAACTCTTTTTTATCCAGTCCTTTAGTAAAAAATTCAAATGCCTTGAGCAACTTAGCACCAGAAACATCCTCTTTTCTTTTTAATGGCTCTATTTCTAGTAAAATAAGGTTTTTATTTTTAAATTTGCTTTTAATATTGTCAATGTTAAATTCTTTTACTGTAAAAAAAGTTTTTGAAGGCTTTTTGATGAACTGTTTGGCTTTTGTCCTGAACAACTCAAACTTTTCATTGCTTAAAGCTGCTGCTGCATTCCTGTCTTTCTGCACCGGATCTATCACAATCAAAGGCGAAACCAGCTTGGACTTGTTGATTTCAAGAAAAATATCCTTTCCTTTATAGAATTTTTTTACATCAATCAAGGCTTTATCCTTCCATTTTGCAGCATTCTTTATCAGATTTAAAAAAGAGCCGTAATTGATTGTAAGGATCTCGCATATATATCCGGAAAAGCCCCTTATGTAGCTTTCAGCGCCATAAACACCATTAGCTTTGCAGAACTGTTTTGTGAGCCTTATTTCATCTCCAAGTTTTTTGTGTTGTAAGACGAATTTTGAATGCAATGGGCTTACATCCGTTATGTTTTTTGCCTGTTCAGCTTTTTTAATATCCAGAATTGGGATTATCTCAAAAGTAAATTTACTCTGTTTTATCTGGAAATAATCCCTGGAACCATGGAGCCTTATTACTTTTGGATATAATTTCTTTAAGCTCTTAACCAGGATTTCTGAAAGTTTGTCGCTTTTATCCTTGTACTTATTGTAATTGAACTTTACAAATATATCAACATCAAATGTTTTCAACCAAGTGCCTTTTGCACCGGATCCGCCTAAAATAACCTTAACATCTTTGATATTTTTGTTGAGTTTTTTGATGATATCATCTGTCTTATTTAGAATGTCATTCTCATAGTCCTTATTAGGAGTTACCTCTTTAATTACATTCGAAAACAGTTCTTTCATATTAAAAACTAATAATATTAGATATAAAAAGGTTTGTTTTTGAAACGATAACTATAAATATTAGATTTCTAAAGTATAGTGGCGGAACTAAATAATTGATCGATATATTCCGCCATTATATTCGAAAACACAAACTATTTATTATCAATTATTTGTGTTTTCCACTATAAAAACAAAAGAGGTGTTTTATGGCTGAAGTATTATTATTCCTGACTTACTTAGGAGTTATACTACTCATAGGAATCTTAACCGCAGTATTAAGCAGAAAGGTAAAACTGCCAAATATCCTTTTGCTTATTTTAGTCGGCATTCTTTTAAGCAATGTAACCTACAAAAATGCTCCATTAATATGGTTTCCTGAGCTTTTTTTGAGCGCTATAAGCATATTGGCATTGGTAATGATTATTTTTGACAGCTCCTCAAGGTTCAAATTAAGAAGCCTGGACATTCTATCATTAAATACATTAAGCCTATCAATTATTTTTCTGATACTTAATATGATTTTTTTAAGCCTCTCCCTAATATTTATTTTCAAGATACAGTCTATTTTTCTTGCATTGATATTTTCGGCATTGATGGCAGGAACTGATCCCGGAGCTGTATTAACAATGCTAAAAGGTGCAAAAGCCAGAGTCTTTGATTTTCTGAAGTTAGAATCCTTATTGAATACTCCTTTGATCGTATTGCTGCCTTTTATTATCCTTGACCTTAAAAACAGCCTGAAAGGAGAACTGGTCATATCTCAATTTATAGATCAGATTGGGCCTTTTTTGCAGCAGTTTGTTGTGGGCATAGGCGCAGGGGTCTTAGTTGGACTGATCATGTTCAAGTTCATGAAGAAAGAGTATTCTACAGTTCTATCGCCTTTGGCCATGATAACAGCCGCATTGCTCACATACATAATAGCTGAGAACCTCAAGGGGAATGGTGTATTGGCAGTCACTGCAATGGGCTTGTTGTTCGGGAATATATATCTAAAACAGAAATTCCAGCTCCAGGAATTCTCATTGGTATTTTCGAACTCTTTGGAAATTCTGGTTTTTATTTTGATAGGATTAATAATCAAGATACCCCTCTCATTTGATTTTTTCCTAAAATCATCGGTTTTATTCCTGATTTACATCATAATAAGGTACTTTTCAATAGTCATTTCCTTAAGAAAATTAAAGTTTAATTTTAAAGAAAGGGTTTTTATGGCATTAAATGCGCAAAAAGGTATCGCAGTAGCTGTTGTTGCCTTTTCATTGGCAAACTTGAATATAGAAGGGATGGATGTGATCCTGAATTTAATACTGGCTTTTATGCTTTATTCTATAATCTTGTCTACAATAGTCATAAGATTCTCAAAGTTTTTTGTAAGTGTACAAGTAGAAAAATAATCATGATTCTTTTATGATCTTGGCAGTTCCAACAAGCTTGTCTCCCTGCCCTAATCTCATCAATCTAAGGCCTTGGGTGTTTCTTCCGATCAAGGATACTTGAGAAACAGGAATCCTTATTATTATTCCTTTTTGGCTTATCAACATAACATCATTGTCTTCTGCAACAGAGTTGATTGAAACAACTTTGCCGTTTCTTTCAGAACATATCATGTTTATAACGCCTGAGCCGCCTCTGCTTATGAGCCTATAGTCTGAGATATTTGTTCTCTTGCCAAAGCCGTTTTCAGTCACTGTCATTAAAGTCCTGTTTTCTGCTGCAATGATCATCCCTACTACTTCATCCTTATCTTTTAAAGAAATTCCCCTGACCCCTTGTGAGGATCTTCCTGTGGGCCTGATGTCATTTTCATTAAACCTGACAGCAATTCCATTCTTTGTTGCCAAAATGATCTCTTTGCTTCCATCTGTTAATTTAACATTGATCAATTCATCCCCTTGGTTTAAACTGATTGCTATAATGCCGCTATTCCTCGGCTTGCTATATTCCATCAAGCTTGTTTTTTTGACTGTCCCTTTCTTAGTTGTCATGATAATGTATCTTACCGGATCGAATTTTTTGACAGGGATGTGTGCAGTGACTACTTCGCCCTGGGCTAGATGTAGCAGATTCACTATGGCTTTTCCCTTTGCCTGTCTGCTGGCTTCTGGCAGATTATAAACCTTCAACCAGTAAACTTTTCCCTGGTTTGTAAAAAACATCAGATATGAATGTGTATTTGCTATGAAAATATCCTTAACTAAATCTTCCTCTTTTATTGTAGTTGCGATCAATCCTTTTCCGCCCCTTCTTTGCTGCTTGTAAGTATTCAAAGGCAGCCTTTTGATGTATCCGGAATGAGTTATCGTTATCACCATCTCTTCCTTTTTGACAAGATCCTCCATATTCAGCTCTGTAAACTCTATATCTGCAATTTCAGTCCTCCTTTCATCATTATATTTTTGTTTTAATTCTGCTAGTTCATTCTTTATTATATCGAGAATTTTTTGCGGGCTGTCAAGGATTGATTTTAGTTGCTCTATTAATTTTAATAAATCAGAATGCTCCTGCTTTATTTTTTCCTGCTCTAAGCTTGTCAACCTTTGCAGTCTCATTTCAAGGATTGCTATTGACTGTTGCTCTGACAACTTAAAGGTAGAGATTAAGGCTGTTTTTGCCTCCTCAACAGTCTTGCTTCCTTTGACTATTTTTATAGTATCATCGATGCTGTTTAATGCTATCAACAATCCTTCCAGGATGTGTGCTCTTTGCTCTGCTTTATGCAGATCAAACAATGTTCTTTTTCTTACAATATCTTTTCTATGTCCAATATAATTTTGGATCAGTTCCTTTAGATTAAGGACTTTGGGAACATTATTCACCAAGGCAAGCATTATGACCCCAAAGGTGGTTTGCAGCCTTGTATGCTGGTAAAGCTGATTCAGAAGAACATCAGCATTTGTTTCTTTTTTAAGCTCTATAACAATTCTTATTCCTTCCTTATCTGATTCATCCCTTATATCTGAAATCCCGTTTATTTTTTTATCTTTCACTAATTCTGCCATATGTATTATCATCTCTGCCTTGTTCACCATATAAGGAATCTCTGTTACAATGATATTTTGCTTGCCTTTGTTCTCCTCAATCTCTGTTTTTGCCCTTACAACAATCTTGCCCCTTCCTGATTGATATGCATTTATTATCCCATTCCTTCCGCAAATCAAGGCTCCTGTAGGAAAATCAGGCCCTTTAATGTGTTGCATCAATTCTTCTATGGTGATATCCGGATTTTCTATCTGTTTCACTACACCGTCAATCACCTCTCCTAAATTATGAGGGGGGATATTTGTCGCCATCCCTACGGCAATTCCAGAACTTCCATTAACCAGTAAATTTGGGATCTTTCCAGGCAGAACAGAAGGCTCTTTGCTGCTGTTATCAAAATTAGGAACAAATTTAACAGTTCTCTTATCAATATCCTGGAGCATCTCTTCTGAAAGCTTTTTTAATTTACATTCTGTATATCTCATTGCTGCCGGGTTATCACCGTCTACGCTTCCAAAATTTCCCTGACCATGTACTAAAGGATATCGCATTGAAAAATCTTGAGCGAGTCTTACTAAACTGTCATAAACAGCCACATCACCATGGGGGTGAAATTCTGCAAGAGTTCTCCCGACGATAAAAGCAGATTTTCTAAATGGTTTATTATGTAATAATCCTGAATTCCACATCGCAAATAATACTCTCCTATGCACGGGCTTTAATCCATCCCTTACATCCGGCAAGGCCCTTCCAACAATAACAGACATAGAATAATCTAAGTAAGATTGCTTCATTTCATCTTCAATTACCCTCTGGATTACCTTAGTTCCAGTGCTAGTTTCCTGCTCCTTATTTTCACTAATTTTTTCGTCCATTTTTGACAAGAAAAAAGGCTTGTTTACCGTCGATAAAAAGTATATTTTTGGCTTTATAAGGATTGTGTTTTTTGGCTATTATTTTCTATATTGAAAACAATTCAATGTCCAGTGGTCTTAGAAGGCTTAAAACCTAAAAATTTCTGGCTTACAGAGGTCGAATTTTGCACTGGACATTTGCCCCTAAGATATATAAACCTATTCACCTTATTCTAATTTTCATTATTAAAATCTTTGAACTAACTAAAACTCCTAAATTATAATTTTTCATAAAATAAAAAATCAATTATGAAGTTCTAGTTTTAAACTAATGGTGATTTTAAATGAAAACTAGAAAAAGTAATAGTAAATATGATTTATCAGCTTATAATCTCAAATGTCCAGTATGTGGAAGAATTTTTAAAAATAATAAATGCTTTGCAGATCACATATTCCATTTTAATTTAAATTTACATGATGAAAATCATAGAGAATTTTCAGAATAGTTACGATGAAATTAGCAACATAACTATAAGGTTTGAGGATGATTTTTTTATTCAAGACTCTGATGAGGACATTAATTTAATAATAACAAATCCAGAAGGCAATCTGCA
>Ga0187833_10000738_pt1 | contig 38014 bp, 37 predicted proteins | sample ETNtaG_37_FD_167968 | JGI IMG/M metagenome (GOLD analysis project Ga0187833, IMG submission 167968) | Marine microbial and viral communities from oxygen minimum zone, Eastern Pacific Ocean - ETNP2014_SV_400_PacBio MetaG (Illumina Assembly) | ecosystem: Environmental > Aquatic > Marine > Hypoxic...
ATTCCCAAATATAAAAATGTTGATCTAAACATTTGTTAATTAAAAGATATATTAGAAAGAACTAACCCTAAATAAATTTTCAACTTTTTTGAGTTGATCTCTTTTAGTTAAAAAAACAACCAAATCTTTCTTTTCAAAAATAAAGTTTGATTTTGGAATAATAATATCGTCTTTTCTTAAAATAGCTCCTATTCTAATCTCCTTTGGAAGATTGGATTCTTTTAAACTTTTATTAATTAATTCTGAGCTTTCTATAATTTCCGCTTCTATGAATTCATACTCTCCATCTAGTAAGCTGTATACAGTTTCTATAGTACCTTTATGAACGTGTTTTAGTATGTTTGAAACTGTCATCATTCTTGGATCGACCAAATCATCAATTTTTAGTGATGACTGTAATAAGCTATAATTTGATTTATTTACCAGGGCAATTGTCCTTTTGTTTGGCGAAGATTTTTCAGATAACACACATAACATTACATTATTTTCATCATCGTTAGTTAAAGCTAAGACCGTTTCTATTTCTTCTATGTTAGCTTCCTTTAATACTTCTTCATCAAGGCCATCACCATTAATAACTATTGAATTTTCAAGTTCACTCGCAATTTGTTCTGCTCTTTCCTTATTTTTTTCTATAATTTTTATTCTTGAATCTTCCAAAGATTTTTCCAAATTTTTTGCTAAATTTAGGCCAATATTACCACCTCCTACAATAAGAATCTTTTTCGCAATTTTTTCTTCATGTCCAAAAGCTGCTAGAGTTCTATTAAGTTGTGAGGAATTAATCACTACATAAGCTTTGTCATTTAATTTCATTTTATCTGTTTTATTGAGTATTAAAAATTTTTCATCTCTTATTACACCTAAAATATTTGCCTCTAAATCTGGAAATGTTTTTGTCAATTTATTTAATTGGATATTTGCTAAAGGACACTTTTCATCTATTGCGATTTCCAACATTTTTATTTTATCTTTAGCAAAAGGAACATTATCTAAAGCTCCAGGAGCCTCTAATTTTCTTTGCAAAGATTTTGCAACCTCTAATTCTGGAGAAATTATTACATCTACGGGCAGTTCTATTTTACTGTAAAGTTTACCATATTTTGGATCAAGGTAATCATGTGATCTTATTCTTGCTATTTTTTTTGTAACGTTAAAAATAGAATGGGCTATCTGGCACACTATCATGTTAACTTCATCACTTTTTGTAACAGCAATAATCATATCAGCCTCTTTTGCTCCCGCTTTTTCAAGAACAGAGGGAAATGTAGCTCTTCCTACTATAGCATTAACATCGATTGACTCACTAATCTTATGAATATCTTCGCTTGATTGGTCAATTATTGTTACTGAATGACTTTGAGCTGACAATTGTTTGGCTATACTAAATCCCACTCTTCCAGCACCACAGACAATAATATTCATTAGTTTATGCCTTTGATTCCTAAAGTTTTCAATTTTCTATGCAAAGCAGATCTTTCCATACCAACAAAATCTGCAGTTTTTGATATATTACCCTTAAATTTTTTTAACTGTAAGGTTAAATATGACTTTTCAAAATTTTCTCTCGCCTCTTTTAATGGAAAAGAAAAATTTTTTTCAGATATATCAGGTTTATTAATTGAAACTTTTTTTAAAGATTCATTTATAATCATATTGATATTTTCTCTCCTTTCATTCGGCGATAATATTGCAATTCTTTCAACTAAATTTCTTAATTCCCTAACGTTTCCTGGCCAATCGTATTCAAATAAATATAGATTATTTGTATCAATTTGAAACTTCGGTACTCCATATGAATTTGAAATTATTTTAGAAAAATAATCTATCAACAATGGAATATCTTCTGTTTTATTCTTTAGTGGTTCGAGATTTATTGGAACAACGTTTAATCTGTGATAGAGGTCTTCTCTAAAATTTCCATTTTCTATTTCTTTAGATATATTTTTACTTGAAGTGCATATGATTCTGACATCTACGTTAATATCGTGATTGCCATTTAGTCTCTTAAATTTTTGATCAGTTAATACCCTTAATATTTTTGCTTGTGTTTCTAATGGTATTTCCGAAACTTCATCAATAAGAAGTATACCATTAGTTGCTTTTTCCAATGCACCATAAAGTATTGTTCCATCGTTATTTTCCGAACCAAAAAGCTCAAGTTCATATTTTTCAGGATCTAGCAATGCCCCATTTAAGATAATTAAAGATTTTTTTGCACGATTAGAATTCTTATGAATTTTTCTTGCAACCAATTCTTTTCCTGAGCCTGCTGGTCCGAAAATAAAAACCCTACTTTCTGTTAGAGATAATTTTGTCATTTGTTCTTTTAATTTCATTATAGAAGGACTTTTTCCTATTAGATCATAAGAATGGAATAATTTATTATGAAGGTTTTTATTTTCTTTTTTTAAACTGTAGTTTTCAACTGCCCTATTTACAAAATTAATTAATCTTTGGGAGTCAAAAGGTTTTTGTATAAATTCAAATGCACCGGATTTTAACGAATCTACTGCCATTTTAATATTAGCATGGCCAGAAATAATTATTACAGGAACATCAATATCTTTTTTTTTTATATGATTTAACAACTCAATTCCGTCGTTATCTCCTTTGTCAAGTTTTACATCGATAATTGCAACATCTGGTAATTTTTTATCAATTTCAGTTAAAGCCTGATTATAGTTTGCTGCTTGTCTAATATAAAAGCCACGATCCCTTAATAGGCCAGAAATAAGAAACCTTATGTCTGAATTATCATCGATAATTAAAATTTCAGCTGACATTTTTTGGTAAAATTACTTCTACTCTTGCGCCATCTTGTTTTGACTTAAAATTAATTTTTCCATCATGATCATTTATTATTTTGTTTACAATAGCCAAACCCAATCCTGTGCCTTTAACTTTTGTGGTAAAATATGGCTTTACGATTTTATTCAAATTTTCCTTTGAAAAACCTATGCCGTTGTCATCTATTGTACAGTATATATAGTTATTTATTTCCTTAATTTCTATATCAATTTTATAAGCAAATTCTCCATTTTTCTTTGATTTATCCATCATAGATTCAATAGAATTTTTTATTAAATTTATAAAGACTCGGCTTAGTTGCTCTTCATCAGCAGCTATTAATATTTTTTCTTTTTTGCATAATAAACTAAAATTAATACTAGCATTCGAAAGAGAATGTAAATCGACAGCTCTAGTAACAACTTTTTTTATATCTATATTTTTTAAAATCGGTTTTGGCATTCTTGCAAAGTCCGAAAATTCATTAACTAGATGTTCTATGTTTTTAATTTGTCTATTAATTGTTTTTAAATAATTTTCAAAATTTTTCTTATCGTTTTCATTAGAAATTTTGCTTAAATATTTTTCTTTTAATCTATCAATAGATAACTGTATCGGAGTTAAGGGATTTTTTATTTCATGTGCTAATTTTCTAGCTACACTTTCCCATGCCTCGTGTCTTTCTGATAATAATAATTTATCTTGCTGTCTCTTTAATCTATCTATCATCAAATTAAAGTTTTTATTTAATTTATCAATTTCATATTCCGCTTCTATTATTGGAACTTTTGCATTTAAATTTCCCTCACTAATGCTTTCTGATGCTTTAATTAAATTAACTATGGGTTTAAAAAATCTTGAAGCGAATTTTATACTGATCGTAATTGATAAGAATAATAGCAGCGTTACAACAATCACATAAATTAATGTAAATGTTATTTTTATTCCTGTTTTTTTGTTTTGTACGCTATAATAAAAATTTATAGATTGTTCGGTTTCTTTTAAATAGTTAATAATCTTTGGATCTAAAAATTTTACAACATATAAATAGGTATCAATAAAGCTTTCAAGTTTTAATAATGATGATGATCTATTTGTAATCGCATCCGTAATTTTAATTGGTCTATTGTCTGAAGCTAATAATTCATAAGCTCTATCTAACGGGGGGACAAAATCTAATGTAATATCTCTTACATCAGACATTAATATTTTCCCAGAACTATCCAATAAATGTATTTCGTCTAATCTTCTAATTAATCTCTGGTGACCCAAAACATCTTTTAAGATTTTAGGATTATTATGAAAAAATCTAGCGTTTCTATTTATATCTATTGCAACTAATAAAATATCAGCTTCTATATTGTTTCTAGTTTCATCTACATAATTTTTTGCAACATCATACGAATTATTTACTGCCGTGGTAATTTTATTATCAAAATACTTTTGCAGTCCTACAGAAAATAAAATTAAAGAAAATATTGCGATAAGTATGGATGGTAATAAAATAGAAATAGAAAAAAAAGATATATATCTAAGATTTGCTTTTGAACCTACTCCTTGTTTCTCTTTATCTTTGAAAAGATTATAAATCTCTCTTACAATTATAAAAAAGAATATTAAGACCAAGGCCAAGTCTATAATTAAAAGGGTTTGAAAATTAAAATAATTTAATTCAATAAAACTTTCATTAATAAATGTAAAAAATGTTAATATGCCTAATGGAAGAGTTATTGAAAAAACAACAAAGATCCATTTATTTTTTTTAATAAAATCTAACATCTTAAATTAATAAAACATTTAAATATTATTGATATATAATACATAATGAGCATTTTTCTAATACTATTAGCAGCTGGTGAAAGCAAAAGGCTAAAATCTAGTTTACCAAAGCCTTATATAACAGTTAACAATAAAAAATTATTAGAACATACGCTAAATTTATTCAAGAGTTTTCGTGTAATTAAAAAAACTGTAATTGTTTATAATAAAAAACATAAAAAACATCTAAATAAATTAAATCCAAAAAATATCTTAAAAATTGTAGGAGGTAAAACCAGACAGGAATCTACATTTAAGGCACTAAAAAGGATAAAAAAAATGAATTGTAAAAAAGTATTAATTCATGACGCTGCTAGACCTTTCCCTTCTAAAAAAATTATAAATGAAATTATAAATAAAATTAGAAAAAATCATGCAGTAGTACCTATAATAAAAGTAAATGATGCTACAAAACGAGTTGAAAAAAAAATAATTTTTAAAAATATTAAACGTAACACTTTAAGATTTTCTCAAACTCCACAAGCTTTTACTTACAAAAAAATATATGAAAAACACAAAAAAAATATGAATACTTCTGTTGATGACGACTCTGCTTTATTCACAGATGATGGTGAAAAAGTAATAAGCATAAATGGCAGCAAAAAAAATTTAAAAATAACTGATAAAGAAGATCTGGATATATTTAAATCTTTAGTAAAGGGAAAGAGTTATTCTGGAATCGGATTTGATGTTCATAAATTAGTTAAAGGAAGAAAACTTTATTTAGGAGGTATTAAAATACCTTTTGTTCTCGGATTGAAAGGTCACTCTGACGCCGACCCTGTTCTTCACGCTCTCATCGATAGTTTACTTGGCGCATGTAGATTGGGTGATATTGGAAAATTATTTTGTAATAAAAATAAAAAATATAAAAATATTAGATCCACAATTTTACTTAGAAAAGTAATTGAATTAATCAAATCTAAAAACTTCTCAATTAACAATATTGATATAAATATTATTGCTCAAAAACCTAAAATAAAAAAATATTCAAAAAAAATGATACAAATAATAAGCAAGATATGTGAAATAAATCCTAATGAAATAAATATTAAAGGTAAGACAACTGAAAAACTTGGTTTAATTGGAAAAGAAAAAGCCATAGCATCTGAAGTTATAACTTCTGTAATCAAATATGATTAATAAAATAAACTTATTTTTTGTAACTTTTTTTGGGATTGGATATATTAAATTTGCTCCTGGAACTTTTGCATCAATAATAACATCTATATTATTATTTATTTCGTTTCATATATTAGACATTTCTTCAAATATTGTTTTGATATTTCTTTTTTTTATTTTTTTTTATTCTTTATATGCGATTAGTTCGTATGTAAAAAAGATTACCAATAAAGATCCGAAAGAAGTTGTAATAGATGAAGTAATTGGACAATCAATACCGATATATCTTTATGAAATCTCACATGGCATATCAAAACAATTTAATGATGCTTTAGTGTTTTATGCATTAATATTTATACTTTTTAGATTTTTCGACATAACTAAACCTTTCCCTGTGAGTTATTTTGATAAAAAATTTAAAAATAGCTTTGGTGTCATTTTTGACGATATCTGCGCTGGTTTATATGTTGTATTAATTCTCATTCTATACATGATTTTAAAATGAAGAAGTTGTCTCAAAAAATAGTTAAATTATTAAGTAAGAAAAATTTAAAAATTTCTTTTGCCGAATCTTGTACTGGGGGTTTGCTTTCATACACTATTACCTCCGTCAGCGGATCTTCTAAAATTTTTTCTCTTGGTTTGGTTACATATTCTAATCAATCTAAAAACAATATTCTTAAAATCCCAAAAGAAATTCTAAGAAAACATGGTGCTGTTAGTTATGAAACTTGTCTATCTATGTTAAAAAACTTAAGTAAAATTAGCAAAACTGAAATATCTGTTTCCATAACAGGGATAGCGGGTCCCAAAGGGGGTACAAGGAAAAAACCTGTAGGTTTAGTTTATATAGGTATTAAAAAAGGAAATAAAAGTTTAGTTAAAAAACACTTATTTAAAAATAAAGGTCGCTTGAACATTCAAAAAACTGCGGTCAATAAATCTCTAGGGATTATTTTAAGTTTTGTTAAATAGCTCGCTAGCTCTTTTTTCAAATGCATCAGCTATTTTTTTTAATCCTAAATCAAAAGTTTTAATCATTAAAATATTTAAAATCTTATTTTTTAGTTCAAAATTAACATAGAAATCTATTTCGCTTGAATTGGCGATCTGCCTAAAAATCCATTTATTTTCTAAATGTTTTAGAGGTCCACCTATATTGGTTACATGTATCGAGTCAGTAGATTTATCGTAAATAACAAAACTTTTATATGTTTCACTAAAAAAACTTTTTCCAATAGTAAGGTCCGCTGTAATTTCAACTGTATTTCCTTTATCAATTTTAGTGTGTATCTTTCCACCTAAGCACCAAGGTACAAATTCCGGATATTTTTCAATATCAAGTACCATTGCGATTAAATTCTTTTTACTACAGAAAATTTTTTTTGTTATTGAGGCTGATGGCATTGGGATTGCTTTTCTCTCATTTTTTTCATTTTAGAGAAATCTTCATCCGCATGGTATGAGGATCTGGTAAGGGGTGATGAAGAAACTATTAAAAATCCCTTGGATTCTGCTATTGTTTTTAGTTCTTTAAATTCTTCTGGCTGAACATACCTTGCTAAAGGATAGTGCTTAACTGAGGGTTGCAAATACTGTCCTATTGTTAAAAAATCAACATCAGCAGTAATTAGGTCATCCATTAACTGTAAAATTTCATCTCTTTCTTCACCAAGTCCAAGCATAATCCCGGATTTTGTAAATATTTTATTATTTATTTTTTTAGTAGATTTTAATAATTCTAAAGAAGCAAAATATCTTGAACCAGGTCTAACTTTTAAATAAAGGCTGGGAACTGTCTCTATATTATGATTAAAAACATCTGGGTTAGCTTTTACAACTTTTTTATAGGCCACACCTTTCCTCAAAAAATCTGGAGTTAAAACTTCAATAGTCGTATTTTTATTTAGTTTTTTAGTTTCTTTTATTACTTTTGAAAAATGCTCTGCTCCACCATCGTTCAAATCATCTCTATCAACAGAGGTAATTACGACGTGTTTTAAATTAAGTTCTTTTGTAGCTTCTGCAATTTTAAATGGCTCTAAAGAATCTAAAGATTTCGGCTTTCCAGTTTTAATATCACAAAACATACAGGCCCTTGTGCAGATGTCACCCATTATCATAAATGTAGCATGTCTATTACCCCAACATTCCGTAATATTTGGACAGTTTGCTTTCTGACAAACGGTATTTAAATTACTTTTGTTAATTATACTTTTTGTTATAAAAAAATTCTGAGAATTTGATATTTTAGACCTGATCCATTTAGGTTTTTTTTTTATTGGATTGGATGGTTTGTTAATTTTTTCAGGGTGTCTAATCACCATTTTATCGATTTAAATATACTTTCTCATTTGGTTTTCCGTAAAAAAATTTTTCTCTATAGAGAATCTCCAAATAATCTAAATCTATCTTATCAGTCAAAAGAATGATTTTTTTTTCAACTTCATCAAGTTCTGCTATCAAATTATTTTTTTTTTGGATTAATTGATTTTGAATTTCTTTTTTTTCAAAATATGAGAACAAACCACGTTCTCCATCCAACAAATTAAATGTAATATAAACAAAGAAGAAAGTGCTAATTAGAAGAAAGTAATTTTTTCTTAAAATTTCTACGATCCTCATTAACTAAATATTAGCCATTTTTGCATGTTTTCCAAGTTCTTCTTCGATTCTCAATAACCTATTATATTTTGCGACTCTTTCAGATCTTGCCAATGAGCCAGTTTTAATTTGAGATGAATTAGTCGCCACTGCCAAATCAGCTATAAATGTATCTTCAGAGTCACCCGATCTATGGGAGATTATAGTTTTAAAACCATTCTTGTGAGCTAAATTAATAACCTCCATAGTTTCGGTTAATGTACCTATTTGGTTTGGTTTAATCAGTATAGCGGTTGCTATCTCTTCTTTAATCCCCCTATTTAATCTTTTTTTGTTAGTAACAAAAATATCATCTCCAACTATTTGAGTATTTTTTTTATTAAATTTTAATAATCTCATAAAGCTTGCCCAAGAAACCCAGTCATCTTCTGAAAAAGGATCTTCTATAGATTTAATTGGATATTCATCAATTAATCTCAAGTAGTAATCAATTGTACTTTTTGCATTTTCAAATTTTAAGGATTGTACAGAATATTTGCCATCTTTGTGTAACTCATTTGATGCAATATCCAAACATATTGAAATATCAATGCCTGGTTTGAAACCAGCTTTTTCTATAGCCTCTATGATAAGCTCGATTGCTTTTTCATTCGTGTTTAATGATGGAGCAAAACCACCTTCGTCTCCAACTGTTGTCGATAGATTTTTATTATTTATTAGGGACTTTAATTTCTGTATTACCAAAAAACATATTTTAGTTGCTTCTGAAAACGTCTTAGGTTTTTCTGGACGTATCATAAATTCCTGTATTCTAAGAGAATTATTTGCATGCACTCCACCATTTATTATATTCATTAAAGGCAATGGAATTTTATTGCTAGCGGGTCCTCCTAAATATTTAAATAATGGAATTTTTTTTGAAATTGCAGCCAACTTACTTATGGCAATAGAAACTGCCAAAATTGAGTTTGCACCTAATTTTTTTTTTTGGTGAGTTCCATCTAAATCTATTAAAGTTTCGTCTATTTTTGGTTGATCAAAAATATTAAAATTTTTTAATTTTTTAGATATAGTTAAATTTATATTTTTAACAGAAGACATAACACCTTTTCCTAAATAGTCTTCATTTTCTTTATCTCTTAACTCAAATGCTTCATGTCTCCCAGTAGAAGCTCCGGAAGGAACAATTGCCGAAGAATAATATCCATCATCTGAATAAACTTCCGCTTCTACAGTTGGATTTCCTCTACTATCAAAAACCTGACGTCCTTTGATATTAGTTATTTTTGACATTCTTAATTAGCTGATCAATTTTTATTAATTGTCTTAATAGATTTTCCATCCTTGATAGTGGAACCATATTTGGACCATCTGAAGGTGCATTATCTGGGTCAGGATGTGTTTCAATAAAAATAGCGGCTACACCTACGGCAACAGCGGCTCGTGCAAGATATTCTACAAATTCTCTTTGACCTCCAGTTTTGTCCCCCATACCTCCTGGTTGCTGAACCGAGTGTGTTGCATCAAAAACAACAGGATAACCATTCTTTACCATTATCGGCAACGATCTCATATCGGAGACTAGAGTATTATAACCAAAGCTGCTGCCTCTTTCTGTAACTAAAATATTGTTATTACCTGAGTCCTCTATTTTTTTTGTGACATTTATCATATCCCATGGTGCTAAAAATTGACCCTTCTTAACGTTTATTATTTTTCCAGTTTTAGCTGCGGCTACTAATAAATCTGTTTGTCTACATAAAAAAGCTGGTATTTGTAATACATCTACATATTTTGAAACAATTTCACACTGATCTATAGTGTGAACGTCTGTCAATACTGGTATTCCCAAATCCTTTCTAATTTTATCAAAAACTGGAAGAGATTTTTTTAGACCAGCTCCTCTTTCACCCTTAATGCTAGTTCGATTAGCTTTGTCAAAAGAAGTCTTATATATCAATCCTATATTAAGTTTTTGAGTAATTTCTTTTAACTTACTAGCAACATCTGTGGCGTGCTTCTCATTTTCCAATTGGCATGGCCCCGCTATCAAAGTAAAAGGATTGGAATTTGAGATACTCAATTTTCCACATTTAATAAGTTTATTTTTCATTAATTTCTTTCTTTATTTATTTCTGCAGCTTTAACAAAAGACGAAAATAACGGATGTGGCGTGAAAGGTCTTGATTTAAATTCAGGATGGAACTGAACCCCAACAAACCATGGATGATTTCTTAGTTCAATTATCTCAGGCAACATACCGTCTGGTGATAAAGCAGAAAAAATTAATCCTTTTCTCTCAAATTTATCTTTATATTTTATGTTTACTTCATATCTATGTCTGTGTCTTTCTCTAATTTTTTTCAACGAATATATTTTAGATATTAAAGAATTATTTTTTAGTATTGCATCATATAAACCCAACCTCATTGTTCCACCTAAATTTTTTTCACTTCCTTTAAAAATTTTTTTTCCTTTCTGCCATTCTTCCAATAAACCAACGACCGGGGTGCAATTATTACCAAATTCGCTCGTTGAGGCATTTTTTATATTCAATAAATTTCTAGCGGCCTCAATTACTGCCATTTGCATACCAAAACATATTCCGAAGAAAGGTATATTGTTCAATCTAGCATATTTTATGGCAGCGATTTTACCTTCACTACCCCTTTTACCAAAGCCACCAGGAATAAGTATACCTGACACATTTTTTAATAATGACTTTAAGCTTTGAATTTTTAAATTTTCTGAATCTATTCTTGTAAGATTAACTTTAAGATTGTTTGATATTCCACCGTGAATCAATGCTTCATCTAGAGATTTGTATGCATCTTTAAGATTTACATATTTTCCTATGATGCCTATATTTACATCTTTTTTTGAGCTTAGAACTTTTGAAGTAATGTTTTTCCATTTCGTAAGATTTGGGGTTTTTTTGGTCATAATATTAAAAGTAGATAAAACTCTTTTGTCAAATTTTTCTTTATGAAAACTAATTGGTGCTTCATAGATCGTTTTAACATCAACAGTTTCAATAACATTTTCAATGCTAACATTACAAAATAAAGATATTTTTTTTCTTTCTGGTATTGGAATTTTCATTTCCGATCTACATATAATTATATCCGGTTGAATACCTAAGCTCCGTAGTTCTTTAACTGAATGTTGGGTTGGTTTTGTCTTAAGTTCTCCTGAAGCCTTCATGTATGGAACCAAAGTCAAATGAACAAATAAGCTGTTATTTTTGCCTATGTCATTTGAAAATTGCCTAATTGCCTCTAGAAAAGGTAAACTTTCTATGTCACCAACTGTTCCACCAATTTCACAAATTACAAAATCCTCGGTTTTTATATCATGAGATATAAATTTTTTTATGAGGTCAGTTACATGGGGGACCACTTGGACGGTTCCTCCTAAGTAATCACCTTTTCTTTCTTTTTTTATTATATCGCTATAAATTCCCCCTGTTGTAATATTATCAGATCTAGTAGCAGAAATTCCTGTAAATCTTTCGTAGTGACCTATATCTAAATCGGTTTCCGCTCCATCGTCTGTTACAAAAACTTCTCCATGTTGAAATGGATTCATTGTTCCCGGATCTACATTTAAATATGGATCTAGTTTTCTAATTCTAACTTTAAATCCTCTCAATTGTAACAACGCAGCTAAAGATGCTGAGGACAATCCTTTTCCAAGTGATGAGACCACGCCGCCCGTGACAAATATATATCGCGCCATGGAAGATCAGTATAAACAACAAATTTTTGTTTTTAAAGTGTTAATTGTTGTTTTTTGGAATTTTAGGTAATGAATCGTCTTCCTTTTCTTCAATCTTGTCTATAACTGAAGTCGATGTAGGCAAATCTTTTCTACCAATAATAGTTAAACTTAAACTGCAAATTATAAATAAAGTAGCAATTATTGCAGTTGCTTTGGTAAAAAAATTACCTACAGATCTTGAAAACATGAAGCTATCCTGAGAAACACCAATTCCAAGAGCTCCTCCTTCAGATTTTTGGAACAATATCAGAATAATTAAAATAATTGCAAATATAATATTTAATATAAGAAGAATATTTTCCATGAGGGTTACATATAACAATTTTTTATTATATCAATAAATTTTTTTGCTGATTGTGACGCTCCTCCTATCAAAAAACCACTTATACCTTGAATGTCAATCAATTTCCTAATGTTTTTTGTATTTACTGAGCCGCCATAAATTATTTTCATGGAATGTTTTTTTTTAAACTTTTTATTTAATTTATTTTTTATAAAAGAAATCGATTCAGTTAATTCTTTATCTGTTGGAATTGTTCCAGTCCCAATAGACCAAACGGGTTCGTATGCAATAATAATTTTTTTTAAGTTTATTACTAACTTAAGTCCCTTATCAATTTGTAAAGATAAAATTTTATTAGTTAATTTTTGCTTTCTTTGCTTTAAATTTTCTCCAATACAAAAAATAACGACAAGATTGTTCCTTATCGCAGATTTAATCTTATTATTAATTATATTATCTGTATCTCCATCAGTTCTATTTTCTGAATGACCTAAAATTACGTACTTCCCTCCAGCGCTTTTAATCATTTTTGAATTAATTGAACCAGTATGGGGACCGTATTCATTTAGGTAATGACAATTTTGCGCACCAATAAAGATTTTACTTTTTTTTAATCTATTGGAGAAATAACCGATCAAAGTGCTTGGGACACAAAATATAACTTTATTTCTTCTTGATTTTATTTTGTTTATATAATTATTGACTGAATTTATTATCTTGAATGATGAAAAATCACCAAACATTTTCCAATTTGCAATAAAATACTTATATTTGTATGTCATGAATCTAGTTTTAATTTATAGACATGTAATCTATAAATCAAATAACTTTAAAATTCATAATGCTTAATTCTTTCAGAAACTTTACAAAGTCTTTTTGGGCAAAATTAGTACTTATTATTATTATTATTCCATTCATTTTTTGGGGAATGGGCGGTGTATTTAGGGGGGGTGCCCAAAACACAGTAGCAAAAATTAATAATTATAATATTTCCACAAAAGATTTCGAGGAATATATAATTTCATTAAATATAAATCCAGAAGTTCTCAAAAAGAATGTTGACAATTCTATGATTGAACAGTTGTTGTCAGGGTTAATTAATAAAAATACTTTATCTTTGCAATCAAAGGACCTAAATTTAGTTTTGTCAGATAAAATTTTATCCGAAATAATAAAAAAAGATGAAAAATTTTTTGATAAAGAAAATCAATTTTCAAGAACCAAATATGAAAAATTCTTACTATCTAATAATTTTAGCGCAGCCGTTTATGAGAACAATTTAAAAAATGAAATAACAAATAAATTATTATTTAATTATGTCAGTGGAGGAGTTTTTCCACCAAGTTTTTTTGTAAAAAATATTCATAATTATCAAAATAAAAAACTTACTGTTCATGCAATAAGTTTAAATTCTCTTTATAAAAAAGAACAAGATTTTGATAAAGCAAGTATAAAAAAATATATTGATGATAATCGAAATAGTTTAAAAGAAGATTTTATTTCCCTTAGATTTGCATCTATCAATCCATTATCACTTGTTGATTCAGAAGAGTTTAATGAACTTTTTTTTAAAAAAATAGATGAAATAGAAGATTTAATAATAAATAGTTCTAACTATGAAGAAATCGTAAAAAATTTTAATTTAAATGTTACATCTGTAAAATCTATTAATAAGAACGGCTATAATGAAAATGGTATTCTTCAAAAAAATATAAGCCAAGATTTAGTAAATAAAATTTTCGAATTAAAATTAAAAGAAGTTACTGATATTAATTTATTAGAATATGAAAACGAATTTGTACTTGTGGTTATTGATGAAATCAAAAATATTATTCCCAACATTGTCTCTAAAAAATTCAAGGAAAAAATAATAAAAGATTTAATCAACAGAGACATATTTGAATATAATGCAAGATTAATGGCAAAAATTAATACAAACTCTTTTGCTAAATCAGATTTTATTAAACTAGCAAAGTCAAGTCAGGCGGATATTAGAGACATTTCGATAAATGGCATAAAAGACAATAATTTTTTCTCAATAAAATCCAATAAACAAACATTTAATCTTCGTGAAAAAAGTTTCACATTAGTAAATGATATTGAAAAAAATAAAACTTTCCTAGTTTGGATTAAAGAAATACAAAAATCTAGTTTAGATAAAACTTCAGATGAATATAATAAATATTACTATGAAGCAATAATAGGTTTAAAAAATAATATATACTCTTCATTTGATCATTACATCAATCAAAAATATAAAGTTGAAGTAAATTACAAAACGCTGGAAAGATTAAAAAATTACTTTAGATGATAATTAATTCGAATCTAAAAAACTTTAAAAAGAAACATGCAAAAAAAAAAAATCAAATTATTTATTGTTCGGAAAAGTTTAAAAATAAATTTATTATTGAAAATTTAATTGATAATTTTTTAAAAGAAAAAAATAGCTTTGTTTTTGAGTCAGTAGAGAAAGGGAAAATAAGAGGTCGTTATACAATTTTTGGCAGAAATCCTGATAAAATCTGGGAATTCAATAAAAACAAAGTTTTTTATTTGAAAAACAAAAAAAAATATAAAATTAAGACAAATCCATATGTTTACTTAAATAAATTAGTTGAAGAATTTAAATTCAAGTCCCCTAAGAATTTACCCCCCCTTTGCTCTTTGCTTTCAGGTTTTTTTTCATATGACATAATCCGCTATATAGAAAAAATTCCCAATAATTGTAAAGATGATTTAAATTTACCAGATGTAAGATTAATCAGACCTAGATCTTTGATTGTTCATGATAATCTTAAAAAAAAAATACATTATATAGTTAACTGTTATTCTGACGAAAAAATTACGAATTATCAAAAGAAATTATTAGACATAAAACTTGAAATTGAAAAGCTAAAATTTTTAACAATAAAAAATAATTATTCCCCATCAAACATTCCTGATAAACTAAAAAAATCAAAAGTAAAAAGTAATATTAGTAAAAAATATTTTAAAAATACTGTTCTAAAAGCTAAAAAATACATAAAAAATGGCGATGTTTTCCAAGTTGTCCTTAGTCAAAGATTTGAAACAAGGTTAAATAAAAATCCAATAGAAATTTATAAAAAACTACGAACAACTAATCCATCTCCATTTATGTATTTTTTCAATTTTAGTGATTTCCAAATTATCGGCACAAGTCCAGAAATATTGGTCAGATTGAGAAATAACAAAGTAACAATAAGACCTATAGCTGGAACAAGGCCTAGGGGAAAAAATAAAAAAATAGATAACTTTTATAAAAAAGATTTGTTAAGAGATAAAAAAGAGCTGGCAGAACACTTGATGCTCTTAGATTTAGGAAGAAATGATGTGGGTAAAATTTCTAAAGTAAATTCAGTAAAAGTTACTGAAAATTTCAAAATTGAAAAATATTCACATGTAATGCACATTGTTTCAAACGTAGAGGGAACTTTTAATAAAAAAAATAGTAAAATTGATAGTCTTTTATCTGGTTTCCCTGCAGGAACAGTTTCTGGTGCACCAAAAATTAGAGCAATGGAAATAATCGATGAATTGGAAAAAACAAAAAGAAAAATTTACGCAGGAGGCATTGGATATTTTTCTTCTAATGGAGATTTTGATACATGCATTGCACTAAGAACTGCATTAGTAAAAAAAAATAAATTTTATATACAGTCAGGAGCAGGAATAGTAGCGGATAGTGTTCCTGAAAATGAATATCAAGAAACTGTCAATAAAGCTAAAGCGCTAATCAACGCAGCATGTTAGAATGAAAATTTTATTAATAGATAATTACGATAGTTTTACGTATAACCTTTATCATTATTTATCTAGCTTGAAGTGTAATGTTGAAGTTTATAGAAACAATAAAATAACGATTGATCAAATTAAAAGAAAAAAATTTGACAAAATTGTCATTTCACCTGGTCCAGGATATCCGAAAGATTCTGGATATTGTCCAAAAATTGTAAAATATTTTTCCCACAAAATTCCAATATTGGGAGTTTGTCTTGGTCATCAGATAATTGGGCAAGTTTTTGGATCAAAAATAATTCATGCTAAAATATTAATGCACGGAAAATTAAGTATCATCAAACACAAAAACAAAGGTATTTTAAAGGGTTTAAATAAAACATTTGAAGCTACACGATATCATAGTTTAATAGTTGATAAAAAAAATTTAGGGAAAAATTTAATAATAACGGCTGAAACTAAAGATAAGGTAATTATGGGTATTATGCATAAAAAATACAATGTTCATGGCGTACAATTTCATCCTGAAAGTATTAAAACTAGATTGGGTATAAATATTCTAAAAAATTTTTTAAATTATAAAGTTGAATAATGGAAAAATTTTTAGAAAAATTAAAAAAAAAAGAAAATCTAAATTTTGAAGAAAGTAAATCAGCTTTTGAAACCATAATGTCTGGTCAAGCTAAAGATGATCAAATATATGATTTTTTAATTTTACTTTCAGATAAAGGTGAGTCTCACGATGAAATTGCCGGTGGGGTACATGTATTAAGAAACAAAGCAAAAGCAGTAAATATTGAAGGAAATGTAATTGATACATGCGGCACTGGCGGCGATGGTAAGAATACTCTAAATATTTCAACGGCATCTGCCTTATTGCTTGCAAGCTACGGAATAAAGGTAGCAAAACATGGAAATAAAGCTGTGTCATCTAAATGTGGTTCCGCTGATGTTTTGGAAAAGTTAAAAATAAATATTAATCTAGAACCCAAGCAAATAGAGGAAAGTATTAATAAAACAAATTTTGGTTTTATGTTTGCTCCAAATTATCATTCTGCAATGAAATATGTTGCTCCGATAAGAAAAAGAATTGGAAAAAGAACAATATTCAATCTAATTGGACCATTAAGTAATCCGGCAAAAGTTAAGAGACAAGTCATAGGTGTTTTTGATAAAAGTTTATTAACTACTTTTGCTAAAGCTCTCCAAAATTTAAAGTTAGATTTCGCTTGGATTGTCAATAGTGATGATGGCTTGGATGAAATTTCACCTTACGCTAAAACAAAAGTTGTCCAGTTAAAAAATAATTCAATTAAAGAATTTACCATTGATCCTTCTGAACTAGGAATTAAAACAAATAACTTTGAAAAAATTGTTGGTAAAGAATCAGAATATAATTCAGAAAAAATAATTGAAATATTTAAAGGAACCGACAATGATTTTTCTGTTGCCGTAAGCTTAAATGCTGCTGCCGGTTTAATTATATCAGGTAAATCAGAATATATTGGAGAAGCCTATTCTTCAATAAGAAAACATATTTTATCTGGTAAAACTTTTGAACATTTAAATAAAATAATTAATTTGTAAATGTCTAATGTTCTAGAAAAAATTGTTAATCAAAAAAAAATTGACTTATTAAACATTAAAAAAAAATACACTAACAATCTTCTTAGTTCGCTAATAAAACAAAACAAATCTTATATAAATTTTGAAAATAGAATAACTGATAATATAAAACAAAATAAAATTTCGGTTATTGCTGAAATCAAAAAAGCAAGCCCGTCTGCTGGTTTGATAATTAAACAATATAATCCGATAGGAATTGCTGAAAATTACATCCTAAATGGCGCAACCTGCTTATCTATTTTAACAGAAGAAAAGTTTTTTTTGGGTGATTTACAGCATATCACCGACGTCAAAAGCAAATTTAATATTCCAATTCTATGCAAAGATTTTTTTATAGATCCATATCAAGTACTCCTCGCAAAAAGTTTTGGAGCTGATGCAATATTAATCATATTATCTGGGATTGATAACAAGTTAGCCACGGATTTATATCAAGCCGCAAACGAATTAAATGTTACCTCGATTGTTGAAGTACATACCCCTGATGAGGCGGAAAAAGCTCTTAATTTTGATAAAGCAATAATTGGAATCAACAATAGGAATCTTAAAAATTTGAAAACTGATATAAAAACTACTTTGCAATTATATAAAATCTTATCATCTCATGATTGTCCGATAATTTCAGAAAGCGGAATTAAATCAGAAAAAGATGTCAAAGAAATTATAGATAAAACCGGAATAATGAGTTTCTTAATCGGTGAATCGTTATTAGAAAATATTGAAGGAACATCTTTACTTAAAAAAATTGCACAAATTAACCAATAAAAACACTACTTTTAGCAGGTTGTAATTATAAGAGAACTTTTATAGAACAGATTTGTACAGGATTTGTTCTATGCTAACAAAAAAACAAAGAAATTTACTAATTTTTATAAATAAAAAAATAAGAAGCACAGGAATTTCCCCTTCTTACGATGAAATGAAAAATTCTCTTAATTTAAAATCTAAATCAGGAATACATAGATTAATCAGTGCTCTCGAAGAAAGAGGATTTATAAAAAGACTACCTCATAAAGCAAGAGCTTTGGAGGTGTTAAAATTACCAGAAACTGCTAGCGCTAATGACATTTATAACACCTTTTCTCCAAGCGTAATAAAGGGTGGTTTGGACAATGCCAATTCTAAATCAAGGGACAAAGAAATTTCAGTTCTGGGTAATATTGCTGCTGGCACACCCATTGAAGCTATTCAAAACGAAGTTTCCAAAGTTGCTCTTCCAGTGGAATTTCATAAAAAAGGAGATTTTTTTGGTTTGAAAATTCAGGGCGACTCAATGGTTGAGGCCGGCATTAATGAAGGAGATACTGTTATAATTAAAAAAACAAACCAAGCAGATAATGGACAAATCATTGTTGCTTTAATCGATGATAATGAAGCAATGCTAAAAAGAATAAGACGAAAAGGTAATTCGGTGGCTCTTGAAAGTGCAAACAAAAATTACGAAACCAAGATATTTGGTCCTGATAGAGTCAAAGTTCAAGGTGTTTTAGTATCTTTATATAGAAATTTCTAAAAAATTGTCTAATAATATATAATGTCAAAAGTAGCAACTAGATTTGCTCCTTCGCCCACAGGGCCTCTACACATTGGTGGTGTTAGAACTGCTTTATTTAACTGGTTATACTCTAAAAACCAAAAAGGTTCTTTTTATCTAAGGATTGAAGATACAGATAAAGAAAGATCAAGAGATGAATATAAAAGTCAAATTATTCAATCATTAAAATGGATCGGTATTGAATATGATGACAAAGAGTATATTCAATCGGAAAAAATTAATGAACATAAAAAAGTTGCAGAGGAACTTTTAAAGAAAGGCTTTGCTTATAGATGCTATTGTTCAGAAGAAGAGATTAATAAACAAAAAAATAGTGCCAAGAAAAAAGGAACACCCTTTGTATATAATAGAAAGTGGAGGGAGCCAAAAAATTTATCAATTCCTACTAACATAGATCCGGTCTTAAGATTTAAAAGCAAAATAAGTGGAAATAGTATTATTAAAGATTTAGTCCAAGGAGAAATTAATATTTCAAATTCAACAATCGAGGATTTTATAATTCTTAGACAAGATGGTTCTCCTACTTATCAATTATCTGCTACCGTAGATGATCATTTAATGAATATTACCCATGTTATTAGAGGAGATGATCACAAAATTAATACATTCAAACAAAAACAAATTTATGATGCTATGAAATGGAAGGTGCCATATTTTGCTCATATACCCCTAATTCACAGTAATGAAGGAAAGAAATTATCAAAAAGAGACAAGGCTTCTACAATAGATGATTATATAAAAATTGGAATTTTATCAGATGCTTTAAGAAATTATTTATTAAGACTTGGTTGGTCTTTTAAAGATAAAGAAATATTTACTTTAGATGAAAGCATTAAACATTTTTCCTTATCTGGTATAGGAAAGTCACCATCAAAATTAGATATGAGTCGTATTTTATCAATGAACGAAACATATATTAAAAATATGAGCGAAGATAAATTATATTCAAACCTTATAGGTTATTGCGAAATATACTTAAAAAAGATTGATAACAAATTTGATGATACTTTGAAAAAATCACTTCATTTCCTAAAAAATAAAGCCAAAACATTAGGTGATATATATAATAATGCTCAATACATAATTAACGATCAAATTAATATTTTACCAGAAGATGTAAAACTTTTTAACAATTTATCTAAGAAAATTTTATATGATTTTATAAAAGAATTTGAAAATTTATCAAATTTGAGCAAAGAAAATTTGGAGAAAATAATAAAAGGATTAATTGATAAGTACAAAACAAATTTTAAAGGAGTAGGACAGCCCTTAAGAATTGCTTTAACTGGCTCTAAATTTGGACCCGGAATTTATGATATCATTCTATCTCTTGACAAGAATGATGCCATAAAAAGATTAAAAGCTATTAATTAGAACGGAACTTGCTAGGTCAGATGATTTATCAGTTCTAAAATCTTTAATTATTTCTTTAAATTGATTAATTTGATTTGTTGAAAGATCAGGATTAGTTAAAAATTCGTCAACTTTATTAAATATATTTTTAGCATTACATTTTTTTTGTAAAAGCTCCGGTATAATTTCTTTGCCAGCAGCTATATTAATAATGTTTGCAAATTTAACTTTGAGCAACATCTTGACAATAATAAAATTAATAAAATTAATTTTATAAATTATTATTGATGGGACATTGGCATTACATATTTCTAAAGAAATCGTTCCAGATTTGGCTACAGCAAACGTAGATTTTTTAAGAATATAAGATTTTATTTTTTCATCACTTATAACATCACAATTTTTAATATTCTCTTTACATACTAGATTTTTAAGTGTCTTCCTATGTTCGTTTGTTGTATGAAAAATGAAATAAATATCATTGTACTTTTCTTTCACCATTTTTATAAATTTCAATAAAATAGGTGTTAAAACACTAATTTCTGAAGTGCGACTACCGGAAAAAATAGAAATAATTTTTTTATCTTCCCTTATTACATTTTTTATATCGATTTTATTTTTTTCATTATCTTCAAGAAGAGGATGTCCAACGAAGGTACAATTGATATTTTCTTTCTCAAAGTATTGTTTCTCAAATGGAAACAATAACAAAATATGGTCTAAAAAATTTTTTAGCTTTTTGACTCTATTTTCCCTCCAAATCCATACCTGTGGCGCAACATAATGAATAGTTTTAATATTTATTTTTAATTTTTTAACTCTTTCAGCGACTCTTAAAGTAAAATCTGGACTATCTACACTAAATAAAATATCAGGATTAAATTCTATTATTTTATTTACTGTTTCATTAATTTTTTTTTTAATCTTAAATATATTTAATAAAACTTTGGTAAATCCAAGATAAGTAACTTCATTTAAATCATATAAAGATTTAATCCCTAAAGCTTTTAAACATTCGCCGCCTACAGATAAATATTCTATATCAGGCTTTGATGTCTTAAGATTTGCTATAACCTTTGAGGCCAATTTATCTCCTGAAGGTTCGCCAGTAAGAACAAATATTTTTTTCATTTTACTGTAATAAACATTTTGTTCTTATTGGCAAAATTGATGCATTTGCTTCTTTCTAAAAAAACATTTTGTTTTGCTTTTAAAACTATTCCTTTAAGACCTGCGGCTTTACATTGAATTAGAGTCTTTAATCCAACTGTTGGTAAATCAATTCTTAGATCTTGTTTTTTCTTGGGTAACTTGGCTAAAACACCTTTATATTTTTGTGTTTTGCTTCTACTTTTTTTCAACATTCTTTCAGTACCACCTTTTCCCTCGATCGCAACAACTTTGTTATTTCTAACGATAGTTCCTTGGCTAAAGGTATATTTGCCTAATTTGCTTAACGTTGATATCGCTTTTTTAATATCAAGATCATCTTCTTTGTTAGGTTTAATTTTAGAATAAGTTCCTTTTTTAAGTGCAAGTTCAGGATTATAAGTTAAAGAACTTATAGTGCTTATTCTTTCCTGTTTTAATATTTTAATTATTTCTCTTAATATTGCTGCATCACCTAATTTTGAGCTTTTGATAATTTTTGGAATATAATAAATTCCTTTTAAATCCAATTTAAGTCTTGAAAAATTTGGTTTTATTACCTTGCCTGCAAACAAAATTTTTTTGCATCTGTTTTTTTTAAGTATTTTAATTATCTTTCCAAATTGACCAATTGAAACGCTATAAAAGTATTTATCTTTTTTAAATTTTTTTCTCTTTGTTAAATCAATAATTAAATAATTTAACTTTCTTTTTTTTATTTTTCTTAAAATTTCATTTGGAAAATTTGTTTCTCCAAATATCAAGCCGATCATCTTATTCTTTAGAAAATGGTGTGCAAATAGATCTTTTTTTATCTTTTGTAATAAAATTAATTACTTCTTTCACAAGTGGGTTTTCTTTAAATTCACCATTTAATTTATCTAAATTTTCGTTAAGGTTTTTTGTTAAAAAAATTTCTTTATATGCTTCTGTAAGACCTAAAATATCCTTATTGTTATAATTACTTCTTCTTAAACCAATTAAATTTAATCCTTGTAAATAATTTCTATTTCCAATTGATAAACCGAATGGAATTACATCATTTAAAACCCCGGTCATTCCTCCAATCATTGCCAGTTTTCCAATTCTTGTAAATTGTTGAACAGCTGAATTTCCCCCTATAACCACATTATCTTCAATAGTAACATGTCCTCCTAAGGGAACGTTATTCGCTATAATGACATTGTTGCCAATAAGACAATCATGGGCGATGTGAGAAGAAATCATAAACAAACAATTGTTACCTATTTTGGTTAACCCACCACCTCCAAATGTACCAGGATTTATTGTAACATATTCTCTAATTTTATTATTTTTTCCTATCTCGAGTGTTGTATCTTCACCCTTATATTTAATATCTTGCGGGTCAGCACCGATACTTGCAAAGGAAAATATTTTTGTTCCAGTACCAATTTTTGTACGGCCTGTAATATTAACATGAGAAGATATTTCAACATCATCATTTATTTCAACATTTGGGCCAATTACTGTATACGGGCCAATTTTGACTGTTTTTGAAATTTTGGATTTTGAATCAATTATACTAGTTTTGTGAATCATTGCTGACTCCTATCCATAATTGTAGCTGCCCATACTGCGTCTGCCATTACTGTTCCATTAACTTTTGCCATTCCTTTATATTTCCAAACTCTGCCGCGTGATCTGATAGCCTCGACTTCAAGTAAAAGCTTACAATCTGGCATAATCGGTTTTCTAAAACGAGCTTTATCAACGCTCATTAAATAGACCAATTTATTTTCAACTTCTTTTGGATTTAGACTATAAGCTGTAAGTGCAGCTGCAGCTTGGCCAAAAGCCTCCACAATCATCACGCCTGGCATAACTGGTTGACCTGGAAAGTGTCCTTGGAAAAAAAAAGAATCTTTTTTAACATTTATAATGCCTACAGCAGATTTATGTGGCACAATGTCAACCAATTCATCAATTAGCAACATTGGTTCTCGATGAGGAAGTAGATTTGTTATTTGCTCTTTGTTAAGAGCATTATTATTGTCCATTGTATCTCCAATTTTTAACAAATTTTTTAAAATCCATAGAGGGATATCCCATTACTTTTTTATTATCGGGTATATCTTTAATAACACCGCTATTTCCACCAATTTTTACGTTGTTACCAATTTTAAGATGTCCTGAAATGCCAGCCTGACCACCAATTACAACATTATTTCCTATAACTGTGCTTCCAGAAATTCCAACTTGAGAAACGATCATGCAATTTTTGCCAATCCTAACATTATGTCCGATTTGAACCAGGTTATCTACAAAAGTATTTTCACCTAATATAGTGTCACTAATTGATCCTCTGTCAATTGTGGATCCCGAACCTATCTCTACTCCCTTCATCAATAATACTTTACCAATATGAGGAATTCTAAAATTTTTCGATTCGTCAGGTATAAAACCAAATCCTTTGCTACCTATTTTAACTCCATCTTTTATGTGTACCTCATTATCAAGTACTGAATTTTTAATTACAACAAAAGATCCTATTGAACAATTCTCTCCAATCTTTACATCATGTTCAATAATAGAATTATTTCCTATAGCAGTGTTTTTTCCAATTTGGACATTTTCACCAATTAGTACATTTTTTCCAAATTTTACATCGATATATTTATCTTTAATTTGTTCTGATGAAACAAGAGTTTGATCAAGATAATCAAATTCAGATTCGGGATAGAAAAGTTTTGACACTTTAGCTGCAGATAATAAAACATTATCAACTATTATTTTTATACAATTCTCTGGCAAATATTTTGTTAATTTTTTACTCGTAATACAGGCGGTAGCTTTACATTTTAAAGATTTTTCTTTGAATTTTATGGAATTTAGAAAGGTAATGTCATTTTCTTTAGCTCTAAATAAATCTATTATATTGTATATTTTAATATTAGAATCTAACTCGGGAGGAACTTTACCTACACATATATCTACTATTTTTTTTATAGAAAAAGGACCTTTGTTTTTAAAAAAAAAATTACAACTCACTCTTAATTTAATTTTATGGATGGTAGCTTTATATTTAATTGATCTATAATTGCATCAGTAATGTTTAATTCACTACTTCCAATAGCTATATTTCTTTTGTACAATATAAGTGAAATTTTGTTTTTCTCAAAATAGTTAGTTATAATTGGATCTAAAGATTTTAACACTTCAGCCCTAGCTTTATTTCTTTTTACTGCTATCTCATCAAACCATTTTCTTCTTTCATTTTGGTACTTTTGGGCATCTTCATTCAATAATTTAACTTTTGCATCAAACTCATTTCTCGCCAAAATATTTCTTTTAGATACAAGGTCTATTTCTTTCTTCTTCAAATCTTCTTCTGTTTTTTTAAAACTTTTTAGTTTTGTTTCATGAAGTTTTGTTAGTTCTTTTTCAACGGAAGCACCTACTTTACTTTTGTTTAGGATTTCATTCATGTCGATATAAACAATCTTACTTTCTGCAAAAGAATTAGTAATTCCAAAAATCAAATAAGTAATTACAAATATTTTTACAATATATTTCAGCTTCATTAGAATGTTGTTCCTATATTAAATCTAAAAGATTCCGGTTTATCCGTACTTGCGCTAGTTATAGCTTCTGAAAAAGAAAAACTCAAGGGACCTATGGGTGTAAACCAATCCACACTAACACCAAATGCTGATCTCAGCTTATTCGATTCATCAATATTTGTATCATAATCAATTCCCCATACATTACCTGTATCAAGAAATAAACTAATATCCGCATTTGTGAGATTGGGTAACAATTTTGGTAGGGCTGCATTAAAACCTAAGGCTGTTACATAATTCCCTCCTATATAGTCCGATGCATCTACGGGTCCTATTTTTCCTACCTCAAATCCTCTTAAATATCTTCCAGGTATCGACAATCTTTCTGAAAGTTTAACATCTTCACCGCTCGAAAGTGAATTGATTGCTCTTCCGTGAAATCTAAGGGAACCTATTAAGTTATCACTGAAACTATGATATCCCGAGTAATCTATTCCATTTATAAGAGATGGAGATTCTGAATATAAGGGCAGCTTTTGGTTAAATGACGCTCTATAGCCTTCTGTTGGTTTAAAACTTTGATCTCTTTTATCTTGAATTACTGAATACTTTAACTCAGCATCAATGTATGTTCCTTCTTGTTCCTTGAGTCCCTTGGAAGCATTATCGTTTGTTGACAAACTTTCATAGTAAGTAGATAGATCTGGAGAAATAAAAATATCTTCGTATTGCTCGAATGTGGTGCCTAAAGAAAAGCCAGTTTTTGAACTATCATAACCAAATGATGTCATTTTATTTATTTTTATACTTTCTGCTGTAAATCTAATTTCGTTGCCTGAATAATTATAATTTGGATTAATTACAGAAAACTTTCCCCTTATAGCCGTTTCACTAAATTGTATATTGGTATCCAATTTAATACCTCTACCTAAAAAATTATTTTCTTTGACGCCACCTCCAACTGTTCCCCCTGATGAGCCAACTCCAGCTCCTGCAAAAATTTCACCAGTGGATTTTTCTTCAACTTCAATATTAATAATTTTAAGATCTGCTGAAGAACCTGTTAAAATGTTTTTATTAACTTTTCCAAATATATTTCTTGATTTGATTTTATTTATAGATTTATCTAATAGTAACAAACTGTATGGATCACCTTCGTCAACTTCTAATTCTCCCCTTATAACATTGTCTTCAGTAACAGTATTTCCAATTATATTTATCCTTTCAACAAAATATTTTTTTCCTTCGGAAACATTTATTATTACTAATAACTTGTCATTTTTTACAGTTTCAAATAATTTAGAATTTATAAACTGAAGATCTTTTTTCGTAGATAACTTGTTAATTTTATCAAGAATTTTTATAATTTTTTTTGGCGAGTAATACTTGTTTTTAAGTTTAGGAAGATCTTTTGTAATTTCAACAAAAGAACTTTCATCTAAGCCTTCTGATATTTTTAAAGAAACATCCTCAAATCTAAATCTTTTCCCTGAGTCAATGTTATAAGTCAATAGAAACCCTTCGCCCTTTTCATATAATACATTTGTGGTCAATACTTTGACCTGATAGTAACCTTTACTTTTATAAAAATTTTCTAAAAGGCGAGTGTCTAATTTAATTCTTTCCTGATTTAAATATTTTTTTGTGGATAGAATTTTCCATGCTTTACCCTCTTCCGATGTGATAACTCCTCTTAGTTTACCATCCTTAAATTTTTTATCTCCTATAAAGACAATCTTTCCTATTTTGGCACGCTTTCCTCTATTAATTTCATAAATTAAATCTATTGAATTTTTCACATTTTCTTTCGCATAAGCCTCTACTTCTATAAAATAAAATCCAAGATTTCTGAAAGCTGTTTTAATTTTTTTAATATCTCTGCTCAACTTATTTTCTACATACGAAGTTTTTTCTTTTAATTCGATAACCTCTTTTATTGCTTCTTTATGTTTTTTTGCCTTGATTCCATTGAAAATTAAATTTTGGATTATTGGATTTTCTTTGACCGAAATCTCTAGGACACCGTTATTTAAATTAATTTCTAGATAAGAAAAAAAATCAGTATCATATAGCTCTCTAGTCAGTTCATTTAATTTTTGAGTATTGTAATCTTCGTTTACCTTTATGTTCCCAAACATAACAATAGTTTCTGGAGACACCCTGACATTACCTACAACTTTAACTTTTTTAACAACTTCTGCATAAGATATTGTTATTACAAAAATAAAAAAAAATAATGATTGTAATAAAGTTTTTTTCATTGGACGAAAGATCATACACTTATAGCATTAGTTTTCAACCTAACGAATTTGCTAACATTAACTATTTTGCTAAGTGAAGTAGGTTTTTTTGTGAAATATTTTTTACATTCTTTTAGATTAATAATTTTTGTTAAGCTCTTCACAATCTGTCTCAGAGAAATTTTGTTCAGCAAAAAAAGTTTAACTAATTCCTCATTGGCAGTTATTATCACGGTATCATAAAGAGTATTTTTTTTAGATATTTTTTTCAAAAGTTTTATCGAAGGAAACTTTAGTTTGTCAACTTCATGAAAGTTTAAGTTATTTAATATTTTTGAATTGATTTTTTTTGAACTTATATATTTTATCTTTTTATCATAAATAGAATTAAAAATTGGTATTTTCATATCTGTATCGTGCAGTAACATTTTTATTAGTCCATTTTTAAATTTTATGATTGTATGGGCATATGACTGAGGGTGAATAAATATTTTATACTTTTCTAAATCAAAATTAAATATTCTATTAGCTTCCATTATTTCAAAAACTTTATTCATCAAGTTTGCTGAATCCACAGAAATTTTTTTACCCATTTTCCATTTTGGATGTCTGACTGTTTTTTCTGGAGTTATTGTTTTTTGAATTCTAATAGGTAAATTTAGAAGTGGGCCGCCAGATGCGGTGAGCACGATCTCTTCTATATCATTATTTGAATATTCTCTTGTTAAATCCCATATTGAATAATGCTCAGAGTCGATTGGAATAAATTTAGTATTATATTTTTTTAATTTTTTATTAATTAAATACCACCCGCAAATAATAGATTCTTTATTTGCGATAGCTATTGTTTTTGTAAATTTTATTATATCTAAAGTAGGCTTAAGTCCGCTTAATCCCGATATACCACATATAGTATAATCAATTTTTTTTTTTAAGATTTTATTTAATTTGGTCTTTCTTGAAAAAATATTTATTTTTACATCTTTTAATTTTATTTTTAAAAATTCATAATATTTGTCATTGTAAATCAGAATATTTTTTACCTTAAATTCTTTGGCCTGTTGAATTAATTTTTTATAATTTTTATTAGCTGTTAATAAAACAACCTTAAGATTTTTTTTATCTTTTCTGACAATATTCAATGTGTTTTTACCTATAGAACCAGTTGAACCAAGTATTGCAATTTTAATTTTCATACTAAAATATCTGTATAATTTTTAAAATATATACTGTTGGTATCACAAAAATTAGTCCATCGATTCTATCTAATAATCCTCCATGACCAGGTAAAAAAGCTCCCGTATTTTTAACTTTATTCAATCTTTTAAAATAAGAAATCAGCAAATCTCCTAATTGACAGACTAAAGAAATAATTAAACAAAGCGCTATATTTACTGATAAACTTTTAAAAGACACACCAATATAATTTTGTAAATTAAATAATAAAGCTGGCAATATTGAGAAGATAAAAGAACCCAAGCTTCCAGAAATCGTTTTATTTGGACTAATTTTAGTTAATTTTTTTCCTCCTATAAGTTTACCAAAAACGTAACCACCTATATCAGAAGAAATACATATACATAAAACAATAATAAAAAAAGCTATGCTTTCAGAATTATTGCCTCTTAAAGCTATAGAAGTTCCTAAAAAAATAAGCAGATAAACTAATCCTATAAATTGAACAAAAAAATATTTCCAGTTATTATGCTGCTTTTTCTTAAAATAATTAAAGTTAATATTTTTCCACTCGCTAAAAGATACAAATAAAGTAACAATAAGTATGAGTACAAAAACAAATTTATGTATCAAAATACAAAAAATTACAATTAAAAACAAAATGATTGATGTTATTATTCTTTTTTCTAATTCTGTAGCCATTAAATGTTTCCAAAATTTCTTTTAATTTTTTTATATTTATTTAATATTTTTTGAAAATCATTATTATTAAAATCAGGCCACATTTTTTTTACAAAAAAAATTTCTGCATAAGATATTTGCCATAATAAAAAATTACTGAGTCTTCTTTGGCCACCGGTTCTTATTAAAATGTCAGGATTGGGAAAGCCAGAAGTATAAAGATTTTCTTCAAAATTCTCGATTGTAATTTTTTGTTTTTTTTTATTAACAATTTTCATACTATTAATTATTTCTTGTTTTGACCCGTAATTTAAAGCCAGTTGTACTGAAATTTTTTTATTTTTTTTGGTTTTGTTCTCTGTAAATTTTACTATTTTCCTTAAATTGCTTGTTAATCTGGATTTATTTCCAATGATTTTGACTTTAATTCCTTTTCTAATAACTTTAAGTAAATATTTTTTGAAATAGTTTTCTAATAATTTGAATAAGAAATTAACTTCTTTTTTTGGTCTTTTCCAATTTTCGCTTGAAAACGTAAATAATGTTAAATAAGAAATTTTTTTTTTAATTGAGTAATCAACAATTTTTTCTATTGCCTTAAGTCCGCATTGATGACCATAGTTTCTTGATTTTTTTCTTTCTAATGCCCATCTACCATTGCCATCCATAATTATGGCAACATGATTAGCTACATTCATACTGTCATTATCTCTTTTTCTTTATGGGATTCTTTTTCATCAATTTTTTTTATTTCTTGATCTGTAATTTCCTGAATTTCTTTTTCTAATTTATTGTTTTCATCTTCGCTAATTTTCTTTTCTTTAAGCATTGCTTTTAATACATCATTAGCTTCTCTTCTTATATTTCTAACTGAAATTTTGGCTTTCTCTGACATATTTTTAATTATTTTTTTTAATTCGATCCTTCTCTCTTCGTTTAAATTTGGAATCGGAATTCTAATCAACCGACCATCAATTTGCGGATTTAATCCCATTTCTGATTTTCTTATTGAAGAGTCAATATGGGCAACATTATTTTGGTCCCATACCTGAATATTTAATGTTCGAGGATCTGGTGCGGTAATTGTACCCAATTGATTTATTGGTATTTTTTGTCCATAAACATCTATTTTGATAACATCCAACATGCTAGCATTCGCTCGACCTGTTCTTAAGGCTGATAAATCCTTTGCAAAAACTTCGAAGGACTTATTCATTTTTTGTTTATAAATGTTTTTATCAAACATAATAAGAATATGTATTTTAAAGGTTAAATCTTATTTATTCACCAACTTTATATCTAACGAAATCTTTAATGGTTATGCTATTTTCTTTACTTAATTCAGCTATAACGTCTTTTACTTTTTTTTTTGGATCATGTATCCAAATTTGATTAATTAAAGTATTTTCCTGTTTAAATTTTTCTAACTTTCCTCTCGAAATTTTTTCTATAATATCATCACTTTTACCTGAATTTTTAAGTTCCTCATTGATTATCTCATTTTCTTTTTCCAATATATTTTTGTTAAGTTGACTAACTTCAATTGTTAGTGGATTTGATGCCGCTATGTGCATTGCTAATTTGTGTCCAAAATCTTTAATTTGTTGATTAAATTTTGTAGATTTAACACAAACAACCACTCCAAGTTTTCCAATATTTTTTTTTAATGCTGAGTGTACATAAGAAAAATTAATATATTTATTATTATCAAAAAAATTACATCTTCTAATTGTAATTTTTTCTCCGATTTTAGAAATAAGATTAATTACATTTTCATCAACACTATTTCCATCTTTCATTTTTTTTTTTTTTAAATTATTTAAATCCCCCTCTAGTTCAAAACACAATTTGGAAAGGTTTTCTGAAAAATTCAAAAATTCTAAATTTTTTGCAGCAAAATCTGTTTCGCAATTAATCTCGATTATTGACAATTTATTATTTTCATCATGAATGCAAATTAGGCCATCATTTGCAACACGTTCCATTTTTTTATCGGCCTTAGCTAATCCTCTAATTCGTAAATACTTTATTGATTCTTCTATATCGCCATCACATTTTTTGATTGCGATATTACAATCTCCAAAACCTACGCCAGTAAGTTCCCTAAGTTTTTTAATCTTATCTAAATAGCTGGGTGATGACATTAAAAAAATTATTTTTTTATAGGATTGTTTTATTTTGATATCGTGCTTATAACTTCTTCTTTTATCTTATCAATCAATCTAGCTTTATCTTTTTTTTCTTCAATTTTAATTTCTTTGACTGGAATCTTGATTTCATCTTCTTTATAGGTAATTTTAATTTCCTTTTGTGCTTTTTGAATAGTTTCTTTTAATAATTCACAGTATAGATTTATTGCTCTTCGCGCATCATCATTTCCAGGTATTGGATAATCGATGTCTGTAGGATCGGAATTTGTATCAAGTATTGCAATTATAGGTATATTTAATTTGGCAGCTTCTTTAATGGCTAACTTTTCATAATTTGTATCAATAATAAATATTAAATCCGGAACACCTTTCATTTCTGATATTCCGCCAAGAGACCTCTCGAGTTTGTCTCTTTTAAGTCCCATCTTTATAATCTCTTTTTTTGTAAAACCTATATTCTCTTTTCTAAGTGATTCGTTAATTTGTTTTAGCTTTTTTATTGAATTTGAGATTGTTTTCCAATTAGTTAACATCCCTCCAAGCCATCTATAATTTACATAATGCTGCGATGTATCTTTAGCCAAATTAGCAATTGTATCTGCGGCTTGCTTTTTTGTCGAAACAAATAAAATTTTTCCACCATTTACAATAACGTTCGAAATTTTTGAGAGAGCCTCATTAATTAACTCAATAGTTTGGACTAAATCAATTATGTGAACTGAGTTTCTTTTGCCAAAAATATAATTTTTCATTTTTGGATTCCATCTAAAAGTCTTGTGACCTAGATGAACACCCGCTTCTAATAATTGCTGAATTGTTATTTTAGGTATATACAATATATTTTCCCGGTTATTCCACCACGGCTCTACCATTCAAGGACCGGCGGTCCAAAAGACCAACGACCGTGTGCGTTTTGTGGGTGTTTTACAATTTAATCAAATTAATTACAACTTTTATTATATATTTATTCTTTTCAAATAAGGCTCGTTTTTTAACGATTTTAATATTTTTGGATTTATTTTTCTTTTTCTAGAAAGTTCAAAAATAAGATTTTTTGAATTATTTCTAATAATAATTTTAACATTTGTATTACCTTCTTCAGAAATTAAATTTGAAAGATTTCTGAGATTCTCTAATTTTTCAATTTCAAAAATAATTTTTGGTACAGATTGACTGCTAATTTCATTTAAACTTACTAAGTTTCTTATATTGATTCTTTTAAATCGATTATTTTGATTATTTAAATCTTTGATAACTGTAATTAAGAATGATTTTCCCTCCTTGAGAATGCTTCTATTTTTTTCCAAAATTTCTGAAAAAAGAAATAGTTCAAATACACCTCCCAAATCACTAAATTTAATAATTGCAAAAGGATTACCATCCTTAGTTTTTTTTTCTTGAATTTTCATTATTGTTGCAGCAAGAGTGGTTTCATTTGTTGAAGAGATTATAAAGGAATTAAAGTTTTGTATTTTATAAATATCAAAAACTCCTTTATACTCATTAATCGGATGATCTGAAATAAAGAATCCAATTGCTTCAAATTCTTTTGATAATTTTTCTTCAAAAGGCCAGTCTTTTTTAACACTATGCGTGATCGTATTCTTTTTGGCTTGATTGTTTTCATTAAATAAATTTATTTGGTTATTAATCTTATTTTCAAATGCAGATTTTGAAGCCAATATAATATTTGGAATACTATCGTGAAATTCTTTTCTATTATTTTCCAAAGAATCAAATGCGCCAGCTTTTACTAGTCCTTCAAGTTGTAGTTTATTAATATTCTTTGGATCAACTCTACTAATAAAGTTTTCTAAAGTTTTAAATTGACCGTTAATTTCTCTTTCTTTAACAATTTGATTAATTGCTTCAAATCCAACATTTTTGATTGCTCCTAATGCATAATAAAATTTTCGTTCCGTAGATTTAAATTCTGCAAAGCATCTATTTATACACGGACGTTGAACTTCGATATTGAGTCTCTTCAATTCCTCATAGAATTCACTTAATTTATTATGGTTACCTAATTCCATAGACATTGATGCTGCAAAAAATTCTTTGGTATAATATGTTTTTAAGTAAGCCGTTTGATAAGCAATAACCGCATAACCAGCTGCATGACTTTTATTAAAACCATACTCTGCAAAAGGTTCTATTTTTTTAAAAATATAATCTGCTACATCTTTTTGAATTCCATTTTTTACTGCCCCATAAATAAAATTTTGTTTTTGCTTCTCTAATACTGCTCGTTTCTTTTTTCCCATCGCTCTTCTTAAAATATCAGCTTGACCCGGGGTAAAACCCGATAAAACTTGGGCTATTTGCATTACCTGCTCTTGATAAATAATAACTCCGTAGGTCGGCTCCAAAATTTCTTTTAGCTTTGGATGGAGATAATTAGGTTCTTTTTTTTTGTGCTTACAATCATTATAAATGGATATATTGCTCATCGGACCAGGTCTATAGAGAGCTACCAAAGCAATAATATCTTCCAATCTATTAGGCTTCATTTGTAGTAAAGCTTCTCTCATTCCTGAGCTTTCAAGTTGAAACAAGCCAACTGTATGAGCAGACGATAGTAATTCGAAAACTTTTTTATCCTCAAAATTAATTTTGTTCATATCAAGATCAATTTTTTTTTCTTTTAAAAGTGTCAGAGTTTTGTTTATAATTGTTAAGGTTTTTAATCCAAGTAAGTCAAACTTTATTAATCCAGCTTTTTCTGCCGAATACATATCAAATTGGGTTGCGGGTAATAATAGATCCGAAGAAAAATCTTTATAAAGAGGAACTGTTTCTGACAAATTTTTCTCTGCAATTACAACGCCAGCCGCATGAGTTGCTATATTTCTATTTAGGCCCTCAAGTTTTAATGATAAATCCATTAGTTTTTTCACTCGAGAATCCTTTGAAATCATATCTTGAATTCTTGGTTCACGATTTATACATTCTTGTAAATCTAGTGGTCTTGAAGGATCAAAAGGAACCATTTTGCTAATGGAGTCAACAAATCCATAGGGTAAACCAAGAACTCTTCCTATATCCCTGACTGCCATTCTTGCTTTCAACTTACCAAAAGTAATTATATGTGCTACTCCATTTCCGTACTTTTTTTTAAGATAAGAAAATACTAAATCTCTTTTTTCCTCACAAAAATCAATATCAAAGTCGGGCATTGAAATTCTGTCTGGATTCAAAAATCTTTCAAAGATTAAATTAAATTTTATCGGGTCAATATCGGTAATAGATAAAGCCCAAGCAATAAGAGAGCCAGCCCCGGAACCTCTACCTGGGCCAACTGGTATATTATTATTTCTAGCCCATTTAATGTAGTCGGAAACAATCAAAAAATATCCCGAGTAGTGCATTTCTTTTATAATGTTAAATTCATGGCGAAGGCGCTTGTTATAAATTTCTAAATTTTTTTTATTTTCTTGATCGAAATTCAATTGAAAAACATATTCATTAAATTTTTCTTTTAAGCCTTTTGAGGCCAAATTTAATAATTCTTGATCAGCGTTAATATTTTTGCTTGTCTTTATATTGGGAAGTATTGGCAATGAGGTTTTAGATTTATAACTACATCTAAAAGGGAAATTAAAATTATTTTCCAATGCTTCTGGCAAATCAGAAAAGATTTCAATCATTTGTTCAGAGCTTTTTAAATAATGTTCATCTGAATATTTTTTTCTTTTTTTTTCATTTACGTAGGTTTTTTCTCCTATGCATATCAACGCGTCATGGGCTTCGTGCATATCTTTATCTAAATAAAAAACCTCATGAGTGGCAATTAAAGGAATTTCAAATTCATTAGATTTTTTTAATAGAAATTTTTCGAAATATTTTTCTCCAGTATCATTATGTCTTTGAATTTCTAGATAAAATTTATCACCAAATGCATCTTTCAATAATTTGAGGACATCATCAATTTCTATCAGTAAATTTTTTGAGAATAAATTTCCAATTAACCCATCAAAAGTTCCTGTGAGGACTGTTAGTCCTGATTTTATTTTTAATAATTCTTGAATTAAGCAATGAGGTTCGCCAGTACTTTTGTTTTCTAAGTAAGATTTTGAAGATAAAGTAATAACGCTCTTATAACCTTCAAAATTATTAGCAATAATTGGTAAAATGCCTATATGATCTTTAAATTTAAAATTAATTTGACTACCAATAATGGGTTGTGTTCCCGCTTTTGAAATGGCTTCTGCAAACTCTAGTGCACCACACAAATTTTTGGTATCGCTTAAACCTATTGCTCGAATTTTATTTTTTTTGCAAAAATCTTTTAAATCAATAATTTTAACTGCTCCTTCGCATATTGAATATTGGGTATGAATTTTTAAATGTGTAAATTGATTTTTATTTACATTACTCATTTGAGCGCCTGATATTACCATCAATTATCTTTAACTTGTAGTCGGCTTTATCGGCTAGCTCTCTATTGTGAGTTGCATATATTATTGATCGATTTTGAGATTTAAATTTTAAAAACAAATTAAATATTTCCCCTGAACTAGATTGATCTAAACTTCCAGTTGGTTCGTCAGCCAAGATAAGTAGAGGTTTGTTTATAGCGGCTCTTGCAATTGCTACCCGCTGCTGTTCACCAACAGAAAGGTCGCTTGGAAAATGGTCAAGTCTCTTAGATAAACCAACTTTTTTTAAGATTTTTTTTGCTTCGTTCATTGCGGTCAGTTTATTTTTTCCAAAAGAAATCATTGCTATAGCAACATTCTCTAAAGATGTAAAATCGTTCAACAAATTGTTTTGTTGATATACAATAGAAATCTTTTTGCTTCTCATTTCATCTTTTTCGAAATCGTTCATCAGAGAAGTTTTTTTTCCTTCAAAATAAATTTCTCCACTTGATGGTTGATCAAGTAACGCAATCATATGAAGGAATGTGGATTTACCTGATCCTGAGGGTCCTAGTAAAGCTAGAAGCTTTCCTTTTTTTATTTCAACACTGATTTTTTTTAAAATGTTTAGATTTTTTTTTAAAAAAAAGCTTTTAGAAAGATTAACCGTTTTAATAATATTAGTCATACTTTAATGCTTTGATTGGATCTAGTTTAGATGCCTTATAAGAAGGAAATATTGATACCAAAATAGTTATAGCTAGTGAACACAAAGTAATAATTAATATTGAATTTAAATCTATTTCTGAAGGCATTTTGCTTAAAAAATATATTTCTTCTGGAAATAGACTTATGTCAAACAATTCAGAAAGTAACGATCTAATTTTTTCAATATTATAAGAAAACATAACACCTAATAATACACCGGTTAAAGTTGCAAAAAAACCAATGGAGAAGCCTACTAAAAAAAATATTTTAGCAATAGATTTTGAACTGACACCAAGTGTTCTTAAAATTGCAATTTCTTTGGTTTTGTTTTTTACCAAAATTGTTAACCCAGATATTATATTAAATGCAGCTACAATAATAATTAGAGACAATATAATAAACATAACGTTTCTTTCTACTTTTAAAGCTCCAAAAAAAGATTGATTTAGGTCTGCCCAAGAATAAACAAAATAGTCAGAAAATAAATTTTGAATTTTTTTCTTAGCTTCATCAACATGTTCTGGTTTTTTTAAATAGATCTCTAAAAAAAGATCATCATCAGATGCCTCGAAGAATGAAATGGCACCTTCAATGGGCATAAAGATAACGTTTTGATCAAATTCTGCAAATCCACTTTTAAAAATTGACGAAATAGTAAAGCCTTCCTGTTTTGGAAGAGTGCCAATAATAGTTTGGATACCTGACGATGACATCAAAGTAATTTTATCACCAACTTTTAAGTCCAAAGATATTGCTAAATCTTTTCCAATAGAAATTGTATTCTTATTAAAATTTTCCAAAGAACCTTCAAAAATACCTTTTTGTAGCAAATTTATTTTTTTTAAATCGTTTTTATGATAACCGCGAATTAAAATTCCCTTTGTATTATCTTTATTGATTAAAATTCCCTCCCCATTAAAAGAAAACATCGTTTTATCAATAATATTTGACAGCGAAATAATTTTATTTAAATTTTGACTTTCAATTTTCTTTTCAAAAGGCTTGACTATGATGTGAGCATTAAATCCTAAAATTTTATCTATTAATTCTGTTCTAAAACCATTCATTACGGACATTACAATTATTAATACCGCAACACCTAGGGCAATTCCTAAAAAAGAAAAAATAGATATTATTTTTAAAAAACCCTCTTTCCTTTTCGGTTTTAAATATCTAAAAGCGACCAGTTTTTCAATTTCAGAGATCAAATTAAGCTTTTCTCTTTAGTTAATTTTTGAACAACTTTATCAATACTTAAATTTTGAGATTCTTTATCTATTTCTTTAAATTCAAAAATATCGCCTTCTGATTTTTGGCCAATTATTATTTGATATGGAATGC
>Ga0187833_10000742_pt1 | contig 37942 bp, 43 predicted proteins | sample ETNtaG_37_FD_167968 | JGI IMG/M metagenome (GOLD analysis project Ga0187833, IMG submission 167968) | Marine microbial and viral communities from oxygen minimum zone, Eastern Pacific Ocean - ETNP2014_SV_400_PacBio MetaG (Illumina Assembly) | ecosystem: Environmental > Aquatic > Marine > Hypoxic...
AAGATGTTAAACTTGAATCTCAATAGTAAAAAAGTCCTGATTATTTCAATAGTTCTTCTTTTAGTTGCAACTTCAGCTTTAATTTTTTATTACAATAATGAAATTGACGAATTAAATACAGAACTTCTGCTCATGAATAATAAAATTGTTGCAAATCTAAACCAATTAGGAGATGATATATCCTCTTTAAATGATAACCTGACAATGGAGATAGACCTTGTCGATAATAACTTAAGAAATTTTAAAACACAGAATGAGGGAGAAATAAACACACTAAGCAACTTAATTGATGAAATAGAAAAACAAAGTGAGATACAGCTAGGAGAATTAAAAGATGAATTAAAAAATATAAGGGTAAAAAGCAAAGATTTTACTGCAATAATTGACGATGTTTTGCAGTCTGTTGTCAGCGTAGGCACAGACAAAGGTTTAGGTTCTGGAGCAGTTATTGATGACAGAGGTTTTATTGTAACTAACTTTCATGTTGTTAATGGGGCAAATATAATCAGGATTTTGACTTATGATAATGATGTTTATGATGCTGCTTTAATTGGTTATGATGGTGCTGTAGATGTAGCCGTACTTAAAGTTAATGCAGAACTAGAAGATATAAGATTCGGAGATTCAGATGACGTACAGATAGGAGAAAGAGTAATCGCTTTAGGAAATCCAGCAGGGCTTTCATTTTCTGTAACAGAGGGCATAGTAAGTGCTGTAAACAGGAAAGGGCCAAGTGATCAGGAAATATACTTACAAACCGATGTTCCGATAAACCCAGGAAATTCAGGCGGGCCTTTAGTGGACATAAATTCCAGGATTATAGGCATTAATAACTTCAAGGCAGCAGGTTTCGAAGGCCTGGGATTTGCAATAGAGTCAAATACTGTTGAAGAAGTTGTGGATGGTATAATAGATCAATATTTAGAACAATCTGGATAATAGATAAATTTAAAAGTAAGATATCCTCAATTATTGTTTTAATCAAAATAAAATGGCAAAAAAAAGAGGAAAGAAAACATCATCAAAAAAATCCAAAGCAGCTAAAAGAACGATTAAGAGCAGTTTCAAGGAAAAGAAGGTAACATATACTGATGTTAAAGGCTCAAATATCAAGACCAAGGATGAAGAATTAAATAAGGAATTAAAAGAGCTGGAAACCGGGAAGATCTATGGATATAGCGGAAAAAAAGAAGTTAAGCCTACGGAGAATAGGGAAGTTGACAAACCCAAGAAAAAAGTAAGACATAGTACGTCAAAGATGAAAAACATATTCCAGAGAACAGCTGAAGATAAGAATGTCCCAACTTGGTTTTACATAGCCTCTATTTTTGCAGCATTTTTATTTACTATTTATATTTCTATCTTTGCAACTATACATTTTGAAGATATAGACAACATGAACATTATGATAGTTTTCTTGTTTATAGCAATGGTTTCTTATTTTCTTATATCAGCAATGTATTTTATATCCGAGAAAAAACAATGGCATGCAGCTGCTCCATCATTATTTTTTATTGGTATTGTTGCCATTATGATTTATGCATTCAAAGCAGTTGATACTTCTGATTTGGTTAGGTTTTCTATTATATACACAATAATTGTTACTGCTGTATCTGCTTATGTTCTTGCTGCAAAGAGATGATGCATCTTATTGGTCGTATACCTAAACATATTTTTCCCTTTCAGGAATAAAAATAGTACTGCCGCATGCTTTGCAGTGCGTGGCATCAGGCTCATGAAACTGCAAGCCGCATTTTTTGCATTTAACCTTTACCTTTCCTGCTGAGTAGATTATTCTTTTTAAAAATGAACCTATCTGCCATGGTATAAAAATAATCCCGCTAATTATCATCCCTATTGTTACTAGTCTTCCTGCAGTCGATACTGGTGTAATATCTCCAAAACCTACTGTTGTTAATGTGACAACTGAGTAATACACTGCATCAAAAAATGTTCCAAAGCGCTCTGGATTTACCTCATGCTCAATAAAGAAAATCAATCCGGAAGAAACAAAAACGATTACAAATATTGTAAAAAATATCTTTACCAGAAAGTATGTATCCAGATTAGTCAGTTTTACAAATAAATATTTTTTCTTTATATATCTTAGCAGCCTTAAGATACGGAAAACCCTGAATATCCTAATAAAGCCTAATCCTGAAAGTCCAAGGTAAAAAGGAAGTATTGCTACTAAATCCACAAGTGAATACAAATTAAAAAAATGTTTGATCTTTTCTTTAGCTACCCAAAATCTTAGCAAGTATTCTACACTGAAAATTATCATGATAACAGCATCAATGTTTTCTAAAATTTTTCTTAAAAAATCAGATACATTGGTAGAAAGAATAACAAAATTGATGCTTGAAATAATAACAAGAACTATCACAAAGAAATCAGTCAGTCTTCCAGGCAAAGTCTCTACATCCTGAAAATAGAAATCTACACGCTCTTTAAAACTATTGAACCTTGGCACCTCTTTCATTATACTTATTGTTTAAGAGATTGTATTTAAACGTTTTGGCAGTAAAATTAAATAAAATAATAAAAAGAAGAATTAACTACATACCCATTCCAGGTGGCATTCCGCCCATGCCTCCCATTCCGCCAGGTGGCATTCCACCTTCTCCTCCACCTTTGGAGCCAGAAGATTGTATTACATCATCAATCCTTAAAACCATGACAGCTACTTCAGCTGCACTTGATACAGCCTGTGTCTTGATGTTTAATGGCTCAATAACACCTCTCTTCCATGCATCCATTACTTTTCCGGTGAAAACATCAATTCCAGCCCATTTCTGTTTCTTGCTATGAGCAGCTTTAAGGTCTGTCATTGTATCTATTGGATCCAAGCCGGCATTCTCAACTAATGTTTTTGGAATTATTTCCATTGCATCAGCAAATGCTTCAACTGCCAGTTGTTCTCTGCCTGATAAAGAATGTGCATATCTCCTTAATGAAGCTGCAAGCTCAATTTCCGGAGCTCCTGCGCCAGCTGTTACTAAACCTGTTCTTAATGCAGCTATTACATCACCAACAGCATCAGTTACTGCTCTTTCAATTTCATTTGTAACATGCTCTGTTCCGCCTCTTATCAGTAAAGTAACTGCTTTTGGGTTTTTGCAGTCTACGATGTAAGTAAATTCCTCATCTCCTACCTTTTTTTCTTCAACAGTTCCTGCATTTCCTAAGTCACTTTCATTTAAATCTTTAAGATTGTTTACTACTTTTGCACCAGTTGCTTTTGCTATCTTTTTCATGTCACTTTCACTCACTCTACGAACTGCGTAAACTCCTTTTTTAGCAAGGAAATGTATAGCAACATCATCAACACCTTTCTGGCATAAGATGACATTTGCTCCTGTTGCTGTTATCTGTTCCACCATTTTTTTTAGCATATTTTCTTCCTGGTCTAAGAAGCCCTGCATCTGATCCGGTGTTTTTATTTCTATTTTTGCATCAATTTCAGTTTTCTTTATTTCTATTTCCCTGTCTATTAATGCTATTTTTGCGTCTTTTATCACTCTTGGCATACTTGCGCTTAATCTTTCTTTGTCCATTACAATGCCCTTAATTAATTCGGAATCTTCTACACTGCCTCCAGTTCTTTTTTCTATTTTGATGTTGTCCTTGTCTATATTTCCCTCTTCTTCTACCATCTTTACCGCTTCTACTGCTAAAGTTGCTAACGTGTCTCGTGAATATTCAGCTCCCTTGCCTGTCATTGCAGTTTGCGCAATTTTCTTTAAAGTGTCGTCATTAGTTGATTTTTCTCCTATTTGATTTAGAACTTCCTGAGCTTTTGATTCTGCTAATCTGTAACCACGGGCAATAACAGCCGGATGAACATCTTTATCTATTAATTCTTCAGCATTTTTTAATAGTTCGCCTGCCAGAACAACAGCTGTTGTTGTACCGTCTCCTATTTCATCTTCCTGGGTTTTAGCAACTTCTACAATCATCTTTGCAGAAGGATGCTCAATATTCATTTCTTCTAAGATAGTAACACCATCATTAGTAACAGTAACATCTCCTAAAGAATCTACAATCATCTTGTCCATTCCCTTTGGACCTAAAGTTGTTCTTACTGTTTCAGCTACTGCTTTAGCTGCCATAATATTATTTCTCTGAGCTTCCCTGCCTACAGATCTTTGTGACCCTTCAGGCAAGATAAATATTGGCTGTACTGGTTGATTTGTCATTTTATAACCACCTTATTAGTTTGTTTTATTGAAAATCGTAGGAAAAGTAAATGAGCAGTTCTATATAAATGTTATGGTTTTACATAATTTTTCTGTTACTAATAGCAATAAAACTTAAATATAAGGATTCAAAGAGAAATAAATAAAAAACCACAATTATTATTGAGCGGTCATGGAAGAAATTTGGAGCATTATAAAAAAACATCCCAAAACATACATCATAACAATATCATTGATTGCAACAATATTTATCATTAATGAAACACTTGAATTTGCAGAGAGAATAAACAGTAACATATTATTGACAATTTTAAGTTTGATTATCTTTTATTTTTTTGCAAGAATAATAATCGGGGAGAGGATAGATGAAAATAAGAAAAAGCAAAAAGGGTAACCAGTTGCTCTTATTTGTTATTGTAGTAATAATATTGTTAATAGTTGGTAAATTATTGGGTTGGTGGTAAAAGATAAGAGTTTCTCTATATTATTTACTGATAGTAAACCCTTGTTTTGGTCATAAGCCCCTGTTTTACACAACAACCATATTCTAGGAAGAGCTTGGCTATAACTTTATTTAGCAAGTTCTCTATGGTTATCAATAAACATTAATGCCAACTCGTGAGATCTCGTAAGAACCTCTCTTAGATCTGTACGTTGGGCATAGTTCTTTATTCCAGCCTGATTTGCCTGTCTTAAACAGTCTTGAATTAGGGGCTGCAGATCGGTTATATCTCGCGGATAGGCTAAGTGATCGTCGTGTCTTTCATACGGAGGATGTATCTTATTAATGTCCATCTCAGGGGGTACAAAGTAGCCAACACCCATGAAATCCCGATCATAAACACGCATAGTTACATCAGCTATAACGCCATTCTCAAAGTATATTGCCGCCCCATCTACAGTTGTTGCATATGCTGTTCTCTGTGGATGTCGTATTCTGGTTGTTTTACCAATAGTGGCGATTACCGCATCCAATCTTTCCTCATTATCTTTCCATTGAACACGTGTCTGTGGCATCGAGGCAATCATTAGGTCAAACTCTCACCAAGCTTACCATTGTAAGGAAAAATTATTCTATTATCAGGCTTGTATGGCATTGGCTGTCCTGGTACTACAGCTTGTATTTCCTTATACCCTTGCAAGCTCTCAGTCAATTCTCTCATGTGTTCTTCTTCAACTTCTGTAAGTGTATAGCTTTCAACTCGATCATCCAATTTAGCGAAGGTTTCTCCAGCCAATATGACTGGATGTGAGAATAGTGTAGCTGTACCTAATGATGCTAATTCAAATTTATCCACAAGAGTGTCTAAAAAACGTTCGAGTGCCATTATTATCTTGTGTATTAGCAATCATTATATAAATCTTTCAATTTTTAACTACTTGGAAGTAAATATTAACTTATTCCTATAAAAACCCTCCTCTTAAATCAAGGGCTTTTTTGGGCAATAAGAATAAGATTTATACCCCGTTTACTTGACAGCTCATATAAACTCCTTATTTTGGCTCTAAATTAGGAACATATATAAACACTGATTTTTAATAATTAAATATATGGGGCAGCAAGAGGTTTATAATTATCTGAAAAGGAATAAGAAAAGATGGTTTTTTTCTAAAGAGATATCCAAAGGGTTAGGGGTCTCTATAGGCTCAGTTACAAACTGTCTCAAGAAATTAAGGGAAAACAAAGCAATAAGTTATAAGGGAACAGAGCGGAAGAACCAGTTTATGTATAGGTTTAAGAGATGATATGGTTTTGTCTATATCTTCCTAAAATTATTTACTCAAATCAATTGTCTTGTTGACGAATATAATCGCTTCGTCAATCAGTTCTCTGTGCTCTTTGACATTTAAACAACGGAATTCCACCAATTTTTAATTGGTGGAATTCCGAGCATCAAAAACCACCTGAAAGTGAAGCTACTGAAATCATACCACCCATCTCTGATGGGTGGTTTTTGACATAGTTTAAAAATCAGCTCATAAATGGCAGAATTATCTGATTTGATAGTTAGATACAATAGATTCCAGGAACTTGAGCCAGTTAGTACATTAGACCAGATTAGACATAATTCTGAAGCTAGAATTAAAGGCACCCTTGCAGATTTTTATCCAAGTGAGAGTATTGTACCAGTTCCTATGCTTGAAAGTAGAAAGGAGGTTTGGAATGGAAAAATTAGTATTGGTCTCGTTTTGCAGGGAAGTGAAAAACCTATAAGTTTTGCAGCACACTATGTTGGTGAAGATGGTAAAATCAAATATAACAGGTTTAAAGATTTTTTAGAGGGCATAGGAAAAGAAGATGAATTAGAGGTAGTTATTAAGAAACGTGGTGGAACTAAACAATATAGTACATTATATATGATGATTGGTAATGGCAGATATTTTATGCGAGGAAGTGGACGTACAGACTATCTTGATGAACTCCGGGGGAGTATTCTTAAAACTATTCTTGAAGCTTCAAGAGTAAAAAAACTTCTGGAAGATAAAGTAGTTCAGGAATAATAACTTTATTAAACCGATATTATTTCTCCAATTTATATGACAGAGCATTTATTGCCGTTCGAAAAAATAAAAAGAAAGATTCTTGTAAAGAAAGAAGCAAAGACTAATGAAAAGCTAGGCTGCAAGCCAGAAGAAAGAACAACTGAGGAAATAATAAATTATGGTGTTGTTAATGTAAATAAGTGCCAGGGCCCTACTTCTCACCAGGTAAGTGATTATGTGCAAAAAATTCTTAATATTAATAAGAGCGGCCATTCTGGAACTTTAGATCCTCATGTCCATGGCGTTTTACCGGTAGCTTTAGGCAGGGCAACAAGAATAGTTCAGACATTGCTTAAATCCGGAAAAGAATATATCGGTATAATGCACCTGCATAAAGATGTTGGAGAAACAAAACTAAAGGAAACAATAAAAAATAATTTTACAGGAAAAATAAAGCAAATCCCGCCTATAAAAAGCGCTGTCAGGAGAATAAAGAGGGAAAGAGAGATTTATTATTTTGATATTTTAGAGAAACAAGATAACGATGTTTTATTTGTTGTAGGATGTGAAGCAGGAACTTACATAAGAAAATTGATTCACGATCTAGGGCAAAAACTGAAAATTGGAGCGCATATGCAGGAGTTAAGAAGGACAAAAGCAGGCCCTTTTAATGAAGATACATTATTTACTTTACAGGATTTAACTGATGCTTATCATTTTTATAAAAAAGAATCAAATGACAAATTTCTGAGAAAAGTTATACAGCCAACGGAAAATGCAATCAAACATCTGCCAAAAATCTGGGTTTTTGACACTACTGTAGACACTTTATGCCATGGCGCAGATCTAAATATTCCGGGGATAAGCAAATTAAATGATAATATAGCTCAAAATGATGCAGTTGCAATAATGACCTTAAAAGATGAATTAATAGCTTTGGGTAAAGCAACTTTAAATTCTGAAGAAATTATTAGAAAAGATAAAGGCCTAGCTGTTAAGACCGATAAGGTTTTTATGGAGCCTGGGGTTTATAAAATAGTTTAAAAAAAATTTGCTATACCAGCAATAACAAACCCAAATAGAAGCGACAAAGATCCATATAGGACGAGTCCACTATCATCATCCCCAATTCCATTAAATAACCAGAAAACACCTAAAGAGATGAGTATAAAACCAACAAATATGAATATTAAAGATAGTGTTCCACTTGCTGCACAATTTTTCATTTAATCTTTTACCTTATTATGACATTAACTATAAAAAAATATATTTTACTGCATTAAACTTTAACCTATATATCTCATTACAACAGTATATTAGTATACAAAAACGTAACATTTATATACTGGAAGTTTTCTTTATATTTAAAATATATTTATATGAATCTACTAAGAGGTGCGAAAATGGATTTTATAGTACAAGAAGCAATAAAAAATCAACAAAATATAAATTATGAAAATATGGTTGGCCAGGCAAATATAAGGATAATAGGTGTAGGCGGCGGAGGAAGCAATATGGTTTCCTGGCTTTATAAAAAGGGCGTTAAAGGCGCTGAAATAGCTGCATGCAATACAGATAAGCAGCATTTGGATGTTACAAGTTCTGATAAAAAAATTCTGATAGGAAAAGAACTAACAAGAGGTTTAGGCTGCGGAGGATTTCCAAATAAAGGCGCAGAAGCAGCACAAGAATCAATTCAAGAAATTAAAGATTCTGTAAAAGGAACAGACATGGCTTTTATATGCGCCGGTATGGGCGGCGGCACAGGTACTGGAGCTGCTCCTGTTATAGCTCAAGTTGTAAAAGATTCTGGTGCTATAGTTATTGGAACTGTGACAATGCCATTCAGCATAGAAAGAGCAAGGATTGATAAAGCAGAGTTTGGCTTGCAGCAGCTTAGGCAAGTTTCAGATACTGTTATTGTAATTGATAATAACCGTTTAGTTAATATTGCTGGAAATTTACCAGTGCAGCAGGCTTTTGCAGTTGCTAATGAATTAATAGCAACAATGATTCGTGGAATAGTTGAGACAATAGCCGTACCTAGCTTAGTTAACTTAGATTATGCAGATGTTAAGGCCATAATGACAAATGGTGGTGTAGCTGCTATTGGTGTAGGAGCTTCAGATACAACAAATAAGGTTGAAGAAGCTGTTAAAGGCGCTTTAAGCAATCCATTATTGGATATAGACTATAAAGGAGCAACCGGAGCTTTAATCCATATTGAAGGAGGCCCAGATATGACTCTGGATGAGGTAAGTAAAATTGGAGAATTAGTTACAGCAACTTTGGATGCAGATGCAAATGTAATCTGGGGAGCTAGAGTTTCTGAAGAGATGAAAGGGAAGCTTACTGTAATGACAATAATTACCGGAGTAAAGAGCCCATGGATTCTAGGCAAATTAGATGCTAAAGCAGAAAGAAAAGAACATACAGAGTTTAGTAATGAATTAGGAATTGATTTTGCTTGATTTAACTTAAAAAATACAATATAAGTGCAGCTTTTGGCATTCTTTTAGGTATTTTATTTTTGTTAGGTGCTGGACTTATAGGTTCTATCACACAACAGGTACCATTACTTGCAGTTTTTGGTTCTGGATTGTTCATAGTCGGTGCTATTTTTTTAATTGGACTTGCAGTTCTTAGTATCTTTGTTGGAAGAGGTCTATGGAAAGCACAGCCTTGGGCAAGAATTGTAGCAATAATCTTTGCTGGTTTAGGAATTCTTTTTGCGATAATCTCTATGATTCAAGGTAGTGTGGTTGGAAATATATTCAGTCTTGTTTTGAACCTTGCAATTGGAGGTTATCTTTTATTAAGTAAAAAAGAATTTCTTCAACAAAGTTATAATAACCATGACGAATGAAAAAGAAAATATAGTCGGGTATATAGCTGGTGTAATGAAAGCAGGATTTCACATTCGGGGTTACTCTTTTTTAGGTACGGGCAAGGTATACGACCCAGAAAATGCTATAGTGATAACAAATAAAAGAGTATTATTTATTACTGTGCCTATGCCTGGAGGGGATAAAATGATTGCAAACATTGACGTACCACTGTTGCAATCTTTAATTGCAAGAAAAGATATCGAAAACAAACTTAAAGAAATGTTATCTTCTATGCCACTTAAACAAATACTTGAATCCCATCCTAAAAATTATTTTATTAACATTTTGGATATAAAAAAGTAAAAATAAGTAAATTTTTTAGAAGTATTACATTTGTGATGGAAGAAAATAAGAAGTATAGGTACTCTATTAGGCACAAAGATGATCTTGAAAAAGCTAAAACTTTATTTCAAAAGTATATTTCTTAATTAAATTTTATTCAAAAAACCCTACACTCTTCCCGGCATCCAGCCAGCCAAAAGCGTAATTCAAAGCTCCAAAAGCACTTGCTTTGTCATCTTTTTCTTTAAAGTACTTAGCATCCTCATAATATCTTTTTGCAGTATCCACAAAATGCAGAGCTTTTTCATAATTCTTATCGTTCTTGTCAATAATTATCTTTAGTTCTTTCAAAGCCTTTTCAGTTACCTTAAATTCTCTTTCCAAGCGTTCATCAGTTAAGGTGTCCATTTTATTTAAGAATTAATATAATAATTATTTTACTAACTTTCTTAACTCTTTCCCTTTCTCAATTCCAATATCAACCATCTTAGAGACATCATCAGCTGATAAAGGATAATCTCCGCCTTTTTGTAAAGCACATAAAGTTCCATCACTTAGACTAGCGACTGTCAGTCTAGCGTCAACTACCTTTCCTTCATCATAATCAGGATCAACAATAAACTTATCTCCAATCTTTATCACAGTAACAGAAAGTGGAGTATCTTTTAGATCCAAACCTTTGTTTGTTTTCTTCTTGTAATCAATCTTGTCATCTTTATACTCCGGAAACTTCATGTTTTTCAAAGCAGCTATAGCAGCCAAAGCAGAAGCATCAGGCAGGTTTCCAGCATCATTTATTGTGCAGATATCAATAATAATCATCCATATTTTTTCCCCTTCTTTGATGCATAATTTTTTGAAATCCAGGCATTTGCTTTCACGAATACCCCTATCAACTATCCTTGCAAGCTCTACTGCCTGTATACTTGGAGGTCCTGGCTCAAAATCAGGATTTGATAATGGAAGCAATTCAGCACCAACCATTATGCTTCCTTCACCAGGTGTATCAGGATAAGGCTGCATAACTTCTACTTTAATGCCAACCATAACATCTGTTTGCCCAATCTTAACTCTGGAAGAGCCTTCTGCAGTGCTGGTAATACCAACCTCTAATTTAACAGGCCTGTAATCAGTTAATTTTCTTCCATCCAGCCTTGTATCTGCTTCAAAAAGTTTTATTACATGTTCTCTTAATTCGTTCATTTTAAAACACCATAATCATTTATATTTATCTTTCAAAGCCTTTTTCTGCACTTCATAAATATCCTTTAGCACTTTTTTTCCCATCCCCAAAACTTTCTTTAAGTCATCTTTCGAGATTAAGCCATCCATCTGCAGTAAGGTTACCCTGTCATGGTTAGGCATCATAGCAAGAGGAATGTCTGCAACAGGGCCGTCTTCATAAGATTCTTCCTTATAATCCAGGTCAACAACAAGCTTGTCATCAACTCTGCCGACAGATACAGCAGCAACTAAATCTTTCATTGCCAAACCAGCATCTGCAAGAGCCATTGATGCAGCGCATATACCTGCGCATCTACTACCTGCTTCTGTTTCCGGCAATTCAATAAAAACATCAACAACAGAGTTAGGATATTCTTTTAAATCCAAAACAGGAAGCAATGATTTCTCAGTAACCATGGAAATTTCTTTCGATCTTCTGCTTCCACCAGGTCTTACTCTATCTCCAGAACTTGAGAAAGGCATCATATTATAATGGCACCTTAAAATGCCTTTTGAAGGGTCCTGCAAAAACTTTGGATGCAGATTTCTTGGGCCGTAGACAGCTGCATAAGCTGCAGTGTTGCCAATCTTGAAATAAGCAGAGCCGTCTGCATTTGGAATTACTCCTGCTTTAGCCTCTATCTTTCTTGGCTCGTCAAATTTCCTTTTATCTAACCTTTCTTTGTATGCCATTTTTTACGTGCCCGTAAAACAGCGTATGGGGATTGTGCGTTCCCGCACACTAGTAGTGGGGTGCAAAGCACCCCACAGTGTTTTACGGCAACGTAAAATCTTCGATATCCCGAGACTGTTTTTTTATTATTTTTTAAATTGTTTTTTATTGTATTTTAATTTATTGTGCTTTTGCTTTATTCTTATCCAAAAATTCTTTGACCCTATCAGTCAATCCGGATAAATGGCTTTCTTCCTCAATCTTCCTTATGGCTTTGACAGCCAATAATTCTCCATCAGGAGTGCCATTGATCCATACTAATCCGTTTTGTCCAACAGAGATATTGCATTTTGTAGCGTCTTTTATCATGGAAACCATGCTTCCCTGCTTGCCTACAATCCTTGGAACCTTATTGCTGGCAACATTAATTATTCTTCCGCCTTTTAGTTTATTCAGGCCCACGCCTTTCATTGTCACATCAACAAGCTTCTGGCTTGTGACATTTACTATCTTGCATGCGACATTGTCTCCTATATCATAAAATTTTGTAAGGTCTGCTCCACGATTAATAAATTCTGATGTTGCCTCTTTCATGGAAAGCATTGCAGAATAAGGGCTGTTCGTGTCTAAACGCCAGCCGCCGAAATTCACATCAATAACTTTGCATATAATTGTATCATATTTCTTTGGGATATATCTTCCGGATAAAGATATAAGCTTGATGGTTCTTCCATCTAATTGAACTAATCCTAACTGAGCAGCGATTATATTTTCACCTTCCCTATAAGTTCCTATGCCTGGAAAGCTGTCCATTCCTACAGCCAATATTTCTCCAGGAACTGCAATGTCTTTATCTTTTATATTTATTGTACTCATTTTGTTTCAAATTTATTTTGTTTTCAAAACCTTTGCCTCAACTTCTCCATGGCATATTTCATTTACCTTTTCATAAAATTCACTTTCTAAACCACCAGGCATCTCAACAACCGCAACCCAATAACCGTTGTTCTGCCACTCTTCTTTTAATATTGTCCCGAATTTTTTTACTGTAGCATATGCTTTTGCAGCATAGTCAGGCCCTATCTTAACTGCTAATTCCTTGACTTCAAACCTTATTGGAATTATGACCTTTAATTTTTTTAAAGCGTCCTGCATCTGCTCTTCAACTGAAGTAAATTCATCAACATGAAATTTTATCTCTTCCAATGCATTCTCAATCCTTGTTACAGGATGAGGCGCATGTGTTGTCGGATCAACACCATTCCTATGGATCATGTTTATGATTTGTTTTCTCTTAATTTCCCTTAAACTGTTCTTGTATTCTGAAGTTAGTTGCAGATCTCCTTTTTTTATTATCTGTTTTGCTATTTCTTCCAGATCATCAGTCTGGAAGATCTGCTTCATAGTTGTTTCAGATGCTTCCAACCCCTTTTTTGCATCTGAGAAAATTTTCATTGCAGCAAGAACATCTTTCATGTTAACCTGCTTATTTTCTCTTACTGCTATTGCATTATTGCAGTCAACTAAAATTTCAAAATCCTGTCCATGCGTCTTTAATCTTACAATGACTGCATTATCGACAGTTACCATTTTTTACTTCTTTTTCTTTGCTTCTGCAGCAGTCTTTTCTATTTTTTCCTTAGAAAGTTTTTTAAACTTCTTTTCTTCGGTTGTTATATAAGCTGCATCTATCCTTTCAATCTTAAAATTTTCACCTAAAACTTTTTTCAACGCTTTTAAAGATAACTTAAATCCTTCCTCTATATTCAATTCCGGCTTGTATTCTTTATGCAAAATTTCCTCTACTTCAACTTCTCCTTCGCCAATGACTGTTGCCCTGTACTGGAAAAATATTCCTGTTGGATCTGTTTCATAGAGTCTTGGTGTATGGTCCTCTATGCCGGCCACTAATATGGAAACTCCAAAAGGCCTTAAGCCTCCGCTTTGCGTGCATACCTGCTTCAAGTCGCAGATATCTTTTACTATTGTCAGTGTATCTATAGGGCTGTCATAAGTTATTCTGTGCTGCTGCGCTTTTAATTGCGCGCGTTCTATTAAAACTCTGGCATCTGATAAAATTCCAGAAGCAGTTGCTCCAATATGCTCATCTATCTGCCATATCTTTTCCACAGCTTCTGGCACCACTAAGCTGTCAATTACCCTTTTGTCTGTCACAAACAAAATCCCATCAGAACATACCATTGCTATAGCAGTAGAGCCTTGCCTTACTGTCTTTTTTGCATATTCTACCTGCAGTAACCTTCCGTCAGGGCTGAACATAGTTATGGCCCTGTCATAACCCATCATTTGATGCATTGGCTGCATATTTTCTGCTTTTACCATTTTTTAATTTACCTCATGCTGCCTTATTTAAATATTTTTGCTGCGCTTTCCTTAAAATACCTGAAGCGCCAACACTTTTTATGACGACATCTTTCCCTTCTATATTTTTTACAAAAATCAAGGATGCTTTTACCTCATCAACATGCTTGTTATTTACTCTCATAATTCCCCTTTGCATATCTGGATTCCATTTATCATTTATTGGTATAAGGCCTGCATGGCTCATTCCCTGGTTGCCTAAAAAATCCTTTGCCGCATCCAAAATAGCTTTATTTACATTCATTGCATCATAAAACTTATCTTTGGATATGACTTCATATGCCAAATACCTTTTCTTTTCCCTTAAACTTGGCAACAAAGGCTTTATTTTTCTTTTCATCATAGCTTTAACTTTAATCGAGAAGATAGTTCGCTTCTCCTTTTCTCTCACAATAAAAGGATAGTTAAATAGTATTTAAAAGTATCGAAAAATCCTTTTAGATTTTTCGGACTTTTAAACTAGAAAATGCGTGAGTTGTGAGCGAGTTCGCAACGCCCTGCTCGCGACTTGCTCGTGAGCTCGCAAGCAATTCACTCGCATTTCACGCATTTTCCGCTGTTTAAAGGTTGCGTTTGTTTTGATAGGGAATAATTTATTTTTTCTTCGGCATGACATAAACAAAAGCGGCTAAAAATCCAACTCCCAATCCAATCAAAACTCCTGGAGCTGTTTTATCTACAGCAAGTCCAATACCAAGTCCAATAAACAATCCTGCTAGAACAAGTATTCAGAAAAGTAATAATTTAATTGGTAAGGAAAGCGAAAAGGAATTCCTAGTTTTGATTCAAAATTTGGTTAGCTCTATTTATGAATTGTTGCAATACTTGTCAAGAAAAATTATCGAGGTTGTTAAGTTTATGAACAATTACAGGTGGGGAGTTATAATTTTGATTCTACTTATAATCTTCATTATTTTATTAATTAGGGGAGAGTCTTTAATAGATTTAATCAAAATCTTTTTTACTAGTTCTTAGATAAAGACACTGACAATTATCTATCACTAAGTCATCAAAGGCATCGCTCACTCAACCTAACTTAAAGTTGCACGTTATACGGCCTTTTCTCCAAAAAACAAAAACCTATATAAATCCCAATTATATTAACAATTCTTATGGAAATAAACTACAATAAATTAGGCTTTAAATGCGGTCTTGAAATACACCAACAATTAGAAGGTCATAAACTATTCTGCAGCTGTCCTACTTTGAATTCTGATCAAGAACCGGATGTAAAATTTGAAAGAAGATTAAGGGCAGTTGCCGGAGAAACAGGACAGGTAGATATTGCTGCAAAGCATGAGATGCAGAAAGGCAAGAAATTCATCTATGAATGCGATTCTGATGATACTTGTTTGGTTGAATATGATGAAGAGCCTCCGCATGAGTTAAACAAAGAAGCTTTGGAAACAACATTAAAGGTTGCTTTATTGTTAAATGCAAAAATAATTGATGAAATCCAGGTTATGAGAAAAACTGTTGTTGATGGAAGCAATGTTTCCGGATTTCAAAGGACCGCTTTAGTTGCGCAAGATGGCTATATTGATACTTCTTTAGGTAAAGTTGCTATTCCAATTATATGTTTAGAAGAAGAAGCAGCGCAAAAACTGGAGGAAAAAGACGGTGCTGGGAAATCAGAGATTTCCGGCACCACCTCCGGTGGTTATGTAAAGTATAGATTGGATAGATTAGGAATTCCTTTAATAGAAATAGCAACTAGTTCTAATATAAAAAATAATGAGCATGCAAAAGAAGTAGCAGCTTACATTGGAATGGTCTTAAGAAGTGTTGGAGTTAAGCGCGGTTTAGGTACTATAAGGCAGGATGTTAATGTTTCAATTAAAAATGGCGCAAGGACTGAGATAAAGGGCTTTCAGGACTTAAAAAGCATTCCAAAAGTTATTGATTACGAGATACACAGGCAATTAAATGCAATTAAGCAAAGTAAGAGACTGAAAGAAGAAGTAAGAAAAGTAGATAAGGACTTTACAACCAGTTTCTTAAGGCCAATGCCCGGTGCTGACAGGTTATACCCGGAAACAGATGTATTAAGGGTTAAATTAGATAAAAATTATATTGAAAAATTAAAATTACCAAAACTATTAGTGCACAAGGAAGATGATTTAGAGAAGAAATATAAAATTACTAAAGAACTGGCAAAAGAACTGATTCATAACACTATTTTTGAAGAGCTGATCAAAAAGTATAATAAAATTGAACCATCTATGATTGCCCATACATTGGTTAATGTGCCAAAAGAAATCAAAACAAGATTTAAGGAAGATATTTCTAAATTAGATAAAGAACATTTTGATGAAGTTCTGGATTATTTAAACAAGGGAAAGATAGCAAAAGAAGCAATAATTGATCTGTTAATAAAGAAAATAAAGAATGAAAAAATAAAGTTAGAAGAATTTACAGGAATTTCCTTGAAAGAGATTGAAAAAGACATTAAAGAATTAATTAATGAAAAGAAAGGTTTGAATATTGGAGCTTATATGGGGATTCTTATGGGCAAATATAGGGGAAAGGTTGATGGGAAGAAGGTTATGGAGTTGTTGAGGAAGTTTGTAAGGTAAAATGATAAATTTTGAGATAATCGGTTATTTGGCAGGATTTATTGTTGCAATCTCTTTATCTCCTCAACTAATAAAAGCTTGGAAAACAAAATCAACAAAAGATATCTCAATATCATGGACATTAATCTATATGACTGGATTGTCTCTATGGGTTGTATATGGAATTGGTATTGCTAGTTGGCCTATAATTGTAACTCTTTCTATAGAATTCTTAATGGCATTTTCTCTTTTTATTTTAAACAACGGAATTCCACCAATTTTTAATTGGTGGAATGAGTAGTGCTCGAAAACCACTCCTTATTGGTGGAATTCCGAGCATCAAAAACCACCTGAAAGTGAAGCTACTGAAATCATGCCACCCATCTCTGATGGGTGGTTTTTGACAACTTAGATATGGATAAACACGGTAGTGACGCAAAGAGAGAAATTTATAGACTATTTAGTTCAGCGATTGGAGTATATGTTTTTTTTATTGCAAAGATAATCATCTTTAGCAACTTGTCTGCAATATTCACATTTATCTGTTGGTTTTTGACATAATCCCTCTTTCTCAAATAAAGTCATATTACCTGGCAAAAGTTCACATACTTCAACTAATCCTCTCTCTATTGGTTTTTGTACTACCCTTTCTAATGGCTTTTGTAATTTAGTTGGAATTTGTGGCATTGATTAATAGGAGTAAAATAAGTTTATTTAAATCATTCCTTATTTGCCATAAAATTGGAAATGAAAATAGATTTAAAAACGCGCCAGCGAAGACTTTCGAGCCATACCTTGCAAGATAACGGCGTTCGAACTCCGGACCTACAGGTTAGGAACCTGTCGCTCTATTTGCACGAGGAACGAGTGTTCGTGTCCTCACCAAGCTGAGCTACTGGCGCATAAAATCAATAAACAGAAAGAAACAATTTAATATATAATAAATCTTTTTATTTTTATTGCAAAAATCATCAAACCAGAATAATTTAAAAATATTACTATAAAGAATTATGTATTTATCTGCTTAAAGATATTTTATTTATTTTGCCTTTAAGTTTATTTTCAAAGTCTTTACCCTTAGATGATGCTAGATCCTTAAAGAAAGCGTATTGTATTGCCATTGTAATTCTACCTACGAAAAACCCTATAAGAAAAAACAAAAAATATTTCATATACAATAATTCATTCAAAAGGCATCACAAAACTAAATAATGATGAATAGTAATTAAATCTGACCCATATATTAAACATAAAACATTTACAAACTTTTTCTATAGAACATTTAGAACAAGTATTTTCTATAGAATAAGTAGATATTCATTACTCTAGTCTTGTATGAACAGGAGAGTTCCTAACTGACAAATATTTAAGATTCCTAGCTATACTGTTTGCTGTTATCTTACCTATAATTTCATCATTTTCAGTGACTATTAACCTTCGTATTTTGTGATGGCACATTTTTCTGCTGGCTACTTCTATATCTTCCTCTATATCGATTGTTATTATAGGACAGCTCATAATATCCTTTGCTCTTAATATGTCAGGATTTTCTTTTTTTGCTACAATTTTTCGCAGAATGTCTCTTTCAGTCATTATTCCTATAATTCTATTGTCTTCTTCAATCAATACAGAGCCAATTGATTTTTCATCCATTATGCCGGCAACTTCAGAAATAGATATATCAGAAGAAATCTTTGCTACATTGTGCATTATCTCTTTTACTTGCATAATAAATTTTTAAATAGCAATAGTATAAATACTTTTCTTTAAATTATATATAGAATATAGAAAGTATTTAGTTATCAGAAAATGCTGAACACTAAAACAAAATGTTTATAAATAGCACCCATATACCTACTATATAGATGGAGATAAGAAACATACAAAAAACAGGAGATATGCATTATCTATACCTGCCTACATCATGGTGCAGGGAACACAAAATAGGCGCTAAGTCAAAGGTCAGCATTGAGTATAATACTGATGGTTCTATAATTATTTCTCCTGAACTGATAGAAAAAAAGCCAAAGCATCTTAAATTCCATATTGCAGAAGATGAGCCAGAGGTAATACATAAATTAGTTGTAGCTTCTTATATCAATCCTGCAGCTTCATTTGAAATAAACATGGATAAAGAGATGGATTTTACAAAGCTAATCAACCAAAAAAGACTAATAAGCTTGGAATCAGTGGAAATTGACAAAAAGCAGATTACTTCTGACGCAACTGTCACTGTTTTAGACCCAGGCTCATTGCTAAAAACAATGGTGAAAAAGATAAAGAATATGATAATAGTGATGAGCAAAAATTACGATAAAGAATTAATAGGGAGGTATGAGGATGAGATTGACAGGAGCAAGATGCTTATAGACAAGTCAGTTATTGGCTCCTTAACCTTTGGAAAAACTACAAAATTAAAAAATATTGATCTTTACTACATTTCCTTAATATCAAAAGAATTGGAGAGGATGGTAGATCGTCTTATATGTTTAAGCCAAATTGATAAGAAATTTCTTGATGATATTGCAAAACCAATAGAAATTTTACAGAATATTCTACAGGAGCCATCGCAGCTTGACCAAAGTCATGCGATAGAGTTTGCAAAGAAAGTTTTATCAATAAAAAAGGTGGATGTTAAGGATGTCAAAACTAACGACATGTCGCGTATGAGGCAAAATCTTGATACTATAAGCGAGGTAATAATGGACTGGATGGTAACATCAAAAATAGAAAACTAAATATATATATTTCCTAGAGTATTTACATTATTTTATTAAGGTGATGGAAAAGCAGTTTTTGTTTTTAATTGAAAATGGAGAATATAATGTCAAATAATACAAAAGAAGCAGAAATCTTAAATGAAATAAGAAATTCTGAAAAAAAGGCTGATGAGATAGTAGAAAAAGCCAATAAAGAAAAAGAGGCTATTTTACAGGATGCAGTAAAGAGTTCTTCAGGGTTATTGGAAACAAAAAAAGAAGAAATAAAGAAATCCCAGGAAAAAAAAGTCATAGATTCCAGAGATAAAGTTAGAGCCATTAAAGAAGAAAAGCTGAAAGAAGGCAAAAAAACAACAGCCCAGATAAGCAAAAAAGCAGAGAAAAATATCAGCAAAGCTGTTGTTTTTGTAATGAAAAAGTTTGAAGAGATTATATAAAATGTTAAGGCCATATGAAATGAGTAGTGTCCTGATAACAGGACCAAAAAAACTGCAGGAAAAGGTAATTAAAGAGCTTCATAGCCTTAAGATACTGCATATTGTAGAGCACTCTAAAAGTGAATTAGCAGATATAGGAAGCCCTTTAGAAAATGCAAGCAAGTTTTCTGAACTGATAGTAAAAATAAGAGCATTAATAACAGCATTAAATATAAAAAAAGAAGAGACTAAATTTGAGATTGAAAGAGGATTATTGGGAATAAACCGAACTACAAAAAAGCTCAATGAAGAAGTAAACAGCAGGTTTGAAGAATTAAGGAAAGTTGAGGAGCAAATATCAAAAAATCAGGCTGTAAAGCAGGAGTTAAATATTTTGAAAAATATTGATGTTCCTCTACAAGCGTTTACATCTTACAAATCATTGGCTTATTTTACAGGTTATTTAGATAAAAAAAACAATATAGCAGATCTAAAAAAAGAATTATCGCAAATAACAGAAAAATTTATGCTGTTCCATAATGTCATTGAAAAAAAGACTTTTATTGCGCTGTTTATTGATGTAAAAAGCAAAGAAAATGCAGATGAGGTGCTGAAAAAATTGAATTTTTCTTCTGTTAATTTCACAAATATAGCAAATTTAAGGGGAAATGCTGCAAATAATTTAGAAAAAACTGATAGAGAAAATACAAAGCTTGTAAGCCAAAGCAATAACATAAAGAAACAACTGGAAAAATTAGGCCAGGAGCATAAAGGATTTTTGATAGCTGCTGAGGAGATTTTAAGCAAAGAACTTGAGAAAGCAGAAGCACCATTGAAATTTGCAGCAACAAGCTCTAGTTTTCTCATAAAGGGATGGGTTCCAAGAGAAAATTTAGATAATGCAATAAATAGATTAAATAAAGTTGCCCAAAATAAAATATTTATACATAATGAAGAGGCAAAAGAAACTGATAAAGTTCCTGTAAAACTTAAAAATCCAGCTTACGCAAAACCATTCGAATTTTTCATTGACCTATATTCAATCCCTATGCATAGAGAATTTGATCCAACATTTCTGATGTTTCTCATATATCCACTTTTTTTTGGCTTTATGCTTGGAGATTTTGGTTATGGGATAATTAGTTTTGCTCTTTTCTATTTTCTAAAAAAGAAATTTCCAAAAGGAGTTGCCTTATTCAATATTTTACTTATATCATCTGTTGCATCTGTTTTTTTTGGTTTAATATATGGGGAAGTTTTTGGCCTGGAAGAGATAGGACATTTTGCAATTCCGCATTTACTTAGCAGGACGCATGAAATTTTCCCCTTACTATTTATTGCAGTTGGAATCGGAGTTTTCCATGTAAATCTTGGATTGATATTAGGTTTTCTTAATGTAATTAAATCTCACGGATTATCCAAAGCAATCTATGAAAAAGGAAGCTGGTTTGTCCTGCAAATTGGAGTTTTGTTATTGGCATTATCTTATCGGGATATAATCACTTTATCAGTAATAGCAGGATATGCCTTTTTAGCAGTATCAATTATAATGCTGTTTAAAGGCGAGGGAATAAAAGGCATAATAGAATTGCCAAGCATTTTTACAAATATTTTGTCTTATGCGCGATTAATGGCTATTGGAATAAGCTCTGTTTCATTAGCTGCAGTTATAAATGAGATGTCCAGTGGATTTTTTGAGAAAGGAGGGTTTAGCATCTTAGCAGGCATATTGATTCTGCTCATAGGACACATATTAAATATTGTTCTAGGATTGTTTGGAAGCTTTTTACATTCATTAAGACTGCATTATGTTGAATTTTTTGGAAAGTTTTTTGAAGGCGGTGCTGAAAAATACAAAGCTTTTGGAGCAAAAGTACAATAATTAAAATACAATGAAAAACAATGACGAAAAAACAATAAAAAAAATTTCAATAATAAAAATTCAATAAAAAAAGAATACAATATAATCCAATAAAACAATTAAATAATGATTAATAATAAAAATATATTTCAATGCCAAATGAGATCAAGTTTAATATCAAAAAAAGAATTAGCAAATGATTGTGCATGATAAGATAAAACCAAATTCAATGAAAAAATATAATTCAATAAAAATATAATAAAAACAATCAATAATTAAAAATTCAAAAATATTAATGAAAATAAAATAATTGAATTGAAAAAGACGATTAAAAAATTAATGGAGGTATAAAAATGGCATTAGAAGCAGCAGGTTTGATTGCAATGGGTGCTGGTATAGCAGTTGGCTTAAGCGCTATTGGAGCAGGTATTGCTGAAAAGGAAATAGGAGCAGCAGCTATTGGCGCAATGGCAGAAAAGGAAGAACTGTTTGGTAAAGGATTGATCCTTACTGTTATTCCAGAGACTTTGGTCATATTCGGATTAGTAGTTGCTATACTGATACTAGGATTAGCATAAACACATAGAAAATGGGATTAGAAGTAGTAAAGGAAGAAGTAATTAGATCTGCAAAAACTCAGAAAGGGTCTTTGATAGCAGAAGCTAGAAAGGAGACTGTTAGGGTGATGGACGAAGCAGAAAAGAAAATATTAGAGATAAAAGAAAAAAGCGATGCAGAAACTAAGAGAGTTGTTGACCTGATTAAGAAGCAGGAACTGGCATCTGCTGAGCTTGAGAACAAAAAAATGCTCTTAGAAGCAAAGAAACAGATGATAGACAGAGTTTTTATTGAGGTGCAGAAACGAGTTGATGGGTTAGGCAGCAAAAAAAGAGAAGAGTACATGGGAAAACTGCTTGAAAAGGCAAAAAATGACATTGAAGTGGAAAAAATTTACTGCAACAAAAAAGACTTAAAGCTGTTGAAAGAGTTCAATGCCGAGGCTATGGATATGACAGGAGGCTTAATAGCAGAGAACAAGGATGGAACAGTAAGGGTTGATTACAGCTTTGACACGATGCTGCAAACTATAAAAGAAAATGAACTGCAAAGCATAAACAAGGTTTTGTTTGGTTAAAATGTTAGAACTAAGACCAAAAAAAATACATCTTGGAACATATCCATATACCTATGCTAGGACTACGGTAATGAAGTCTTTGCTCTTTAAAAAAGATGATTACCATAAAATGCTTAAGATGGACTTTAATGAGATTGCAAAGTTTCTGCAGGATTCCAATTATAAGAATGAAATAAATGAAATGTCAAGGGAATATTCTGGTGCGGATTTACTGGAACTTGCTTTAAATAAAAGCTTGTCATTGTCATTCAAAAAATTAACAAGGATTTCATCTCCTGAGGTGGTTTTATTGATAAGAGAATATACAAAAAGAAAAGATATAGATGACATTAAGACAATAATAAGGGGCAAACTTACTGGTGCAGATGAAAAGTTAATTGCTAATTCAATAACAGCAGCAGGAACACTGAGTTTGGATTATTTGAATTCTTTATTGAAAACAGATTCTGTTGAAGAAATCTTGAAGAACAATAAAATTACGTCTTTTGAACTGCTAAAAGAAGGATTAAAAGATTTGAATGAGAAAAATACCTTAGTTACTGTAGAGAATGCATTAGACAGGTATTATTATGACCATTTGATTAAGTTTTCAGGGAATTTGCCAAAGCAAGGCGCATTATTCAGAAATTTTTTGATGAAAGAAATAGAGATATTAAACATATTGACTTTGTTAAGGCTGAAAAAAACAAAATTTGATAAAGAAGCCATTAAGAAATTTATTATTCCATACGGATTAAAAAGCTCGAAAATAATGAGCCTTGTAGATGTTGATGATTTAGAGGAGCTTTCAAGAGCCCTAGAGCAGACAGAATATAAAGATGTGGTTCAAAAAGGTTTTCAGGAATTCAAGGAAAAAGGCTCTTTGATAACTTTAGAGACAGAGCTTTACAAATATTTATTAAAACAATCTATTTTGTTATTGCATCAGCACCCCTTATCTGTTGATGTTATTTTGGGATATATGTTTGCAAAAGACGTTGAGGTTAGAAATTTGAAAATTATTGTTAAAGGCAAACAATTAGGATTAAGTGAAGAGTTTATTGAGGGGCAGTTGGTGTTTTGAATGGTAAAAACAGCTGTTTTAGGAAGCAATGAATTTGTTGTTGGATTTCAATTAGCTGGAATCAAAGACACTTTTGAGATAAGCGATAGCCCAATTAATGATATAAATGATTTGAAAAATAAAAAAGAACATGGAGTAATTATTATTGATGAAAATATAATGGAAAACTTAGAGAAGCACCAAAGATTGGAAATAGAAGATTCTGTTGATCCTGTTTTTATTCCTGTTTCAACTAAAGTTGAACAAGACAGTTTGAAAAGATTAATAAAAAAATCAATTGGAGTAGATTTGTGGAAATGATGGTTCATAACCAATTAAATTTGGAGGATAATTAAGATGGAACAAGGAGTTATTTACAGAATTGCAGGCCCGGTTGTTGTGGCTAAAGGCATCAAACCAAGGATGTATGATGTCTGCAGAATTGGAAATGAAAAATTAATGGGAGAAGTTATTCAGATTTCCGGAGACAAAGTTATTATTCAGGTTTATGAGGATACTTCCGGAATAAAACCAGGAGAACCAGTAACTAATACTGGTGAGCCATTGAAAGTAGAGCTGGGTCCTGGTTTGTTGACAAGCATTTATGATGGTATCCAAAGGCCATTGCCTGTCCTGATTAAGCAGATGGGAGATTTTATCAAACGCGGTGTAGACGCTCCTGGACTTAACAGAGAAAAGAAATGGGACTTTAAAGCAATAGCTAAAAAAAATGACGACGTAAAAGGTGGAAGTATTATTGGAGAAGTAGAAGAAAGCCCAGGAATTATACATAAGGTTATGGTTCCTCCAAATCAAAAAGGAAAAATTACAGAAATAAATTCTGGAAAGTTTACTGTTGATGAGGTTATTGGAAAATTAGATGATGGTTTTGAGCTACGATTAAAACATAACTGGCCGGTAAGGATAGAGAGACCTATTACATCAAAACTTAAGCCGGAAATGCCATTGATAACCGGGCAAAGAGTTTTTGATTCTTTGTTTCCGATTGCAAAAGGCGGTGTTGCAGCTATTCCAGGGCCTTTTGGTTCTGGCAAGACAGTTTCTCAACAGCAGTTGGCTAAATGGTCAGATGCAAATATTATTGTTTATGTTGGCTGCGGTGAAAGAGGAAACGAAATGACAGAAGTTTTAGCTGAATTTCCAGAACTTATAGATCCAAAAAGTGGGAAACCTTTAATGAATAGAACTGTTCTAATAGCAAACACATCAAACATGCCTGTAGCAGCAAGAGAAGCTAGCATATATACTGGAGTTACAATTGCTGAATATTATAGGGACATGGGTTATTCTGTTGCTTTAATGGCAGATTCTACTTCGAGATGGGCAGAAGCAATGAGAGAAATAAGCTCTAGGTTGGAAGAAATGCCTGGAGAAGAAGGTTATCCTGCTTATTTATCCACAAGATTAGCGCAATTTTACGAAAGGTCTGGCCGCGTGATTCCGTTAGGAACAAAACAGGAAGGCTCTGTTTCAATAATTGGAGCTGTAAGCCCACCCGGTGGTGATTTGTCTGAACCTGTTACACAGGGAACTTTAAGGGTTACAAAAGTATTCTGGGCATTGGATGCTAAACTGGCTCAAAGACGACATTTTCCATCCATTAACTGGTTAACATCTTATTCACTTTATCCGGATGCCTTGAATGACTGGTATGTAAAGAATGTATCTGGAGACTGGCAAAGTCTTGTTGGAGAAATGATGAGCATTTTACAGGAAGAAGAAAAATTATTGGAAATTGTCCAGTTAGTTGGTTCTGATGCATTGCCGGAAAGACAGCAGGTTACATTAACTATTGCAAGGTTGATTAGAGAAGTTTTATTACAGCAAAATGCATTCCATGATATTGATACATATTGTGATTTGAAGAAAACACATGCTGTTATGGCATCAATCTCTAAGATTTCAAAGATGGCAAATACTGCTTTGGACAGAGGCATGAGGGCAGAGCAGATATTAGCAATGAAATCAAAAGACAGGTTAAGTGAGATTAAGTTTGTCAAGAGTTATGAAAATCTGCTTAATGAGATAATGAGCAGTATTGAGAAGGAGTTGAAGCAATAAATTAAAATTCAATGTAAAATTCAATGAAAAATAATAATTAAAATGGAGTATAAAAAATGAAAGCATACCCACTATCGTTCGTAGCTTCCATTTTTGAAATTCAAAATAACAGAGAGGTTAGTCAAAAATGAAAGAGTATAAAACAATAAACAGAGTGGCAGGGCCTTTGATTTTTGTAGAGAAGACAGAGCCAATAGGTTATGCTGATATTGTAAAGATTGCATTGCCTGATGGCAGTGTAAAAAATGGACAGGTTTTGGATACATCAGATGACCTTGTTGTTGTACAGATATTTGAAGGAACATCCGGAATAGATGTTGATACCAGAGTTAAATTCTTAGGAGATTCATTAAAGTTAAGTGTTGCAAAAGATATGCTTGGTAGGGTTTTAAGTGGCTCTGGAAAACCAATTGATAATGGTCCAGAGATCATTCCTGAGAAAAAGCTTGACATAGGAGGAGCTGCTATCAATCCATTTGCAAGGCAATCACCTCATGATTTTATTCAGACAGGCATATCAGCAATTGATGCAATGAATACTTTAGTTCGTGGACAGAAATTGCCTTTGTTTTCTGGCTCTGGTTTGCCACATAATGAGATGGCATTACAAATTGCTAGGCAGGCAAAAGTTTTGGGAAAGAAAGAAAATTTCGTTGTTATTTTTGCAGCAATGGGAATTACAAATGAAGAAGCACAATATTTTATCAATGATTTCAAGCAGACAGGCGCTTTAGAAAGAAGTGTAGTTTTTTTGAATCTGGCAAATGACCCTGCTGTTGAACGTTTAGTCACACCAAGGATGGCCCTAACTGCAGCAGAATATTTTGCTTATGAGCAGGATGCACATGTTCTTGTTATTTTGACAGATATGACAAATTATTGTGAATCATTAAGGGAGATAGGTGCTGCTCGTGAAGAGATTCCAGGTAGAAGAGGCTATCCTGGTTACATGTATACTGATCTTGCAATGATATATGAACGTGCAGGAGTAATTAAAGGAAGAAAAGGAAGTGTAACGCAAATTCCAATTTTAACAATGGTTGGTGATGATATTACACATCCTATACCTGATTTAACTGGTTATATAACAGAAGGGCAAATAGTTGTTGCTCGTGATTTACACAGGAGAGGAATCTATCCTCCAAATGATGTTTTGCCTTCTTTATCAAGGTTGATGAATTTGGGTATTGGTCCAGATAAGACAAGAGAAGACCACAAACAGGTTTCTGACCAATTGTATGCAGCGTATGCTGAAGGTAGAGATTTAAGAGGTTTGGTTGCTATAGTTGGGGAAGAAGCTTTATCCGAAAGAGATAAAAAATACCTTAAGTTTGCCGACCAATATGAGAAAAAATTCGTCACACAAAGAAGAGATGAAGACAGAAGCATTTCTGAAACTTTAGATTTAGGATGGAAACTGTTGGGAATTCTGCCAGAGAATGAATTGACAAGAATCGATCCTGAGATGAGGAAGAAACGCTACAAAGCTGCTGAAGAAGAAAAAGTGACTCAATAATGCCGCAAGAAGTAAAGCCAACAAGAAGCGAATTATTAAAAGTTAAGAAACAGATTGTATTAGCTAAATCAGGACATTCTTTGCTGAAGAAGAAAAGGGATGGGTTGATTCTTGAGTTCTTTGAGATATTGAAAAAGGCTAAGACTTTAAGGCAGGAGTTAGTTGATGAATATAAAATTGCTTTAGAAAAAATAAACATTGCAAGAACAATGGAAGGGGATTTAAAAGTTAAGTCAATAGCAATGGCTATTAAAGAAATTCCAGACATTAAATTAACAACAAAAAACATCATGGGTGTAAAAGTCCCTAAAATTGAAAGTTCTGAAATAAAAAAGGCTTTTATGGAGCGAGGTTATGGTGTTTATAATTCAAGTGCAATAGATGAAGCAGCTGATGCTTATGAAAAGGTTGTTGAAAAAATACTATTGGCAGCAGAAGTTGAAACTTCAATGAGGAAACTATTGAATGAAATTGAGAAAACAAAAAGAAGGGTAAATGCATTGGAGTTTGTTGTTTTGCCACGATTAGAAGGTGTTTCTTCATTCATAAGATTAAGATTAGAAGAGATGGAAAGAGAGAATACTTTCAGGTTAAAGAAGATTAAGGCTAAGGTTCAGGTTCAGTAATATTATTAACCCAAATATCCACCGTTTTGAAAACCCACATAAGATTCTAACCTTTGAAAGTTCATTAGTACCTGTTTTATTTGAGCGTCAGGGGTCCTTGGTAAAGCGCCTATCTCCATCTGCTCGTTGGAAACATTTAGTGGTTTATTACCTACTACTGAAATCTCAGTCTCCCTCTCACCTTCAGTAACTCTAGTAATTCTCCTAAATTCATTACCTTGTCTGCCGATGTCGTATGTTTCAACTCCACCATTAAGGTTATAAGGGATAAAATATTTACTTGAGTCTTTTAACAAAATAAACCCATCAGCTGGTTTTATAAGTTCGTAAACATGTAAACTTTTTTCAGAAATTTCATTAAGAGTGCCTACACCAAGTGGATCTACACCAAATACATGAGACAAATAAATAATAGAGTTTGATGTGTTATATGAATCTAAATTATCCCTTATGCCTTTTAAAAGATTTGGATCAGTGACATCCGCTTCAAATATTCCTATTCTTCCTTCTAAAGCTAGTTTTCTAAAAAGTTTATAATTCTGTAAAAGCCATGTTGGACATGGATTAGGAAGTTGCAATGGATCAAACGAATTGCCTTTTCCGAATGAGAACCTAGGTTTATGTAATACTTTTTCTATATCTTCTCCAGTGAACAATCTCGGAAGATTTTGAGCTACATACTCTACTCCTTCTTGCGGTTCTATGAGAGATAGTCTGCTTTTGAGAGCCTCTTCATCATGCACCAATTTGACAAAATCTTCAGGTTTTTCACATTCTTTCAATAGTTCTCTAACTGTTCTTCCCATTGCAACAACATCAGGAGAGACATCTATACTTATGATTCCTTCCAGATTTTCATCATGAAAAGCTGAAGTATGATTTAGCAACACGCCGAAGCCTATCCCTATAAGATATTTGAAACTGTGTTTATCTCCAACCATCCTTGTTAGAACAGGCTCAAACCCCTCGGTTGTATCTAAAGCGGCTATTTCAAAATCATGGTCTGCAGCTACTGCTACATTATGAAGTTCTACTGTACCTATAATCCTTTCTAATTGTTCAGCTTTCATTGGATTTACCTTTATATATAACAAAAACTTCACTATTCAAATCTTTCTATTTTTACAACTATTTAGTAGTATAAATATTGGATTTTGCTTCCAGATTAACTCAAAATAGTAATATTTCTCTAAATTTAAACAAAACAAAACCAGAACATTTATATATTAGTTATACTTTTATGTATAATTAGTTAAACTATAAAGGTGATACATATGACAATGGTAGAAGCAAAGGTAAAGCAATGGGGCAATTCCTTAGGGTTAATAATTTCAAAAGATATCGTTAAAGTGGAAAATTTAAATATAGGCGATATAGTAAAAGTAGATATAGAAAAAGAAAAAAGAGTGGATGGGTTTGGGATTATGAAGAATGTTCCTTCATTTGAGGAAGATAAAGAAGAGCATCCGGAATTCTGGTAAAATGATCCATATCATAGATACTTATGCTTGGATTGAATATTTTAAAGGCTCTAAACAAGGCTTGATTGTAAAAAGATTGTTTGAGGACAATAAAAATAAATTCATAACAATAGAATGTTGCTTATCAGAATTAAGAGGCTTTTGTTTTAAAAATGATATTGATTTCAATAAATTTTATGATATTATTAGAAGAAATTCTATAATTTTGCCAGTTATGAGAGATATTTGGATAAATGCAGCAAAAATCAAATTTGAGCTAAGAAAAACGATAAAAAATTTTGGCTTGATAGATTCTATTTTAGTCGCAAAACAGCAAGAACTCAAATGCAAAATTATAAGCGGAGATCCTCACTTTAAGAATTTAAGAAATATTGTTTACCTACAATGAACAAAAAACAAAAAGAGAGATTATTTGTTTGGATTGCAAAAAGCATAAGGATTTTAAATATTGTCCTGGTTATTGGTTTTCTTGTCTATCTTTATTTCTGGGTCAAGGCGCAAGGAGGATAGCAACAATAAAGTTAGGACGTGCGGTACGAAGTCATGGAAATCGAAGATTTCCAGGATCCTCGGAAACAGAGTTTCCGGGAAACCGGGAATTCCAAGGGAATTTCCAAGTTCACCGAAAATCTTCGATTTTCGCGTGTACCGCACACTAGTGTGCGGGTACGCACAAAAACAGAAAACCTTTTAAAATAACTCTTTTTTCATTTTAATTAAAATTACGAGGTGCTGAATTATGTCATCAATTTTGATTATAAGTTTCATTGTGAGTGTTGCTGCTTTATTGTTTGCAGGATATCTGGCCAAACAAATAAAGAAAAAGTCTGCAGGCACTGAAAAGATGCAGGAGATTTCTGATGCTATACATGAAGGTTCTATGGCTTTTTTGAATAAAGAATACAAAATCCTAATTATTTTCCTGATAATTGTTGCAGCAGTCTTATGGTTTTTCATCCCTGAAGGGCAGAAATTAGCAATTTCTTTCATCATAGGTGGAATTTTTTCCGCTTTAGCCGGAAATATTGGGATGAGAATTGCTACAAAAGCAAATGTAAGGACTGCAGAAGGAGCAAAAAAGAGCTTAAATGAAGGATTAAGGATAGCGTTTTCATCCGGAACTGTAATGGGAATGACAGTTGTTGGTTTAGGACTATTAGGAGTTTCATTGATATACTTTATCTTTGGTGACCCAAATATCATTTACGGGTTTGGTTTTGGTGCTTCTTCAATAGCATTGTTCGCAAGAGTAGGTGGAGGAATTTATACAAAAGCAGCTGATGTTGGAGCTGATCTAGTGGGAAAAGTAGAAGCTGGAATTCCAGAAGATGACCCAAGAAACCCAGCAACAATAGCTGATAATGTTGGAGATAATGTTGGAGATGTTGCTGGAATGGGAGCTGATTTGTTTGAAAGCTATGTTGACAGTATGATTGCTGCTATGGTTATAGGCATGATCGCTTTTTCAGGAACTAAAGGAATCTTGTTGCCATTGATGTTAGCAGCAGTTGGAATCTTGGTTTCTGTAGCAGGAACCTTTTTTGTAAAGACAGGAAAAAAGGCAAATGCGCATTCTGCTTTAAACAAGGGAATTTTTTCATCTGCTATAATAATGGCTGTTGCATCATTTTTTGTCATAAAATTCATGGTCAATGACATAAATGTATTTTATGCTTCTTTAGCTGGCTTGGTGACAGGAGTTGTTATTGGGCTGTCAACTGAATATTACACGTCAAATGAAAGAAAACCGGCAAAATCAATTGCAGAGGCTGCAAGAACAGGTGCTGGAACTGGCATTATACAGGGTCTTGCAGTAGGCATGGAATCTACAATAATTCCTGTTTTGGCTGTTAGCGCAGCTATTATCCTATCATACCAATTTGCTGGAATATATGGGATTGCAATTGCCGCTGTTGGAATGCTGTCCACTTTAGGCATTACTTTAGCAACAGATACTTATGGCCCTGTGGCTGATAATGCTGCTGGAATTGCACAGATGGCTGGAATGGGTAAAAGCGTAAGAAAAAGAGCTGAGTCACTGGATGCTGTTGGAAATACAACTGCAGCTATTGGAAAAGGATTTGCAATCGGCTCTGCTGCTTTAACTGCTTTGGCTTTATTTGCAAGTTATACACAGATAGTTGCAAAATTAACTGGAAAAGAAGTTATAATCAATGTTACTGATCCATTTGTCATGGTAGGCTTGTTTATTGGTGGTTTATTGCCGTTTATTTTCTCTGCGCTGACAATGAAAGCTGTTGGACAGGCAGCAGAAAAAATGGTCCAGGAAGTCAGAAGGCAATTCAAGCAGATAAAAGGATTGATGCAGGGCAAGGCCAAGCCAGATTATACAAGATGTGTAAGCATAAGTACAGGAGCTTCTTTAAGAAAAATGATTTTGCCCAGCGCTTTAGCAATCCTTACGCCAATAGCTGTTGGCCTATGGAGCTTAGAAGCATTAGGAGGATTGTTAGTAGGAACAATTATTACTGGATTCCTGATGGCTGTCTTTATGGCAAATGCCGGCGGAGCATGGGATAACGCTAAAAAGTATATTGAAGAAGGTCATTTTGGCGGAAAAGGCTCAGAAGCACATAAAGCAGCTGTTGTTGGAGATACGGTTGGTGATCCTATGAAAGATACCAGCGGACCAGCTTTGAACATTCTGATTAAGCTGATAACAATTGTGTCTTTGGTGTTTGTTCCTGTTTTTGTTTGAAAACAACAAATTTTAAATAATCCTCAAACAAGCTATTTTTAAAGGTGATTTAAGTTAATTTTCTTAAACTAACAGATATGGAATTAGAAGGCAAAAAAGTTCTTGTTAGAGTAGATTTTAATGTTCCTATAAAGAATGGTATGGTAGAGGATGATACAAGGCTTAAAGCTACAATACCCACTATAAACTTTCTTCTTGAGAAAAACTGCAAGATAATATTAATGAGCCATTTAGGAAGGCCTAAAAAATTACTAAAAAAAGGAAAGAGCTTAGAAAAAATAAAGAAAGAATTGACCTTAAAGCCGGTTGCAGAGGATTTGAATGACCTTCTTGGAGTAAGCGTAGGGTTTGTAGATGATTGCATAGGTGTTGAGGTTCCAAACGAAAATGATGTTGTTTTACTGGAAAATCTAAGATTTCATCCAGAAGAAGAAAAGAATGATGAGCAATTTGCCAAAAAGCTTGCAGTACATGCAGATGTATATGTAAATGATGCTTTTGGCGCTTGCCATCGTGAACATGCTTCTGTCCACGCAATAACTAATTTTTTGCCCAGTTATGCAGGACTTTTAGTGGAAAAAGAAGTTGAACAATTAACAAAATTACTAAATCCGGAAAAACCCTTTGCAGCAATAGTTGCAGGAGCAAAAGCAGACAAGATAGGCGCCCTAAAAGTTCTGGCAAATAAAGCTGATAAAATATTGATAGCAGGAGTTCTAGCAAACACTTTCCTAAAAGCAAAAAATATTGATATAGGTGCATCGAAATTTGATGAAGAAACATTTGATGTTGCTAAAGAAATAATTAATCTTGCAGGAAACAAGTTAAAATTCCCAGTCGATTTTATTGCAGCAGATAAATTTGATAACAAGGCAGATACACAAACTGTTTCTGTTGATAAGATATCAAAAGAACTCATGGTTTTGGATATAGGGCCAGAGACAATTCAAAGCTATAAAGATGAATTAAAAGATGCAAAAACAGTTTTCTGGGCAGGCCCTTTAGGAGTTTTTGAGATGGAAACGTTCTCTACAGGAACAAAAGAAATAGGAGAATTTTTAGGTAATCTAAAAGCAACAGTAATAGCCGGTGGTGGTGATACAGGAGCGGCTATTAATAATTTTGAGCTTGCAGATAAATTAACACATGTAAGCACTGGCGGCGGTGCCTCTCTGGAATTTATAGAGAAAGAAGGCAAACTGCCTGGTTTAGTTGCATTAGAAGAAGCTTATAACAAGGCTAAAGAACAGTAATTTTTGCATTTGTTATATCATTCACTTCATTCTGCAGATTTTCTTTTAATTTCTCAATATTTATTTTTTCCAGTTCGATATTAATATTTGAGATATTATTATTTAAATTTTCAATGTTTAATTTAATATTGTTTAATTCTTTATTGTAATTGTCCAAGTCATTTTTTGCTTTGTTGTTTTCTATTTCAAGCTTTAAATCATCTAACCTTTTTTTGGCATTATTGTAATCATCCTTGGTTTTTGCAAAATAAACACCATCTAATTCCCCTATTTTAGCAAGTGCTTTTTCTTTCTTTTTATCATCCAGATCAAATTCATTTCTTGCAATTGCATTCTTTAAGCTGTCAAGAATGTTTGATATTTTAAAATCAGTGTCTTTAGTCAATGCAGTTATTGGGCTGTTTAGATACTCAAGAATCAATTTTTCATTCTCAAAAGCTATCTTTGCATACTTCTTAAGTGATTTTTCCAGAACAGAGAAATCATGAAACAATGCATTTTCAATTTCATTTGATTTTGATTTAACCTTTTCTTTTTCTTCCAATAATTTCTCATGATTTTTATAATCATCACTTGACTTTATCTCATTGATTTTATTTTCAATTTCTAATTTTTTATTTTTATTGTTTTCCAGATTATTTTTATTGTTTTCCAGTTCAGCTAAATATTGCTGTTTTAATTTTATTTTATTTTGTATATTAATTACACTGTTTTTAATTTTATCAACATTCATTATTTTAGTGTCATTGACTGAATTTACAATCTCTTTCGCATGGTTTTCAATATTTTTGATGTTAATTGCTATACTTTCCGCTTCTCTTGCAAAGAATTCATTCAAGACCTGGTAGCTTCTTGCAGTAGATTTTCCCAAAGAATCAATTTCATTCTTAATATTTTTACATTTTTCAGTTAGTTCATTAGGACTATTATAATCCAAATCTGTATTATTGAAGAAAAATGAAACTTTTTTAATGAATGCAGCCCTGTTGCCTTCCATTATTGTTTTTACTCTTTCCGGGATTTTTGGGTTTTGCAATTTGGCATTTTCCAGTGTTTTCAGATTTTCATTAACTTTTCCTTTTTCATCATTGATTTTACTTGTTATTTGGTTAATATTACTGTTTAAATTCTCAAATATTGGTTTTATTTTGTTATCCAGCCAGTTATTTACCTCATCAAGCTCTATTCTTTCTTCCTGTACTTCTTCCTTTGCAAAGAGTTTTTTTATGAATTTCAGCATATATAATAGGAAAATTCTTATAATTTTATAAAACTTTACCCTTGTGCATGCCTGCACACTAGCATATAGGGATGCCTACGGCATCCCGAGACTGTGAAATCCCTCGGTCTCGGGTGATTGAGCGTAGCGAACATCACCCTATACGCTGTTTTACGGGCACGTAAAAATGAAGAAAAAATTCAAAGGAACCAAGAAACAGCAGAGGAAACTGGCATTATCTGAAATAAGCAGTATATTCGATAAAGCCAAAGAAGCATTTGATAAAAAGCCCGATTTAGCCAATAAATACGCTAAAAAAGCAAGAAGGACCGCTTTAAAGTACAAAGTCAAGCTGCCATCAAAGCTCAAGAGAAGGATTTGCAAGAACTGCCATTCTTATTTAGTGCCTGGGAAGAATTTAAGGGTCAGAACGCATAAGGGACATATGGTTTATTGCTGTTTAAATTGCAAGGGTTTTATGAGGATTGGGTATAAGTAATTTATTTCTGATATATATCCCTTCTATGTCCAAGTTGAATAACAAAAATTATCAGTTTATTTTCAATTATGTTCAAAATAACCCTATAGTCTCCAACCCTTAAACTAAAATAAGGACTTGCAACCAATTTTTTAACATAAGCATATGGCCTGATTCTACATCTTTCAAGTCTTGAAACAATTCTTATTTGTATACTCTTTTCTAATTTATCAAATTGTTTTTCAGCAATTTTTGAGAATTCAATACTGTACATTTTACAAGCCTATTTTCTTTTTAATCTCTTCAAATGGTACAGTTTTTCCTTCTTTAATTTCTTTTTCGGCTTGTTTTATTTGTCTTTTAGTTTCCTCACTCAATTCCATAGTATCCTCTATTAAGTCCCAAATAATCTCCTCATAACTCTCTTTATCATACATCTTTCTGTGTTTCAGCTCTTGGACTAATTTATTACTGACCTGGATTGTAGTTGCCATAGTGACTATATAAGTGGCTATAGTATAAAAATCTTTCGTTTCCATGTTATTAAAAATTATAAAAAATCCTGCTTTTTGATTATCATAAAAACCATAAGCTTTATAAATCCTCTACTATTCCTAAATAAAGCAAAATTAAAAAATAATGTATATGGAGGAGTATTAAATGGCAAAAGGAAAAGTACACATTAACTTAGTATTTGTTGGTCATGTTGATCATGGAAAAAGCACTACAGTAGGTAGATTGCTGTATGATACAAAGAATATTGATGAACAGGCAATGAGGAAGCTTAAAGACAAGGCAAAAGAGCTTGGTAAGGCAGGTTTTGAATTCGCTTTCGTAATGGATAACCTAAAGGAAGAACAGGAGCGTGGTGTTACAATTGATTTGGCGCATAAGAAATTTGAGACACCAAAATATTATTTTACAATTATTGATGCACCAGGCCACAAGGATTTCATCAAAAACATGATAACGGGTGCTAGCCAGGCAGATGCAGGAGTTGTTGTTGTCAGCGCAAACCCAAGCGACGGCGTCCAGGCTCAGACAAAAGAGCATATTTTCTTATCAAGAACTTTAGGAGTTAACCAGCTTATTGTGTATGTCAATAAGATGGATATGGCAAAGTATGAGGAAAAAAGATTCAATGAAGTAAAAGAACAAGTTTCTGTTTTGCTTAAGAGTGTTGGCTATAAGCCAGAAGAAGTTGCATTTATACCCGGAGCTTCTTTGGAAGGAGACAATGTAGCTGAAAAAACAAAGAACATGTCTTGGTATAAGGGAAAAAGTTTATTAGAATCTTTAGATGATCTTAAAGAGCCAGAAAAGCCAACTGACTTGCCATTAAGACTGCCTATACAGGACGTCTATAAGATAACAGGTATAGGTGTTGTTCCAGTTGGCCGTGTAGAAACAGGAATTATGAAGGTCAATGATAAAGTTATTGTTGTTCCAGGAAGAGAAGGAAAAGGAGTAGCAGGAGAGGTAAAATCCATAGAGATGCATCATGAACAGATGCAGCAAGCTGAACCTGGAGACAACATAGGATTTAACGTAAGAGGTATTGGAGAAAAGGATATTGCACGTGGTGATGTGTTAGGACATAGTGATAATGTTCCTACAATTGCAACAGAATTTACAGCTCAGATGGTTATTTTGAACCATCCAACTGTTGTTACCAAAGGCTATACACCAGTATTCCACATCCATACAGCACAAGTAGCATGCCAGGTTATGGAAATAGAGAAGAAAATGAATCCAGCAACAGGAGAGGAAATAACTACAGATAAAGAAATCCTTAGAAATGGGGATGCTGCTGTTGTTAAATTAAAACCAGTAGCACCATTGGTAATAGAGAGGCAGAAGGACATTCCACAAATGGCTCGTTTTGCCATAAGAGATTCTGGCACTACAGTTGCTGCTGGAATGTGTATTGATTTAGTTAAGAAAGAATAGTTATATCTCCACCCAGATATGGTTCATGGTAAGTTAAACTTATCATGAGGTACAAAAATGCAGAAAGCAAGAATAAAATTAGCAAGTATTGATATAAATAAAATAAATGAAGTTTCTAGTTACATACACGATATTTCTGAAAAGACTGGTGTAGAGATGCGCGGCCCAATACCGCTGCCTACTAAAAAATTAAGAGTTACTACAAGAAAAAGTCCTGATGGCGAAGGAAAAGCCACATGGGAAAGATACGAGATGAGAGTCCATAAAAGGCTTATTGATTTGGGCCTGGATGAAAGGGCTTTAAGGCTGGTGATGAGAGTGCCCATACCCGAGGGTTTAAACATCGAGATTGAGATGATTGAATAGTTCTTATAAAAACCATAAATTATTTAAATTCTTATTTTAAGGTATAAACTCCGAGGTGGTTTGTTTGATACACGGATGCGAAAAATGTTTTAAAATTGGAGGTATTATTTTTTTGGTTTTGGGCATATTGTTTTTGTTGCAAGACCAAGGCATATGGAATTTCTGGAACATTAGCTGGTATACAGCCTTGTTTTTGGTTGTAGGTGTAATGCACTTGTCCTCTGGTCAATGTCCGGAATGCAAAACTTCCAAGTCCGGTAAGAAATAATTTTATTTTTAATTTTTTTATTCTCCTTCAAACTCAACCAAAGAAAAAACATTATAATCTTTTAATTTATCTCTACCTTTTAGATCTATTAACTCAATTACAAAAGCAATCGCAATTATTTTT
>Ga0187833_10000743_pt1 | contig 37924 bp, 37 predicted proteins | sample ETNtaG_37_FD_167968 | JGI IMG/M metagenome (GOLD analysis project Ga0187833, IMG submission 167968) | Marine microbial and viral communities from oxygen minimum zone, Eastern Pacific Ocean - ETNP2014_SV_400_PacBio MetaG (Illumina Assembly) | ecosystem: Environmental > Aquatic > Marine > Hypoxic...
TCAAAAATACGGTAGGTGTTAGAAACGGTTGCGTTTAACGAGGCGATGGCGCTGCAGTATTTTTCTTCAGAAAGCTGGATGGCGTGTTCCACGGCTTTAGGCTTGATGTCTTTGCCGTGAACAATATACTCAATATGAATGTTTGTGTAACGCATGGGTTCTTTTTCTGCGCGTTCACCGGTGATGTTGATTTGAAAACCGGTCATGTTGACACGTTTTTTTTTTAAAATCGAGACCACGTCCACCGCAGTACAGCCGGCAACTCCCATTAATAGGATTCCCATGGGAGTCGGGCCACTTCCACCTTCGGGCGTGTCGATCACAACAGCCGGGCCATTGCCCACCCGTGCGACAAACTGTGAACCGTCGGTCCAATTAAGTTGAGCGTGTATTGACATTTTGATAACCTCCGAGATCTGTTAGGTAAATACTCAAGTTTCGCTCTCCCAATCCACCGGATCGCCCCATACAGATGGCGGATCTTCAAAAAATCAAAAATGCGAAACTTGAATAAATATATGCTTCGCATCTGCTATCCCGCTTTAAGCTGGATTTCGATCGAAGTTTTCGCTTTGTTTTTTAACCTTTTTGTAATATCTCGCTTTGCAGGCAGCATATTTAAGCAATGGCCGGTTGACTGTCAAGCAAAACCCGTTCCCCCTAGTTTGTGTAGTTTGTGATTTTAATGCGGCTCAAAAAATTTCTTTACCATACGGTTTTTCAGGCTATATCTGAATCTCCCAAATGCCATAACTTATTAGAAAAGCGCCATGGCATCCTCCTATATATCCATGTTGCGACGAGCCGGAATAAGAATATCGACACCATAATCCTGTTTGCAAGTCGAAATGGCTTTGCTATCTAAGAAACAATGGTCCAGAATGAGCCTCTTCATCATCCCTCTTCCCACAACCTCCACAAACTGTTCAACCAGCTCATAAAGCACCGGACACTCGTGATGGTTACCAGAGATCACCTTTATCGGGTCATTACAAAACCATCCGATCAGAGCATCATAAAAAACCATCTGCGCCCATTTTTTGGCCGTTTGTCATTTAGCACTCTGAAACAGGTGCTTATGAAAAATTTATTGCACAATTAAAGGACAAATGAAATCGCTACGGCAATCCGCTTTCAGGCAAGACCATTCGTATTTATCTGATTCCGCTGCCTTTCAGGCATTAGCGGCAGGAGAGTCTCCTGGGTGGGTGGCGAGAACTTTGGGGCATGTGGATACTAGCATGGTTTACAAGACCTAACGGATGCTACATTCCAAATCTGATCCGAAAAGATGGGGCGGCTTTTGAACGCGATTATGTTGCCGCTCAGACAGATTTAACCCAAAAATTGACCAAAACAGGCACAATCATGGGCACAATTCAGAAATTCAATCCAACTTAACCTACTGTAGATACCTTTGGTCGGGACGACTGGATTTGAACCAGCGACCCCAGCGTCCCGAACGCTGTGCTCTACCAGGCTGAGCCACGTCCCGACACAAGCGACGTTTCTATGTCACCGTCGGCGATTTGTCAATGAAAACTTAGAGAAAAGGGTTTCTCACCATGATTGTCTCATCTCTTCCCGGGCCGACCGATATGATGTCTATCGGTGTTTCTGCGAGCGCCTCGACTCGATCGAGATAGTTTCGGGTGGTCTTTGGAAAGTCATCTATATTATCGATTTTGGAGATATCTTCAGGCCATCCCGGGAGGGTTTCGTATATCGGCTTGCAACCTGAAAGCGTTTTTAAATCGGTGGGAAAATCATGAAGGATCTTTCCGTTGTATTCATAAGCAGTACAAATATGAAGCGCCTCAAGACCGCCCAAAACATCCAATTTTGTTATGCCAAGTCCGGTCAAACCATTTAGGCGTATCGAATTTTTCAAAATAACAGCGTCGAGCCATCCGCACCGGCGTCGTCTGCCGGTGGTAGCGCCGAACTCCGCCCCCTTTTTTTGAATCAGATCTCCGGTTACATCAAAAAGTTCAGTGGGAAAGGGGCCTCTGCCCACACGGGTCGTATATGCCTTTACGATCCCCATGACCCCCGTGATCTCTTTAGGGCCGATCCCGGCACCGCAACATGCATTTCCTGCTACCGTGCTTGACGAGGTGACATAGGGATAGGTGCCGTGATCAATATCAAGATGGGTGCCCTGTGCGCCTTCAAAAAGGATCTGTTTGCCTTTTTTAATGGCGCGATGGATCGCAACAGAAATATCTGCCACATGGGGCGCCAGCCTTTCTGCGTATCCGCTGTATTGATCGATGGTTTTTTCCGAATCTAATGGATCGGCAGAAAGGTAATGCTGAAGGTAAAAATTTTTTTCTTTTATGATGTTTTTCAGTTTTTCACAAAAAACATCAGCATCGATTAGATCAACGAACCGTAACCCTTTACGGGCGGCCTTGTCTTCGTAGGAGGGCCCGATGCCCCGGCCGGTGGTCCCAATTTTTTTATCACCATCCTTATCTTCCCGGGCGATATCGATCTGTTTATGATAAGGAAGAATCAGATGGGCTTTTTCGCTGATCTTCAGGTTGTTTGAATCAACGGAAAAGCCTTTGTTGTTTAAGTAATCGATTTCTCCAATCAGTACTTCAGGGTCCACCACCACCCCGTTTCCGATAAAGCAGGTTTTATTTTGTACAATACCCGACGGTATCAAATGGCAGATAAACTGTTCATTGTTTACGACCATTGTATGGCCGGCATTGTTTCCACCTTGAAATCGCACCACAATATCTGCAAATTCGGCCAAAAAATCTACAATTTTCCCCTTGCCTTCATCCCCCCATTGGGTGCCGACAATGATGATATTCGCCACCTATTACTCCTTTTTAAATCTAAAAAATGATTGTTTCATTTTCACACAAATACACCAGATGCGACACCATGTCCCATCGAGGGTGCGAAACCTGAGTATTCACTTGCCGTTTTCGTGTTCAATCCGCCGGGTTTTAAAAAAATCTTGGATCAAGGTTTTACATTCTTCATAACAGACCCCATGCACAATTTCCAATTGGTGGTTGAACCTATCGTCTTTTGAAAAATTGTACAAAGAACCTGCTGCGCCCCACTTTGGATCGTATGTGCCAAACACAACCTTTGACACCCGGGCATGAAGGATCGCTCCCATACACATAACACAAGGCTCGACGGTAACATAGAGCGCGGTGTTTAACAATCGATGATTGAAAGCCTTCCGGGCACCGTTACGCAGTGCGAGTATCTCTGCATGGGCAGTTGGATCAGAGAGCTTTTCCACCTGATTGTGGGCCAAAGAGAGGATTTGGCCCGAATCCGAAACAAGGACTGCTCCTACAGGAACTTCGTTCTCTTGTCCAGCCTTTTTGGCCTCGTTTAATGCAAGTCTCATAGATTCTGTATGGTTTCTGTCCATGGAAAATTCGTTATAAATAAGAAAAGCGTGTAATTTTTATCATAATTCACGCTTTATAACCCATGTGTCTAGGTCAACAGATGGCTGCATTCCAGTTTTGCAAAAATATTATTCTCTAACTCGCTTGCATACCCGGATTTTAAGGTGTAGACGCTTTTTCAAGTAGATAAATATGTATATCACGAATGTGTTGGGATATGCAACGTATGATCTTAATACGGCAAAATAGATTAGAACAAAAAAATGGTTGTGGAACTTATTGAAAAGTAAAATAAATGATGCTAAGTGACGTTAGGTAATAAAAAATTGCGCCCGTAGCTCAGCTGGATAGAGTGCCGGACTACGAATCCGTAGGCCGCAAGTTCGAATCTTGCCGGGCGCACCACTTAATAGTAGTAAAATAAAGGATTTAGGGAATTTCCTGAATCCTTTATTTTTGTAGAATCTGTCATAGGGAAACTTTTAGGGAAACTTTCGGAATGATTTTTTGGGAAAAAGAATGATAATGAAATATATTCTTAATCACCGAAAAGAATAAATAATAGTACACCCCCGCTCTTACCATGTTTCTGAAATGTGGTAAATGTGGGTATGAGTGGAATTATCTTGGTAAATCTGCATTTAAAGCTACCTGTCCTATCTGTTCTTGTAATTCAAAAATATACTTTTTTAACAAAGAAAACCTCAAATACGCTAAAACAGTTAAATGTGCTCACTGTAAAAAAACTGTTGTTAAACACAGATCTCAGATTAAATATTGTAGTGTACGTTGTGCAGCAATGGCAGCATACCCATTAGGTGTGGCAGCATCGGCAAAGCTCACGAGGGCAATAACAACAGAGGGGCCAATGAGTGAACTGATCGTATAAAAATCTGAAAATGGCACATTCAGAAGCGGTAGACCTTTGGGAATTATACCGACGATTGCGATTCCTCGGTCATGCAATTGAAACACAACAACCGCAATTGAAGTTATAACTATCGAAAGAAGTCCTGAAGGAAAATTTGGGCGATACTTTTTTATGAAGTAGATAATGCTGAATGCAACAAGCCCCATAATAAATGTCGGGATACGGTAATGCCAAGAAAGTGAGGAATCTGAGTGGCTATGATGATAAGTGCTACAGCTGATGTAAATCCTTTGACAGCCGAATGAGGAATAAAGGACATTAATTGCCCCAGATGTAATAAGCCGATACCCAAATATAATATACCTACCATAAAAGAGCGCAAAATGCATTATTAATGGCAGTTTCATTCTATTTTTTCTTATGTTTATTAGCTCCCTCTTTTTGGGTAGAGGGTTTTGCGGCTGGATTTGCCCAGGTGCTGGGTGTCAGGAAGCTATCTTTCTAGCAAGGAGCAAGGAGGTAACACAAGGTGACTACATAAAATGGCTTATTTGGGTGCCATGGATCAGCTCTATTGTAATGTTGGCAATCAGGTCAGACGGTAGAAGAACAAAAACCGGCAACCTATATAACACAAATATGAATATCGAAGATGTTAATTGTGAATATGACATATTGGATTTTAGTTTTTAGGGTTCATAGAAAAGCAGTTAGACCGCCTCTTTGGAGCTGATACAGTATTCAACCCAACTTTTTACACAAAATTAAAAGGGCACACAACAACGGCTTCAACTCGGACTGGCAAATCCGCTGCGCTCCTTTTGCAGCCGGTGATTTGTGGTGTTAATCAAGATCTCCAACTCATCCCCACAATTGCCTGCTCTACAAAGCCTGAGATTGCCAAAACATATTACCAGCCCTGTCTGATTTACCATGCTCTAAATCGCTTTCCAAATCAAATTGGATTTCAGTCGGTAATAACGGACTGAAATATTATTTCTGATAAACCAGGCAGTATTCATGCTTGATGGGTATCAGAAACGGGTTGTGCGAAGGATAAACTTTTCTGTCGCTTTTACAATGGTGTTGGACTTTGATGATGATTGCTTTTAATTGTCCGATGTTCTGGTTGTTTAAAAGCGTTTTGAAGAGCGGATAGTATTGACCATTTTTTCGTCTGTCGCCGATTAGGATGGCGATGATTCCACCGGGTTTTACCGTGCTAAAAAGCCGGTTGACAGATTGGATGAGCCTCTGCTCAAAACCATCTAATGAAACGCAATTGCTGAGATCCATCAGGTTATCAGAATAACGCACGATGTCATGGTATGGTGGATGGTACCATACCAAATCAAACTGTTTTCCCGGCAAAGGGTCAGATAACAGATCCCACCCGTCTTTCAGGTCTCTTCCCTCATAATCGATGTTTTTTCGAAGATATCTATTTATTCCACAGACCACATCCCTGACCGTGCCGGAACCTTCGGCAGGGTCAAACACGCTTTGGCATTTAAATTTTAAAATCAGATCTTTTACCAGATGACCGGAGCAATTTCCCCTGTACCGCGGGTCGCCCCAGGGCCCACGATTTGGATATGAAACCACACTGCAAAGGTCCAAATTCTCATCATATAAGCCATAAAACCCGTTTCCGACGGATTCCAGTTTTTCTTCGAGATTCGGGCTTCTGGACATCTCTGAGAGCCGGGCTCTGACCGTGTGCTGCGGCACTTCGGGTCGAAACTCTGTCACCTGGAGATGAATTTCGCGGATATGTGAGGGGCCGTTCCCGGCCACAACTTCCAATATCAGGGTTTTTATTGTATTTCTGATTTTTATCACCACCTGGTAATTTTTTTACCTCCTATACTTCGCCTCCTTTGTTATGATTACCGCCCTCATTTTTTGGCGGCTGCATATCTCTCCATGTTTCGTAAATCAAATCCTCAAACCCTGCTGGCGGTTCGGTTTGCTCATCGCCTTGGCTTTCATCGTCTATCACGACGACTTCTTCGCTTTCATTACCCATTTCCAAATCCAACTGAATCTCGTTTGCTCTGTTTCGCTTTTCCATGTTTTATCACCTAGCTCCGTGCCTTTTTAAATTAGGCACGGAGTGGAGTTTTGCATTTTAATTCTCAATCATGTATGGGAATGCAGATTAATGAAAAGATGAGAATAGATTTATGGCAGGTAGGGCGGTAGAATTAAAAGGTGTCGGGTTGATTGTAATCGAACGCAGTAAACGCACAAGGCGAATCCGCATATCTGTTCATCCCCTGAAGGGCGTCCGGGTAGCGGTACCCTATGGTGTGTCATTTGACACAGCACAAGCCTTTGCAGAAAGCAGGATGAGTTGGATCAAAAAGCACCTCCAAAGATCTCAAAAAGCCACACCGATCCACATCTCTGATATTCCCGATAAGAACAAAGCGGCTGTAAAGATAATCAATCGATTAAACGCGCTTTCGACAAAACACCAACTGCATTATAATCGGGTGTTTATCAGAAACCAGAAAACCCGGTGGGGCAGTTGCTCCGCCAAAAACAACATTAGCCTGAACATCAAGCTATCTCTATTGCCTGATGAATTTTTGGACTATGTCCTTTTACACGAATTGGTTCACACGCAAATAAAGAACCACAGCAAAAAGTTTTGGGAATCTTTAAATGTGTTGGTTGGAGATGCGAAAAAAATGGACCGGGGATTAAACGATTATCAACTGTTGTGAAAGGCAGGATTTACGTGAGAGAAAGATACAGGAAGATGTATTCCCCGTCATTGATATTGACTGCGATGTTCGCTCCTCTGGATTCTGCAAATATAATCCAAACCGGCTTGTCCCAGGAGCCGCATTCTAATCTGGGGTAATATTCTCCGGTTTTTCCGTTATACCAGGAGAGCAGCATCGGATCCGGCGCAAGTTCTTTTGCCTTGGCTTTCGCCATCTCCTTTGCCTTTAAAAAATCCAGGTCTTCTTGCTCAGCAGTAATTTTGATGTGATTGCCCCAAAAGGTCTTTAATGATTCGGGTGTCATAGCCCTGAGAGATCTAAAATGTATGGATTTTTCATGGAAAATAAATTTGAGGGTAGGGAGGTTTACCCGCCGTTGATACGCTTCCTCAGGATGCCAGAGCATTTGAAAGTGACAACCTTTCTGTCGCTCAGCATTAAGGTTTTCCCGGTGGCCGGGTTTCTGCCGAGATGTTGATTCTTCTTTTTAACACGGAATTTTCCAAATCCGGATATGAGCACGTCCTCGCAGCTAGCCAATGGGTCTTTGATTAATTTCAGTACGGTTTCGACCAGATTTACGCTATCTGCTTTTGATACGCCGAGATCATTTTGAATCTTCTCAGTAATAAGTGCTTTGGTGAGTGTCATTTGAAGCTTTCTCCTGATGTTTTAGGGATGAGAGTGAAGATGGCGCTATATCTATCTTCAATAGGCTAACCGCTTGATTTTGTCAATAAAATGTGGAATATTTGGCATCAGATCAAGAACCAAACAGAATTGAACGGTTGGTATCCATTCTCACCCCAACCTTTATAAAAGGAGGCCTGGTGGCAAATCCTGAATCGATCAAACGAAAATGGCTTAATAATTTGATGGAAGCCCATAGAAGTAAAAAATCATCTGAGTCATTGATCAGATCAATTGGAGAGCTGTCTGAAAAAGAGGCTTATGAAGTCCAGTTTGATTTAGTTCAGAAACTTATGGATCAGAAAGAAAGCATTATCGGCTGGAAAGTGGGTGCAACCAGTTACCCCATAATGAAACAGATCGGAATAGACGAGCCGATATTTGGTCATATGATCCAAACATCGGACTATACTTCCAGCAAAGAAATTAAAGCTTCTGATTTTTGTAATTTGGCTGTGGAAGCAGAGATTGCGTTTATCTTAAATAAAGCTCTGAAAGGACCCGGGGTTACCAGCGCAGATGTTTTCAGTTCCACTGCGTATATCACCGGTGCGGTGGAACTGGTCGATTGTCGCGTTACTGCCTGGCAACCAGCAATAACCGAGGCAATTGCTGATAATTCTTTGCATGCCGGAATGATTTTAGGTCCTGTGATGGAAAAAATCGAGGGACTGGATCTCCGGTTGGAAGGAGCTGTTATCAGCAAAAATGGAACCCTTCTTGCCAGTGGTTGTGGTATTGAAGCGTTAGGAAACCCAATTAACGTTGTGACCTGGCTTGCAAATAAACTGTCCGAATATGATCGTGAAATAGAGGCAGGAAATATTATTTTAACCGGTTCGTTGACGAATTATTTTCGTGTTGAGCCTGGTGATACAATGGATGTTTCCTTTTCGAATCTAGGAAGTATTCAATTTCATATTGACAAATGAACTCTGTTTTTTAAGTTATGGCCAAGGAAGGAATTACCATAGTAATCGCTAAAAAGGAGGTAAATGAATGAACAAACTGGATCTCATTAATACCCTGAAAAATGAAAACGGACTGTCGAAAATTGAGGCTAAAACGGTGGTCAACTTGTTTTTTGATGAAATCACCGATGCGCTTTCAAAAGGTGACAGGGCTGAAATCCGCGGTTTTTGTTCATTCTATGTCAAGAACTACAAGGCTTATATAGGAAGAAATCCTAAAACCGGTGAAAACATAAAGATCAAACCAAAGAAACTGCCCTTTTTCAAATGCAGTAAAGAATTAAAAGAACGGGTAAATTCATGAAGAAACCCATTAAGATGGAGGTACACTATGAAACTGTTACAGAAACAATTGCAATCCGCTGTAAAAACGCTCAACACGCTCGCAACGAAAATCGAAGCCATCTCAAAAACACTGGAGGGAACTGAAAAAGCTAAACCAGCACCTGCCAAAAAACCTTCGGTAAAGGCCACAAGAAAGCCTGCCGCTTCGACAACCGTGAAAAAAACGCACCGAAAAAAGCCGTAGCGCCAACCGCAACTGATACGATCCTGAAACTCATCGGCCAGAATAAAAAAGGGTTAAATACCGCCGCTCTTATCGAAAAGACAGGCTTTAATGCCAAAAAGGTTCAAAACACGGTTTTCAGATTGAGAAAACAGGGCAGAATTAAAAATGCAGCCAAAGGTATTTACGTCAAGGTATAAACCGGCAGAACCCTGATTTGTGTCAGGGCCGAAGCATTGTGGCAAAAGGTGTCATCAAACAGTTTAATGAGAAAAAAAAGGTTTGGCTTTATTGAAAAAAAAGATGGCGGAGATCTGTTTGTTCACTTCTCCGCCATTAATTCCCCAGGTAACCTTTGATATTGAATCGGGTGATCGAGGTCCTAAAGCAAAAAGCGTTACTAAAATATAGAATGTACCGAAATTATTCTGTCATGTCGGATTATGCTTCCTGAAGAATTTGCAGCCCACGCTTAATCAGGGTCACAAATCAGCATACCTTTTTATCAAACATCCTTCATTGAAAAACGCGGCCTTTGGATGAAACCGAAGATCCATATTGAACGGATACCGGCTATTTTTGCAAACATCTATGAAAAAGCGGCAAAATTGGTAATCGATAGCTACTTTGGGCCAATTGCAGATGAGGTGGTATCGAGCTTTGGTGAAGGCAGACTTCTGGATCTGGGCACCGGCCCGGGATATCTACCCATTGAGATCGTCAGAAGATCCCCTTTGATCACAATCGATGCCATTGATTTGGGACACAAGCTTATCCGGATGGCCCGGCAAAACGCATTAAGAGTAGGTGTTGTGAGCCGAATATCATTTGAAGTCGGAAATGCAGCTGAGCTTCAGTTTGATAGTGATACGTATGATATGGTGATCAGTACGGGCATGCTACACATGCTAAAAGACCCTAGCAAGGTGCTGAAAGAATGCTACAGGGTATTAAAACCTGGCGGTAAAGCATGGATCTATGATCCTGCACAGGTTTCCTCAAAAATAGATAAGACGAAATGGGAGGCGTCGCTGACATGGTTTGAGACATATGTTTATAAACTATTTCTTCTGTATGCTCGGATCAATCCCCCGCATACCTTTGATAGAGAACAGGTGATCGATTTGATTGATGCCTCTCCTTTTGAACATTGTCAGATAGAGGAAATAGATGGAGAGATAAAGGCTAAGCTCAAGAAATAGACGACATTAAAGGAATACGGAAGACTGAATCAAATAAAGTGCAATAAACAAAATTCAATCTTTCTTTTTCAATTGTAGGATACAATTTGATCTGACAACACGCTGAGTTGCGATACGGACTGGATATATCAGATTTTCTGGAAGGATGAAAACCTGAGTATGGAGAAATACCCAGTTCCACGCCAGAAATCCTTACCACAATATATGGTGTAGCCGGATAAATACGAAAAGCATGGAATTTTATCATTTTCGCGATTTTTAATTCATCGCTCAGAGTGCACACTAATAGACACAGTGCTGCTATAATTGAAATTAGCAATCATGTCATCACCCACAATATATAGGAAACACTCTTAATTTCAGATGGCTGTGTATTTAATCAATAGAATTCCTCGCAGCTCTGCTGCGGGCTAGTTCATTCACAAAATCATTTAATATGCCCTATCCACTGATTTAGCCAAGTCTCAATACTCGCTATCAATTGTCACCTTAAAATTTGAAAATGAAATCTCCGATATAAAATGCATGATTCCAGGTGTGGGAGAAAGGTAGACGCCTATCGTCGACAATCATCGCTTCCGCACTTGATTGCGCAACTACGAACTCAATCAATGTCAAAGATTTCGATTACACAGTTGAGCTGATCCAAGCGAAAAGAATTTGTATAACCGGTTTTTTGTGGGTTCGGTACCTACGTGAAACCCCCGTAGAGATAGATGAGGGCTACGTTATCACTTCACTATATCTTGGGCGAAATGATCGACATTTATTTGCAATATCAGCTTTACAATTATGGCCTGATTTTTCACGGTTATCACCTCCAATCTATTTAAAATCATGCTCCGTGCTTTTTAATTTGGCACGGAGCAGGTTAAATCTGTTCCTATTTTATTTTCGACACTACGATGAGGATTTTGGAACGATATGGAAGGCTGTTAACGGATACGATGGAATTCGTTTTACCGAATTCTCGATTTGAGTGGAAACCACAAGAAAAATCGTTTAAAGGGGAGTGAAAAAATCTTGGAAATTGCAATTTTTGCTTATTTTTTAATTCTTTTCCGAAAGCAATACCATAAGCAATGTGCATCAAAATCCGATTTGTCTGCGCGAGCACTTGGGCAACGAGTGCTGCGGTAACTACCATTTTATTCCACCACAACATGTTGAGGTTTCTGCCGAAACCTACAAAGTGAAAATCAGATTCACCAATGTGCAATTTGTTTAGGATTTGCGGCTTTTATATTAATGGCCGTAATCGAACATTGGTGATTCTAAATATCAGCATTGTTTCTTGCACAACATATTAGGTTCTGAGGAACTAAAATTTTTGTGTGTCAATGATAGATTATGTTATATAATCTTTAATTGGGAGGAATCGCCGGGATTGATCAAATCTCCAATTTCCCATTAAAGTCGATTTTCGAAGGCTTAAAATGTAAATCATTTAATAAAATTACGAAAAATGTCTGAAAAAATATTGTGAAGCCCCGGTTGACAGGATCAGGATTTAACCCATTGGGTTAAAGGAGGCCTGAGAATTAAGTAATCGTTGTATAGGAAGCTTCAGAAATCTAAATCAATCAGTGAATATATGGTAATCGGTGATCATCAATCTAAATGTCAGGGTGGTCGCACTCCTTCAGTTACTTACTGAAGACACGCCAGAAGCTTTGGGTTGATAGGTTTTTCAGGAATAAATGCGGAACACGTTCTGATCACTGGAATTGCATCAGGGGTACAGCATATTAAGGTGGTTGCTTCTGGATTATTTTCAATCGTTTAGTCTCCACCACTTACCGTAAAATTTTCACCTGTGATGTGATTACCTGCTTCAGAAGCAAGAAATAATATCAACCTTGAGATATCTATCGGTTTCCCTGAACGACCCAAAGGAATTTGTTTGATCCTTTCCAAAATCTCTTCTTTTGACCATTTTATTTTCGCATGAAAACCCGTATCGATGAACCCACACCTAATTGAGTTTACTAAAATGCGATCTTTTGCACATAATTTGGCTAACCCAATCGTAACGGTTTCTAAAGCCGATTTTGCTGATCCATAGTGTAGGGATACGTTCGTCCCACCATATTTGGCGGAAATTGAACTTATATTGATAATTTTCCCTCCATTGCATTCTTTCATATGCGGAATTGCTTTTTGTGCAAGAAAAAAAGGCGCTGTTACATTAAGATGATACGTTTTATTCCAAGACTCTTCATCCAACCTTAAAAAATCAATTTTCCCAAATATGCCTCCCGCATTGTTAACTAGAATATCAATTTTTCCATAAGTATTGACAAAGGATTGAATCAGCTTGCTGTGAGAAACATTTACTGACAGATCCTCTTTGAAAATTTCCGAAACACCGCCTTGTGATCTTATTGAATCGACTACAGCTTTTGCGCCATCTTCATTGTTGCAATAATGCACACCACAAACAGCGCCATAAGAGGCAAGTAGCTCAGCTGTGCACCTGCCAATGCCTGAAGAAGCTCCTGTAATCAGAATTTTTTTATTTTTTATGCTTGCAAACACGTATTACTTTTTCTTGTTTTATACCAGAGGTCTTCAAAGGAAGGAATGAGCCGATATTTCACCATTCATAGATAACCTTACCGCACCTTCCGGTTTCACAGATCTGCATGGCTTTTATTCCCTCTTCAATGGAAAATCGATGCGTAACGATACTCTCTAATGGCACTTTATTTTCAATCACGAACCGGGCAATTTCGCGATACATATGCTTGGGATAGATCAAAACACCCATCAGCGTTAATTGCTTCCTTAGGAACCCCAGTTCGACATCTCCCAGGTTGATTCCCCTGCTGCCATAGTTTTTTCCAGCAAACACAATTTTACCATGACGTGCCATAGCTGAAATTGTGGAAATATTTGCATCTATTACGCCTGTGCTATCGAATGCCACGGTCGCCCCATGGCCCTTTGTTAATCTGTCAACCTCCTGAACAACATCTACTTTTGACGCATCAAGTACTTCGTCAATCCCAATATCCCGCGCCAAGGTTAGCCTCTCTTCAAGAACATCAGTAGTTATAACTGAAGCACCGAATATCTTTCCAAAAATGGCTGTAACCAAACCCAGTGGTCCCAAGCCGTTCACGAACAATGTGTCCTGTCCGGAAACAACGAGTTTCTTTATTGAGGAATATGCGGTCCCGGCAATACAAGAAATAAACATTCCGTCTATAAAAGACAGTTCATTGGGAAGCTTCAGGCAATTGCGCTCATCGGTAAGCATAAAATCCGCCATCGAACCATGCACATTGATACCATGGATTCTTATGGATTTTTCACAGTAGTAATACTCACCAACAGAACAATACCCACAACACCCACACCCCAAGAATTGATAAACGATGACACGATCACTCTTTTTTACGTGCGCAACATCCGATCCGACCGAATCGACTACTCCGCAGGGTTCATGCCCAAGTATGATTTGAGTTCTTTTTGCACCGAGTTCTTCAGGCGTTAAACGATACCAGTGCGTATCACTGCCGCATATCGCAGCAGCTTTCATAGCCACCACAACCTGGTTTGGCCCCGGCGCTGGATCCTGGAATTCACGAATTTCAGCTTGCTTATTTCCTAAAATGACAAGGCCCTTAATAGCAGGCACCTCCCACTTGTATTATTGGTAAGACTGCATAATTTTACCATCACATCGCGCGTGCAAACACCTCCATGATGTGTAAAACTTCAACCGTGTCTTCAGGCGTCTTTGCCGACAGCATATGATGTTTACAATTTACCGATGCTGTTACGATGGCCTCGACACCAAGAGATTGAGCTTCTTCAAGTATTTTCCGAGACGCAATTTTCGCCGTATCAGGGCTTACAAATTGGACCCCCCCGCCTGCCCCGCAGCAATGCGAATGCTCTTGGGTCCATTCCAATTCTACACGTTTAATCCCATGGATACGGTCTAATAGATCACGAGGCTCATCACAAATTCCTAGCCCTCTACTCATATGGCAATTATCATGATAAGCGATGGTCATGTCTACAGGCTTATCAAGTTTCAGCGATCCTTTAGCCATAAGCTTCAAAATGAATTCGGAGATATGGAGGATTTCAAACCCCTTGGATTCCTGAAGGCCCCACTGCGCATAGTCAATTTTAAAAGATTTTACACATTCAGGACAAGGACTCACCAGCACCTTGCACCCTGCTTTTCGCAGGTTTTCGAAATTAGCCTTGGCCAGCGTCAATGCTTCCGACCGATAGCCCAGGTTGTACAATGGTGCACCGCAACATTTTTCATCTTCTAACAATGTGTAGCCCACCTCAGATTTATTGAGGGCTTTAAACACTGCATCAGCAGATGCATGGTCTGCAAAAGCCGCCCCACAACCCAAGAAAAGGACTACACTTGCCATTTCCAGTCCCACAGGCGCTGATTCAGAAAACTGACCGGTACGTGATTGGCCCTTGGTTTCATAGAGGCTATTATTGTTCAGAACCCTTTGGGCGATTTCCTTTACAACCTTTGGTTCGCTGCCTTTTTCGACGCAATCCGCCCTGGCCGCTAAAATCGCACCTGGAAGGTTGTAATGGGTGACACACCACTCCTCACAGAGCCCGCACTGACAACATTCATAAAATGCTTTTGCCGTGCTGCCTTCCAGTGGAATTAACTCTTCGGTTACAGCGTAGCCAAGCAAGCCTTTCCCCCGCGGCATATTTAATTCATTGCAGGTAATGCTTCCAATTGTGCATGCATGACGGCACATTGGACAAAAACGGCATCTGCGTGTGACCTTAAGATATTCAACAAGGTGACTCATGTTACTCCTTTTTCATAATCTTATTCGGGAATCCCAACTTCCCCGGGTTCATGATTCCGTTTGGATCAAGCGCATCCTTTATTGCCAAAAGTGCTTCAAAGCCATCCCCATACTGTTCTGGCATGAGATATCCTAACTTTATTCCGATACCATGGTGTTCATTTAATACACCATTGTACTTCAAGGATATTCGCACAGCATCATCCCATATCTGATCGTGCAGTGCCTGGGCTTCTTCCGGATCTTGAGGCGGGTCTTCTATGACAAAACGGTCATACATCATCACCCCCCAGGGAAACCAGTGAGAGAAGTGAGCGTGATGGATCAAATCCCAGGACGCATATTTTTCTGTTAGAACGTCATGTTTTTCCTGATAAAGATCTTCTATCTTATCAAAGGTGGTGACCGTATCAGGTGTACCATGCATCCACGGCAAAGCAAACATGTGGGGCGGAAAGTAAAAGTCATAACGGTGCTCCCACCATCTCTCGCCCGCTTTTGAACCCAGATCCTCCCCCCCTAATTCTTTAACGATCTGAAAACCAATACTCTCCTCTGCCTCAACGAGCTTGCGAGGTCCGTCAAAACCGAGGATCATATAAGCACCTTTTACCTTCAAACCTAATACACTTTCCACAACCCTGGTGCTTGAAATCTCATCATACAGACGGATAACACATGGCTTAATCCGGCTCAGCATGATCTTGCGGCCAGCTTCCATAGCTGAATGTAAATCGCGAAATAGAAACGAATGAAACCGCCTGATCTCGGGTAGTGGGTCGACCCTCATTTTGGCTTCGGTGATCACACCCAAGGTTCCTTCCGAGCCGACGAATAGCTGAGTTAGATCCGGGCCGCTGGCATGATGAGGTACCGGCAACGTTTTCAGTATCTTTCCCTGGGGCAGAACGATCTCCAGGGACATGACCATCTCTTCTGCTTTGCCGTACTTGGTTGACAATGTACCCGAACCACGAGCTGCCAGATATCCGCCCAACGTGGCACCGCGTTGAGAGGCTGGATAGTGGGCTAAGGTCAGACCATGCTTGTTAAGAGCGGATTCCAGGTCAAATCCGTTTATCCCCGTTTGGGAATTCACCGTATAAGATTTCAGATCTATTTCGGTAACCTTGTTCAATCGCTTGAGGTCAAGGATGATGCCTCCGGATATGGGCAGGGTTGCACCTTGTGAAGCTGTACCGCCTCCGTACGGAATTACAGGAATACACTCTTCGTTCGCGAATTTAAGTATCTGCTGAATCTCCTCCACCGATTCCGGCCAGACGATGACATCCGGATTTGGTGGTAGATGGCCCCGATCAAGCCATAGGTGCCGGACCCAATAGAGATCAAAAGAATAAGCCAATTTATCTGCATCGTCTGATCTTACGAATTGCGGTCCGACGATATCTGATAAGACTTTGGTTAATTCCTTGCTTCGTTTACCAGACATATTTTGTGACCTCCTCGACGTAATATCCTAATTAACCAGCCCATCCTTTCGACCTCTCCACTGCTTCCAGCCATCTAGTATAACGTTCTTGTCGTTCGTTAACTGACATTCGAGGTCTAAAAACACGCTCGACTTCAACTGGCTGATTCAAATCACCAATCTTGAAAAGACCAACCGCCAACCCTGCTAAATAGCCTGCTCCCAATGAAGCAACTTCTGTCTGCAATGGTCTATAAATTGCCATTCCGAGTATATCAGCTTGAAATTGCATCAAATAATTATTCTTGCTTGCCCCCCCATCAACAGACAAACCATTTAGAGAAATACCGGATTTATTGCCAATCTCATCGACGCCGTCTTTGATACGATAGGCAATGCTTTCCAAAGCTGCCCGCACAAGCGTTGCTTTCGTGGTGTCTCTCGTAAAACCAACGATTAAGCCTCGAGCCGTCGCATCCCAATGGGGACCACCCAAACCACTAAAGGCCGGCACAAGGTAAATATCCTTGCGGCTACCGGCATCATTAGCCATATTTTCTGTTTGCGCGAAATCATCGATCAGGCCCAACTCATCGCGCAGCCACTGGAGGACATCACCACCTCCGGCAGTGCTTATGCCTATCCCGAATTTCATCTTTCCTTCCAGATCGTAGACAACGGTAACACTTCCCGTTTCTGCCCCTTTCAATTCATCGCCTATGAACATTAAAGGGACACAACTTGTCCCATAGCTGCACTTTGCCGTGCCTTTCAGATAACATCGGTGGCCGAATAAGGCGGCGGTTTGATCCCCAGCTGCACCAGCAACGGGTATTTTTGCTCCCTTGAATAAACCGGGCGCCGTATAGCCATATACTTCTGACCCGGATTTCAAGTTCGGTAACATGCGTCGGGGTATTTGAAATAGCTCCAACAGTTCAGGATCCCATTCCATTGTATGGATATTGAACAGCATCGTTAATTGGGAATTCGAATAGTCGGTTATGTGAGTCTTTCCACCGCTCAGTTGCCAAATAAGCCAGCTGTCTATGGTTCCAAACAACAACTCGCCGTTTTCTGCACGTGCCCGCATATCCGGGATATTGTTGAAAAGCCAACATAGCTTGGACCCGGAATAATATGGGTTAAGGTTTATGCCCGCCTTTTCTTTCAATACCCGGTCAACATCCTGTGATTTGAATTTTTCAACAAAGTCACCACCTCTCGTATCTCCCCAAAAGATGGCATTGCATATCGGATGTCCGCTTGCCTTTTCCCATACCACGAAAGTAGCGCGTTGATTTGTAATACCGATAGCCGCGATTTGTGACGGGTTCACACCAGCTTGGTCCATCACCTGGTCTATTGCATCTAAAGTGCAGTTCCATATTTCCAGCGCATCAATCTCGTGCCACCCTGTTTGTGGAAACGAGTGGGAGAATTTTTTCCCCGCCTGGGCCCTGAGAAAGCCGCCACGGTCGATCAGGACGCACTTGGTAGAATAAGAACCCTCATCAATAGATAGAATGTATTCCTTGCTCATTTCTTCACCGGTATATTCAAATCTTCAAACTTTATAGCAGTGTGTTCACATTTCCAGCACCAAGCTTAAATACCTAACCCAAAAACCGTGTCAGCCGTCTTCCCTAATATCCAACCCAATTCATCCTCGTTAAGATCAAGGGACTTAAGCTTGATCAATTCCACACCCATGTTTTCAGGAAGGTCGGATCCAAACATTATTCTTTCGGGTCCCAATGAAGATACAAAATGTTTAATCTGAAAGCCTGCTGTCCAGGATACCTCCAGGTAAATGTTGGCACACTCACTGGCCGCGATATAGGCTTCATCGGCAAAAACAGTCATGCCGCTGTGGGCCAACACAATTTTCAAATCAGGGTATTGGCGGGAAATGGGGATGCATAAAGACGGCAACGTCCATGGCACCCCGGTCCCGGTGTGCACAATGACCGGGACATTGAGTTCAACAGCCGTACGAAATACAACCTGCGCCTTGGGCATCATCGGCGACAGCGTGAACAGCAGGGGATGAAACTTAATTCCTTTGAAACCGAAGCTTTCAATACACTTTCTGGTCTCAGCAGGATAATCATCTCCGATCAAAAGAGGATTGTGCGCCGCTATTCCAAAAAAAGTTTGGGGGTGCTTTTGGGTAAGCAAGTTAACCTTTTCGTGTGCGCTGAAAGGCTCATCCGGCGCTGCATGCGGAATAACCAGAGCCGCATCAACATCCCATTTTTGTGCTGCATCCAGGAGGTCGCTCTCACTGATGTCAATCGACGATAGATTTGATTTTCCCAAATGGGTATGTGAATCAATTATCAACATATCTCCTGTTCAACCATCCTTTGCTGTTTTAAAACAAATTAGAAATGAAATCACTTTTCCCGGCCAATAGCATCCTGATTAATTACAAATTTTGGCAATTCATTCTGCAGTACGCGTATCGTGCTGTCCAACACGCCCTCGGCCACTATTCTTCTGGCGTCCAATGTAACGGCTAACGCGTGGGGGGTTACCACAACATTTTCCATGGCCAACAAGGGGCTGGCGGTGTCGATGGGCTCCTTTTCAACAACATCGAGTCCCGCCCCTGCAATCGACCCAGATTGTAACGCGTTTATCAGTGCGTTTTCATCAATCACCGCCCCTCGAGCTGTGTTCACAATAAAGGCGGTGGGCTTCATACGTTCGAAGGCTTGCTTATCGAATAGGTGATGGGTTTCCTCGGTGTAATTGCAGCTGATTGATATAAAATCGGGTTCTTTCAGCATATCTTCGAAGCTGACAAGTTTTATACCGAGCCCATCTGCCCGCTGCTTTTCACAATAGGGGTCGAAAGCGATAATCCGCATTCCAATGGCTTTGCAGATATTGGCCGTATGACCGCCAATTATACCCAGGCCAACAATACCCAGGGTTTTATCGGCCATGTTTACGCCTCGAAAGCTGTCATTAACCGGAATGCCTTTTTTGGCGGCATTTACCTTTTTCATCAGTTTTTTAGACAGCGCCAACATCAAAAGCACGGCGGCCTCGGCCACACAAATCTCAAATCCGCCCTGGTTGGAAACCAGAATCCCATGCCGGGTGGCCGCATCCACATCGACGTTTTCATACCCCTTGCCCCAGCGCACCACGGCTTGCAAACACATTGCTTCGGCAAACAACGCTTCATCGGCTTGAAGGGTAACACCGCCAAGAATTAATACATCTACATTCTTGATTTTTGCCTTGAGGAGCTTATCTTCACCGGGTTCGCCGCTAATGTCTTCTACCATCGCAACATCATCCAGCGGTTTCAAATAATCTTCTCGGTAGTTTCCTTTGAACATGCCGGAGATCAATACCAGCGGTTTATCCTGTTGCATTAAACATCCTCCTGAAAATGGGTAGAATTCAACCGAAACGATGCTCTTTATTTCGGAAAGTCAGCCATGTGATTTGGGTTACGAGCCTATCAATCCGCTGGCTCGAATGCGATGGCGCGAATGGGTGCCGAATCCAGCCCGTCTACGGCGATGGGAACACCGATAAAGAAAAACCGCCTGTGCTTCAGCTGGTCAAGGTTGTCAATCTCTTCAAAAATGGGAACAAATTTTTCCTTGTTCAGCAGAATATCATGACAATAGCGTTCGCCTGGCTTATGGGTTTTGGCCGGCGTATCGACGACCAGCCACCTGTCCAGGCCAACGGCTTTTGCCCCTTTATCCACAAGATACTGAGCCACTTCGGGCAAAAAAGTCGGGCGTTCCTTGTGATGGCAGTCAGTGCCGACAATAACGATGTCGCCTGGCCTGATCTCGGGCTCTGCCGGCAGGTCTGCGGCTTTAATCATCTGCCCTGCTTCCAGGTTGGAAACCTCAAGATAAACCGCGTTGCCAACAAGACTACTCAGTGGAATGCTGGCGGCATCCGGTCCACCCGCCTGCAGGCCCATATGCACCATGCTTTCCACGTGAGTACTCACATGAGTATTCATGGTGAACTCCCCCATTAGTTTTTCGGTAAATGGGAAGGTAACATGATGCGCCTCCATGGTGCGTTCTTCCTTTCCGGGGAATACTTTCCATGTAAGATCGACAGTTCTAATATTTTTTTGATTCAAAGCCTGGTTAAGTCCCTCGATGATTGCCAGGGCGTCCTGAGATCCCGATGAAGTCATTTCTTTTCTCCTTTCCAATATGGCTTATTCATTCAATGGTAATGGGACCAACTGAGGGGTTTTCAGCATTGGATCCACTTCTCTCACCATCTTCATGCCTGAAATTTCGGCAATTGAGATTTCCGCGGTTGCATAAACAATTGTTCCCTTCATTAAATGCCCGCCATAGACCCGGCCGCCCTCACACCCAGATGCAACCGTCATATGGCAATGTATCAGCGGTTTTTTTTGGTATTCGGCAATTGTTCCGCTAAGGGAGATCAGCTCAAGAACCTCATCGATATGCAGATGGGCAAAACCATCCTTGGGATAAGGGAAATCATGGGTTAGCAATTTAACCGCATGAAATCGCGCTTCTGTAAAAGTAGCAATCCCGGAGAGTATGATCCCCGATGTGATGTTGTTGCGAGCAACAATATCTTCAAGTGCTTCCAAAAAATCAGCCCCGGGCATAATTCTGGCAACAAGTACCCTGCTGATCGCCCCTGTCGCTTCCTTTGAGAATGTCTCTGCCATAGACCAACCTCCCTGCGTACTAAGCCATGTACGCTCCGCCATTAACATTAATAGTTCCACCTGTTATATAACCGGCTTTATTGGAGGCCAGAAAAGCGACGGCCGCCGCTACCTCTTCCGGCTTACCCAATCTGCCCATAGGCGTTTCTTGTAAAATGTGATTTTTCTTTTGCTCATCAATCCTGTTCCAGATTTCTTCAAGGTGTTTTGTCCAAATTATTCCGGGCGCGACCACATTGGCAGTGATACCGTCGGACGCTGCATCACGCGCCAGAGCTTTGGTAAGACCGATGATGCCCGCTTTGCAGGCCGAGTAGTCCACATCCCCGGAAAGCCCGCCGCGCATACCCGAAATAGATGAAATGTTGACGATACGGCCAAACTTTTGCTTTTTCATGATGGGGTAAACGATTTTACACCCTAAAAAGACACTTTTCAGATTCAGGTCAACCGTCTGGTCCCACTGGTCAATGCTAAGCTGTTCAATGTGGATCAGCGAATTCCAGCCGGCATTGTTCACGAGGATATGCGGGCCCCCGAATTTTTCTCTGGTGGTTTGGACCAATGCATTGAATTCTTCAAAGATAGTTACATCTGCCTTGAAATCTTTTGCATGACCGCCATTTTCAGTGATTTGTTTTACCGCTTCTTCAGCTCCAAATCGATTCTTATGGTAATTGATCATTACAGAGGCACCTTGACGGGCTATCGCGATAGCGATGGCTTTGCCAATATCGCCTGAACCACCAGTCACAATCGCCACTCTTTCAGACATATAATCCACCTGCTTCTGATTAGTTACTGATTCTTTAAGTTATCATTATTAGATATCAAACCTTAATTAAAACATGAGGATAATCGCTATATTCAACCTTTCTTAGTCACCATGTGACAGGCGACCATGTGTCCTTGGATTTCCTCTTCTAATAACGGCTCAATTTCTCTGCATACCTCTTCCGCATAAGAACAACGAGGATGGAACCTGCAACCGGTTGGAAGATTCCATGGACTTGGCGGTTCACCCTCTAATTCGATTCTCTTTCTTTCAATACTGGGGTCAGGGATAGGAACGGCCTCCAATAGTGTGTGCGTGTAAGGATGGAGTGGATTTTTAAAAAATTCTTTACCAGAACACATTTCAGTGATCTTACCCAGGTACATTACTGCAATCGTATCGCAGGCATATTCTACCACAGCCAAATCATGTGCTATCAGCATATAGGCAAGACCAAATTCTTGCTGTAAATCTAGAAGTAAATTTAATATTTGGGCCCGTATGGATACGTCAAGTGCTGAGACAGGTTCGTCTAGAACGATGAGTTCAGGAGTCGTAGAAATCGCTCTGGCAATTGCGATACGCTGTCTTTGACCTCCACTGAACTCGTGTGGATATCTACGAGCGTAATCCGGTCGTAAACCAACAATCTCTAAGAGCTCATCTATTCTATTTTTTGTCTTTTGTCTGCTTTGCTTATTTTGAACAGCCAATGGTTCACTTATAATGGATCCAATTCGCATCCTTGGGTTTAAAGACGCAAATGGATCTTGGAATACCGCTTGCAATGAACGACGATACTTTTTGATCTCCCTTCCGTGAAAATCTCCAATATTTTTTCTAAGAAAATCAATTTGACCAAATGTTGGTCGCTCAAGTCTAAGGACCAAATTAGCAGTTGTGGTCTTGCCACAACCTGATTCTCCCACAAGACCAAAGGTTTTGCTCCGATAAATCCTAAATGAAACTCCATCTACAGCCCTTACTTCTCCTTTCCTCCTAGTAAATGATAATCCTCCACCCACCGGAAAATATTTTTTTATATCACGTGCTTCAATTAATGGATCATTCATTGTAATGGATCATTTCTTGAGAAGATCACCAGATGTATGTAACCAACATCTGACATCATGTTGGCTACCCATATTTGTTACCGGTGGGCAGTCGACTTTACATACTTCCAAGGTCTCTTCGCAACGTGGCCAGAAAGGGCACCCGCTAGGTACATGTGCCAAATCGGGCGGTTGCCCTGAGATTGATTTCAAACGCCTTCTACCTTTGCCTAGACGAGGTACAGATCGAAGTAAACCTTTTGTATATGGGTGAGAAGGATGACTGAAGAGCTCCTTGGTCCAGGCTATTTCTAGCAACTGTCCAGCATACATAACTGCCACTCTATCACACATTCCAGCCACAATTCCAAGGTTATGAGTCACAAGAATGATCGAGAGACCTCGCTCTTCTCGAATATCTTTTAGAAGTTGTAAAACTTGTGCTTGGATTGTTACGTCCAGAGCGGTTGTTGACTCATCAGCGATTAGCAAATCAGGGGCACATCCTATTGCGATAGAAGTAACCACCCTCTGCCTCATGCCACCGCTGAGCTGATGTGGATATTGAGCAATCTGCATGGAGGGAGACGGGATTTTTACAGCTTGTAAGAGTGCGATTGCTTTCTCTAAGACGTCATGACGGTTCCAACTACCGTGAAGTAACAATGGCTCTGAAACCTGGTTCCCTATCTTAAAAACAGGATTTAGTGAGGTCATAGGATTTTGCAAGATCATTGATATTCGACGACCTCTATACATTCGCATTTCACGATTTGATTTTTTCAGCAAATCTTCGTTATCGAAAATAATCTCACCGCCGACAATCTGCCCACCGCGAGGAACGAGCCTGAGTATTGATAGACATGTTACTGATTTGCCACTTCCTGATTCACCGACAATTCCTAATATTTCTCCCTGTCGCACATTAAAACTTACGTCATTAACAGCCCTTATCGTGTCCGTTCCATCCGCAAAATAAGTCCTTAGATTTTTCACCTCCAAGATCGATTTATTTTTATTCATCATTCTCAAGCCTTGCGAAAGCCAGGATCCAGAATGTCCCGTAAATAATCACCCAACAGGTTTCCACCCAAAACAGTCAATGCAATAGCCACCCCTGGAAAGGTGACATACCACCAAGCCACGCTTAAATATTTTCGGCCTTCTGCGACCATCAGCCCCCACGATATATTCGGTGGTTGTACACCTAACCCCAGGAAACTCATCGCCGATTCCATGATGATAACACGCCCAAGATCTAAAGTTGCTAGTATGATAAGGCTGTTAGCTACATTCGGCAGGATGTGATAGAGTGAAGTCCTCCAATGACTACATCCCGCCACCTCAGCTAAACGAACATAGTCTAGTTCTCGCACACTAAGAGTCTCGCCTCGCACCATTCGTGCGTATTTTGCCCAATTTGTAATCCCCAGGACAACGATAATATTTGTTAGGCTAGGCCCTAACACACCCACGATGGCCAAGGCCATCAGCATAAATGGAATGGATAAAAATGTGTCCGTTACACGCATTATTATTGAATCGTACCATCCACCGAAGTATCCAGCTAAAAGTCCAAGTAGAGTGCCGAGCGAGCCAGATATGGCAATAGCACATATTGAAACCAACAGTGATATTCTCGCTCCATATAGCATTCTGCTGAGGATATCTCTGCCCAAATCATCTGTACCAAGAGGATGACCCGGAACACCTTCATCTTCCCAAATAGGTGGACGTAAGCTATGCCTTATATCTATTTTTGCCGGAGGAGCAGGAGCAATGAGGGGCGCAAGAATTGCACCACAAAGCACCAGGACAAGGATGATTATTGATCCAGTAGGTAGCGTACGAATACGTGAGATTATTCGACGAAATATGCCCTTGCTCCCAGTCGTTACTTGCTCAATTTCAGGTGACACCATACAAATATCCTCTCGAAGATATCTGTTTCACTATCCCTTCTACCTCAATATATTCATCTTTCTTCATACCTGATCCTAGGATCTAAAAAGCCATAAAGCAGGTCCACGCAGAGGTTTATCCCTACGAAGAGCGTCGCAAAAACAAGCACCCCTGCTTGCACAACCGAGTAATCTCGTGCAAATATCGCTTCAACCATTAAACGTCCCATTCCTGGCCATGTAAAAATGGTCTCGGTTATTACAGCTCCTCCAAGTATTGCTCCAAATTGAAGTGAGATCATCGTGATCACAGGGATGGCAGCATTTCTTATTGCATGTTTTCCTACGACAAACAGTTCTGAAAGACCCTTTATGCGAGCCAATTTGATATATTCGCTTCGAAGAACTTCCAGCATGCTTGAACGAGTGAGACGCATTACACTTGCCGTGAAAAACCAGCCTATCGTGATAGCAGGCATAATAATCTGCTTCCACTCGCCACGCCCTGAAGTTGGCAAAAGGTTTAAATTTACTGCAAAGACGAGGATTAACATCATTCCGACCCAGAAAGGCGGAATAGCTTGACCTAAAAGTGCAATAGTTTTTCCTAAACTATCCAAAATGGAGCCCGGCCTGATTGACGACGCAATACCTATTGGTAGGGCTATTAATAATGAAAATATTGCTGACACCACAGCTAATTCAATCGTAGCTGGAAGACGATCTATTACAAGCGAAATAGCTGGAACATGCCAACGGAGAGACTCTCCAAAATCCCCCTTAACAGCATTGGTAATAAAGGTCAGATACTGGACCGGCCAGGGTTTATCGAGTCCCAAATGCTTATAGACCTGAATGCGGACCTCTTCGGGTGCATCTAATGGGAGAAGGACATTGGTTGGATCACCTGATAGACGAACAATACAAAAAACAATGATCGTTACCCCAATCAATGTAATAATGGATTGTAAAATTCTTTTAAATAAGAATTTCTTCATGATTACTTTCCAGTTAATTAGGAATCTGCAAAGAAATGCAAATATCTGCAGCGTCATCCCTGCAGTTGCATAAAAAATTATAAAATAAGTATAATAAATCTTACAGAACCCCATGAATAGTGGTTATATGAAGATCAGCAATACAAATACTAACCCTATTCAGGAGGTCACCGCAAGTGAAGTCCAGTAAAGCACAAATTCAAGCGAAATACCACAAAATTCCAGTGATTCGTTTCGAAGATCAAAAGCTTACATCTTTTTCAGGTCTGTTGATCTTCCAGGTCTTATTTGGACGTATCAAACTGAAGCAACGGCTGAAAAAATGCTTCACCCATTTGAAAGTATCTCCGATTTTCGGCCGCCATCTGGTTGTGCTGCTACTTATTGTTCATTTGCTGCTCGGTTTTCGTCGTCTGCGTGAGGTTGATTATTACCGTGATGATCCGATTGTGCTCCGATTAATGGGTTTGCGCAGACTTCCCGATGTTTCCACTATTTCGCGAGCCCTTTCTCAGATGGAAAATGATGGTATTGAAAAGGTTCGCGAACTGTCTCGTTCATTGGTTATCGATGGGCTCAAACGAGAGAAGTTGCCTCGTTTAACCTTTGATTTTGACGGCTCCGTTCAATCTACCAAGGGACATGCAGAAGGAACAGCGGTTGGTTTCAATAAAAGGAAAAAAGGTGCACGCAGTTACTATCCACTGTTTTGTACCGTGGCTCAAACAGATCAATTTTTTGATGTTTATCACCGTCCGGGTAATGTTCATGATTCCAACGGCGCCGAGCAATTCATGATGAACTGTTTTTCCAAAGCCAAAGAGGAGCTTAAAAATACTATCTTTGAATCTCGGATTGACTCTGCCTTCTTTAATCAGAAAATACTATCTCTTCTGGACAACAAAAGCGTAAAATTTACAGCATCTGTCCCATTTGAAAGATTCACGCAGCTTAAAGGTATGATCGAACAAAGGAGACGCTGGCTGACGATTGACCGGCAGTGGTCATATTTTGAGACCAAATGGAAACCCAAATCCTGGAATACATCCTATCGTTTTATCTTTACCAGAAAGAAAACCAAAAGACAGCATAAAGGCCCCCTGCAGTTAGACCTCTTTGAGCCCCGTGATTTTAATTTCGATTACAAGGTTATTGTGACCAACAAAAGCCTATCAGCCAAAAGTACTGTTCAATTTCACAATGGACGAGGATCCCAGGAGGCCATCTTTGGTAATGCCAAAACCGATGCCGGTCTCAGTGTAATTCCTACAAAACGACTGGCTGGTAACCAAATATATACCCTTTGTGCGATGATGGCGCACAATCTTTTCCGAGAAATCCAAATGCTGGCATCCCCTCACGCTGTGCGTTCACTTCCAAAGCGCCCGGCTGTTTGGTCATTTGAAAAATTGGACACTCTTCGGCATCGTATCATTCAAAGAGCCGGTCGTCTCGTAAAACCAAAGGGAGAACTCACCCTCACCATGAGTGCGAATCAAACAGTTCGAAAGGATTTGTCCCGTTTTCTAGATGTTCTACAGAAGGCTGCATAATCAAAATGAAGTACAAAATTGAAAATTTTATGCAATGTTAGGGTCATATTACTGAATTAAGCGACAATGTGCAGCCCTTATAGGGCTGCACACAATTCTTATCCTCGCAATTTTCCAAATTAGCATCAAATATAGCTAATGGATCCTCTTAGGCTATGGCTTCAGTAATCGTCGCTTATCTAATCACCAGGAAGCGACTAATCCTTCAAGGTGATATCCCAGAAGCGATGCCACATGGAGGCAATCACTGGGTCGTAATGGACTCCTTTTGCCACAGCATGGAAATATGGTGTCTCCCATAAAAAGACCCGTGGAGCAATATCAAAATATTTCTTATCTAGCTCCTGGTAGAAAGGAATATAGTCTTTTGGGTCACTTAGAGATCGTCCTTTTTCAATGAGCGCATCCGTTTCCGGGCTCGAGTACATGTTCCAAAAGCCATCATCGTACAAGTCAAAGGTAAACCCGAAATCAGGGTGACCGCCTGTAGCCGTCAAAGGGTGGTAAGTACCTGTTACCAGCTCTTTGGCTCGATTCTTCATTCTTCTAATCCACTCCGATCCTTCCAAGAATTCCATCTTCACCTTGACCCCGATATCCTGAAAATAAGCTGCTACTGTTTCACTGGTTTGCCTATCCATGGCATATCTTCCCGAAGTAACCAACATATGATATGTGAATCCATTCGGATAACCTGCATCGGACAGCAGTTGTTTGGCTTTCTTAGGATTATATGGATAAGGTTTCAGGTCTGGAGCAGGTGGACTGATTGAGAGTGGAATGCAGGCTGGGGCCAACTTTGCATGGCCACCCCAGAGAGACTTCGCAATAGCTTCCCTATCAATTGCATAATTTAATGCTTGGCGTACCCTTACATCTTTCATAGGATTCAGTTCAGGAAATGTCCCAGCTTCAGCCACCCTAATAGGTTGCCACATTCGCACCACAGAACCACTCGGAGCGGATACAACCTCGAGGTTCTGCGCAGCTTCGATTTCCGGCAATAAGTATGGAGGAAAATCGACCATGAGATGTGCCTCTCCAGTCTTCATCATAGCTACTCGAGTTGACATCTCAGGTACATTCTTAATCGTTACAGTCTTGATAAATGGAATCTCATCTGAATTCCAGTAGCTTTCATTAGCCTCTAATTTCCAATATTCTTGTCTCTTCCACTCAACCCATTTGAACCGACCAGTTCCAACCGGATGTTTCTCAAACCCCTTAGAACCCACTTTCTCAAAATAGTCTTTGGGCATAATTGGTAAGCGGAAAGCAATATTATTCAACATTATGCAGCTTGGCTTAGACAGGTGGAATTTCACATGGTAGTCATCAACAATTTCTACCTTTTTTACTCTCACAGCTTCCGCGTAGCTATATGCGGTCTTTGGATCCATAGCATATTCAACCGTAAACTTTACATCCTCAGCAGTAAAGGGTTCACCATTGTGGAATTTAACGCCTTTCCTCAGCGTAAAGGAGTAAGTCATGCAGTCATCACTAATTTCATACTCTGTGGCTAATCCTGGAACGGTACGATTGTACCCGTCACGATTGTAAAGATAATCGTACGTATTCTTCAGGAGCGTCTCTTGAAATCGCCCTACTTTTGCATAGGGGTCTACGCCTTCTAAATCACTGCCAAAGAGTACTATCAGATCTCCTTTAGAAACTCGTGCGACACCAGCTGTGGGCAATGCCAGTACAATCATAGCTACGAATGTCATCGCACCGATTACCCTAATAGCGATTGATTTTTTCATTTTGAAGCCCTCCTTCCTGTTAAATGTTGTACATACATCGAGAGAATAGAAATGTTCTTTTGCTAGTCACCTCCTTTCTGAGATTTAGACATTTAACTTGGTAAAACTCATAATGTCGAGAAATCTCATTTATTTTATGGTTATGCTCACCTAATTAATAGTTCCGGACCGTGACAATAGATAAAGTTTAATATATCAACAAGGGATAAGCTCTATACCCTCATTTCTAAAATCTTTTGCCAAATGAGGAGCTAAATTATCATCCGTGAATATCCTCTGTACAAGAGTTACAGGTCCAATAGAAGTAATTCCTGCTTCATTAAATTTCGTGCTATCTGCCAAAAGATTAACCTCTTTCGACGAGTTGATAACAGTTTTCACCACTTCAGCAACCATTGAGTAGTTGTAATTGATACCCTTATCCAACGATATTCCAGAACAACTGATAAAAGCCTTATTGATATCTATTTCATTGATAAAATAAACCGTATGAGGGCCGACTATCATACCAGTATCAGAAAGCAGATCGCCAGCCGTGCAAGTTACATGGATAGAGTTAGCTCCCATCAAGCCCATTACTATACTTGGGGAGTTTGTGATCACAACCAATCCTTGCAACTCTCTTCTGAGAAGTTCTTGGGAAAAGAGATAGGTGGTTGAAGAGGCACCAATAAAAAGACAGTCGCTATCATCTATATATTTGACTGCCTCAGAAGCAATCCTTTTTTTCTGTTCAAATTTTGCTTGATACGAAGATTAAATCGCGATTCGAAGCTACTAGGAGTTCGTAATCTAGCGCCCCCATTTACTCGCTCAACCAATCCATCCTTTTCCAATTCCTTAAGATCGCGATAGACAGTTGCTAATGAGACTCCTAAAAGTGACTGAATCTTAATGATTGATTGAGAACCCTCAAACTCCAAGAATTTGATTATCTTTTCGCGGCGTATAATTGGCAACATGGAATTTCCAATTTCTGACAAGAATGAAAAAAATTGAGAAATATTGCTAGAAAATAATAATATTCCTCATTCATAATCATATTTTATCAAATTTGTCAAGAAAAAAACCTCTCTCACACATTAATTATCAAATACTTATGAACTTAAATGACCCTGCTCTATGTAATCACCCGTTTTATTTAGATTTTATTAGATCAAATTGATCCGTTCGAATATTTTTAAAAAGTCTCCAAATAATGGTTTTTCAAAAGACTAATGATTCATAGACGGGTGATTTGAAAAGTGATAGCTATTGATATGCATCTGCAATAAAATTATCAATTCAAAATTGCAGAATATAAATGTTGACATGACAATACAATGCCGGAGAAACGATGTTTGTAGGTCACTATGCGGTCGGATTTGTATTGAAAAAGAGGAACAAGGAAGTCCCCTTGTGGCTGTTGTTCATTTCGGTTCAAATCGTTGATGTGTTCGCATTCATGTTTGTCTTGCTTGGGATTGAAGAGATCAAGTACAATCCAAGCCCGAACCCTTTTCTCCGCACGATAATCGAGTATGTACCCTATTCACATTCTCTGCTGACCAATGCTCTGCTGGCAATTGTTGTCCTGCTGGGTTTCTGGAAGATAAAAGGCAAGGAATGGGGAATTGCTCTTTCCGTGGGTGTCTTGTCACATTGGTTCTTGGATGTATTGGTTCACCTGTCGGATATGCCTCTGTTCCACAACAGCCTGAAGGTGGGGCTTGGCCTGTGGCGATTCCCGTGGATTGCCTTCGTGCTTGAGCTTTCTGTGTTCGTTCTTGCTGGGCTCTATCTTCTCAAGGATCAGGTCAGGAAGAATAGGGTCGCGATTCTGATGCTCTTCTTGTCCATGGGGTTCATTGGGATGTTCTTTGCGTCTGAAGCAGAAGCAACTCCTGCTGCGGCAAGCATGATGAGTTTGTCGCTGTACGCCATCTTTACAGCAATGGCCTTCTGGAGTGATCGCAGGATAAAAGGATAAGAACTGAAATATCTAAGGTGGATGAACCCAACGGGAAGAAACTGCGGGGTTTTGCATTATAGATCGTGCTGGCTCGGAAGGTCTACCGCCCGCTGGTTATCCTCAATCGCTATATTCATAAGAGGTATTTGCGGAGCTAAATGAAGCCAAGGCAAAGAATACGGAAAGGAATGATCATTTTTCTATTCCCTGCAACATTCTATTACCTGTCCCCTGCGCTCATTATAGCGGCGATAGCACGAAAGCCAGTTCGATGTAGCGTGCGGTGCCTGGTTCCGCAAATGGGGAGAGCGTTGAAAGAGCCAGAAGGCTCGTAATTGCTATGGGACCAGTCGCAAGCTGCCGTAAACTACCCCAGAGTGCCCCAATTAAAGACGGTATTGTTGCTGCATAAAGCCCGTATACGGCCCTGGACCCCATTTAATGGACAGCCTGAGCATAGAGTTAAGCTCTGAAGCAGCTGATTTTGATAGGAGGCATCAGGCGGCCTCTGCAAATGGATGAGGGAGGTTGTAATAAACCTCATCCGGTGTCAGATTGTCAAGGGCCTGGTGAGAGCGTTCCTGGTTGTAAAAATGGAACCACTCATTGAGTCCATTTCGTAATTGCATACCATTGTCAAAGGCATACAAGTAAAGATAATGGTGTTTAACCGTCCACCACAGGCGTTCAGTAAAAATCCGGCCCCTCCGGGGTCGGATTTTTACTCTTTCTCATTTTAAACCTCCTTATTCAGATTTTTTAAAGGGTTTCCATCTTTGGCATTCTAAGTTTCTCCTTTCATCATGGTAAGAGTTTAAAAAAACATACCCCGCCTTACATGACACCTTACTGAATTTACAGTATATGCCTTCCCTCGAGAAGCACCTATCAGTGGAGAGAGTATGAAAATGGGGATTGTGGGGATTGAGTTATACGATAAAAACATTATTTTTACCATATAAAGCGATTAAAGGCAAAGTATATGAAAAAACAAAACGATAACCGCAATTATATATCTGCCTGCAATTAAATATCAAGAAAAATAATCACTTTTGTACAGAATCCAACTAATCTTTGGCAGTTAGAAAAAATAGTCCCTTAATACAAGGACCTAGAGGTGGCCAAATGTTTTTGCCATCACAAGTTATTTCCTTTGCATTAGACGATACTCATAATTTCTTCGGCTTTAGACGATACTGATACAATTCCTCGTGGATTGGCATACAATATTCATACAGCATTTTCAGCATGGGCAAGTCCTCAAAAATGGCGTCAACGACTTTCTCGTCATACAGAAATCTTTCAAACTGTGGCTGAATACCACTGCTGCCGCCAACATCATGGTAGAAACCGGCATGGTGATCGTACTCCTGCCTCCACTCGGGCTCCCATTTCAGGGACTCAGGTTTGTAGTCAACGCCAACTGCATCACACCAGGCCGCCTGGATGCCCTCAGGATCGTTCTGGAAGTCTTCACCGTCGATAACCAGCGGCGTTTTGCCGCCGTCCAGTGCGTGCAGTCCCAGTTCGGTGACACGCTTGAATATCCTATAAACGGAAGGCGGGCCGATATCTTCTATCCGGAGAGATTTCTGGGTACCGAGAACTTTCCAGAAGGAAAGAACCACGTACTTGGGGTGGCGAATCTGAAACAGGTTGGTAACCCTCTTCAGATATTCCTCGTCCGCCAAATACTTGTCAATCGCATGGTACGGACATTCCTTAATGAAAAGCGGACTTTCCTCGGCCATTCCATATATCTTCTTTATGATGTCCTCGTAAACAACGGGCCAGCCTTCGTAATCTTGGTGTGTCTGGACGCCCAATTCCTTGCGGTCGCGCCAGTAAAGGGGAAGACACGGTTCAAAGACGGTCGTGAAATCGCCACGCTGTTTAATGGACCGCATAAAAACCGTTGTAAGTGATCTGGGGTACATCCAATGGACAATAATCTTATTCATCTCCTTTTCCTCCTATTGGTTCAGTACGTTCATATTCGGTTGTTTGTTCCATAATTTCAATCCCAATGATTACCATACATTTACACCACGCTTCCTGGCATCACCTCCTCCTCAAAACAGTTTATGTTTTTTACCGAAATCATCCAGCAGCTCTTCAAGATTCGGAGACCCGATTTCCTGCAAGTTGTAATAGACTCTGGTATGCGGTTTTTTGATCTTGATGATTCGGCCAAGGTCGATAGGGGTGCCGATGACGACGGCATCGCAGTCGGTACTATTGATCGTGGTCTCCAGATCTTTTAACTGCTGCTTACCGTAACCCATTGCCGGTAGTACTGATCCGATATCAGGATAGCTCTCAAAAGTCTCCTTCAGCCTGCCAACAATATAAGGACGCGGGTCCACAATACCGGCTGCACCGAACTTTTGAGCTGCCACCACTCCGGCCCCGATCTTCATCTCACCGTGGGTCAGCGTCGGTCCGTCTTCCACCGCCAGAACCTGTTTTCCGCGAACCACCGAGGGATTATCCATCACCAGGGTCGACGCCGCATCTACCACGATCGCATCCGGATTGACCGCCGCAATATTTTCCCGAACGGTCTGGATACCGGCCGCATCGGCGCTGTCCATCTTGTTGATCACCACCACATCTGCAATTCTTAATGTAATTTCCCCAGGATAATAGGTCAGCTCGTGACCCGGACGATGGGGATCGACCACCGTCAGATGCAAATCGGACTTGTAAAACGGAAAGTCGTTATTTCCGCCGTCCCACAGAATCACGTCACACCCGCCGGGATCTTTTTCAGCAGCCCGCACAATGGCTTCGTAATCTACTCCGGCATAGATCACATTGCCCCGTACGACATGCGGTTCGTACTCCTCCATCTCCTCGATGGTACACTTGTGCTTTTTCAGGTCGGAAATTTTCGCAAATCGTTGTACCTTTTGAGCGGAGATATCGCCATAGGGCATGGGGTGACGGATGGCTACTACCTTGAGGCCTTTTGCCATCAATATTTCGATAATTCTCCTCGACGTCTGGCTCTTGCCGCATCCGGTGCGTGTTGCTCCCACCGAAATCATCGGTTTTTTGCTTTTGATCTGGGTGTGTTTGGGACCGAGCAGTACAAAATTGGCTCCGGCCGCTTCGACAATGGCCCCCACCGCCAATACGTGTTGATATGAGACGTCGCTGTATGAAAACACACAGTCATCCACATCAAGCTCCGGTATCAGCTTGGGCAGATCGTCTTCAGCGTGAATCGAAATCCCTTTTGGGTAGAGTTTTCCGGCCAGCTCCGCCGGATACTTTCGGCCTTCGATATCCGGAATTTGGGTAGCGGTAAAGGCCACCACGTTGTAATCTTTGTTTTTTCTGTAAAAGGTATTGAAGTTGTGAAAATCCCTGCCTGCCGCTCCGATGATTATCACATTCTTCTTCGCCATAATGCCCTCCTATAATTCTCTTGAAAACTGCTATACTGTGAAATTCAGGAAAAATTTCATTTCTTTTTTCTGTGATACACCAAATTTTTAAATAATTTCCGTTCCAGCCTCACCTGCAATGGCCTTCTCAATATCCTCCAGATGGCAGATGATTCCGCGGTTTCCGGTGGCCTTGAAAAACTCGATCATCGACTCCACCTTGGGGCCCATTGACCCGGCCGGAAAATGCCCCTCCTTCCGATATTGCTCCATCTCAGCCAGCGGTACCCTGCCCAGTATCTTCTGCTCCGGTTGACCCCAATGGACTCCGGCGCCGTGAGCATCGGTAGCGACCATAAAGATATCGGCATCGATCTCCCGAGCCAACACCGAGCTGGCACGATCCTTGTCGATAACCGCCTCCACGCCGGTAAACCTGCGCTCTTTGCGAACCACCGGTATGCCGCCGCCACCGCAGCAGATCACGATGAAATCCAAATCAACAAGCTTTTTGATTTCACGGTGCTCAACAATGGCAAGCGGCATAGGAGAAGCTACAATCCGGCGATGGCCTTTGTCTGTTTTTACGAGGGTATATGTCAGATCGGCTGCCTGTTCTTCCGTGTAAAAAGGCCCGATCGGTTTGGACGGATTTTGAAATCCCGGGTCATTCTCGTCAACAACCACATACGTAATCAGCGTTACGAAATAAGGATCGCTGATCCCCATTTCCATTAATGCCGTGTCCAAAGAAGATTCGATCGTGTAACCGATCTGACCCTGGGTCATGGCGCCGATAATCTCCAACGGCATTTTCGGAACTTCTTCACAACTTTCCTGCTGCAACAGTAGGTTTCCTACCTGAGGACCGTTACCATGAGTAATAACGAGTCGATAATCCTTTGACAATCGGGCGACTTGTTGCATGGGTACTTTGAGATTTTCAAACTGTTGTGAGGCAGTACCCTTCTGGCCCTTTTGAATCAAGGCGTTCCCACCGAATGCTATTAAAACGATCGGTTTTCCGGTACCCATGTTTCGCCTTTATATTGGGATGTAATAATGAATTTATCGAATCAACTACCTAAGCCAGAGGCAATGGTAGTTAAAGGTTTAGAGTCATTTTTATCTGCGGCTCAGCGCCATAGACGCTTCGCTAAAGAAGTGGGGCCTCCACCCCCACACCCAACCACCGCCAGAGGTAGTGGATTTTACTAATAATAACTCTACATCGTGCCTTTTTTTCTATTTTACCCGTCTTTTGGAATAACTTTTCTGCCTTTTACCTAGTCGTTATATCAAATCAGGGGTCACTAATATCCCTCGACCTGATTCGGGAAGTAATCTTCGTATTCCTCTCTCTCGCCCTTCTCGCCGGTGTCTCGCTCGATATCGAGCGTGGTGCAGTGCAGGGCGCCGCCGAACGGAATCACCTTTTCGTACGGAATCGGAATCACTTCCACGCCCAGCTTGTCGAGCTGCTCCATGAAAGCTGTTTCGCCGGCTTCCACACACATCACGTTCTCGTCAATACTGAATGTGTTAAGGGAGATCCAGGATTTACCCTCGTACAACCCGGTCAGGTAAATGTCGTTCTTGTGAACACGGGTTGGCCGGGCGCCCACCACGACTTCCCAGTCGTTCTGTTTGAAGAGCTGGGTGAACCTTTCATCAACCGGGGGCCAATCCTCGTTGATGATGAGCAGACCAGGCCGCGGCGTACACATGTTCACGTCGATGTGCCACGGGTGGAAGTTGGTCGGCCGGTCACTGTTGATCGGCGTATCAAACTTTGCGGAGTGGAAACGGAATCCGTGCTCTCTACAGAACCGCAGCAGCCAATCTGCGCCCGCATGGTTGCCGACTGCTGAGGGCTGGTAGAACATGTCTTTGCCGAGGCTCCAGATGTCAGCACCGTCCCAGAGGGATTCCCAGGGGAATTCCCCGTTTTTTTGCTGGAACTGGGCCGCCAGCAACATCTCCCGCTGTTCTTCATCAGTTCGTTTTGTCCGGTCGTGATAGTAGTCCATGTCGTAGTCTTCATCTATCAGCATCGGGAAGGGAGCTGACGTGTGATAACAGCTGGAGTCTTCCTTGGCGAGTAGGTTGAAGTACGGCCGCAGGTTGAACCGCTCATAAACGCGGGTCCGTCGAACCGTTGGCGCGTCGACAATGACGTGGCCGTGAACCAAAGTTACGTCACGCACATTGTTGACCCCGTGCATGTTATGCTGTCCCCAGCCGATGGGACTACTGAACGGTCGGTTCATCATCATCGGCAGAATCGGGATTCTGTCAACGAGAATTCCCCGGCTTTCGAGCGTTTTCACGAAATAGTCCATCTGCTCGTTGGCTGCATCCACCATCTCTCGGGGAAAAGGCATATAACTGGGTAGCTTGCAACCAGAAACATCGTACCGCCAAGCCGGTTCGGGGGCCGGCATGTTGGTTCCCTCCGGTCTGCCGATGAGGACCCGCTTCAACCGGGAGAACTCATCCGGAGACCATACCCTGAATGCTTCCCCCTCCCGCTGTGATACAACCATCGGCTTAACCGCTGGTTGTCCTTGGAGTACCACATCGTACTCCTCCTTCTTGATTTTCGGCATTGTAAATTTCCCCTTTCATGATACAGAATTTAATAAATAGATCCCTGCCTGACATGACACCTTGCTGAGTTAATACTATATGCCCTCACCTGGGAAGTACCTACCCGTGCGGTGGAGAGAATGTGAAAATAGGAGTTGACTTATACGATAAAAACATTTTTTTTTGGGGAAAAACACGATATAAGATAAAATATATAAAAAATACAAACGATAATCGTTATTTATATACCTGAAATTAAATGTCAAGAAAAAAATTAAAAAATTTAGATTTTTTTTTCAGAACCTGACACTACCGGGGATATCAAGTAAAACATCATATTGACAGATAGAATTGAGGTGATTTCGGCGTGATCGCAGGGGGGCTGGCTTCAAGCAAATCAAATCTAACAAGATTCAAGCCCTGAAGCAGTCCTGCCAGTTGCAAAATCTGATTCCTCGTGAAACCTCTTGCCTTTTATATAAGGAGGAGGCGTTAAATAGGATTAAGAAACAAAAAGCAATCGGTGCCGGAATTTTGGTGACAGCCCGTGAGCATTGTCATACGCGATTAAACAATTTGAATGACCGTTATTAAATGGGTGCGGAGGTTAAGTTTCTTAGTTTAGTTGTTTTTATA
>Ga0187833_10000747_pt1 | contig 37787 bp, 33 predicted proteins | sample ETNtaG_37_FD_167968 | JGI IMG/M metagenome (GOLD analysis project Ga0187833, IMG submission 167968) | Marine microbial and viral communities from oxygen minimum zone, Eastern Pacific Ocean - ETNP2014_SV_400_PacBio MetaG (Illumina Assembly) | ecosystem: Environmental > Aquatic > Marine > Hypoxic...
TATTGAAGGGGAAATGGAAGTAATCATTGAAAATTGAAAAATCAAAGTCCTTCGCAGACGGATAACCAAGAAAACCATCAGAGTCCTTCTGGATTTTGGTTAGGAAGCAATCTAATCGCTGCTTATCGTTTTTACTGAGGACCATGAGCTGTTAACTTGGTTCTATACGTTCAAAATGGACTTACTAGTCTAGCGGGGCGATGATTCAGATCAAGCTTGAATGTTGATTTGTATCAATGAACACATGACTGGTGCGGATATGATCACTTGGAAGCCGGATAACGGAAGCCGGGGGTCAGCGTCCGCGGCAGGAATTTGGCAGCCTTTTCAAAATGGATTCCTATGATCAATCCTATCCGCCTAGTGATGATTTGGTTGATGAGCTAAAAAGAGATAAGTTGTTTACGCGACCCGCGCCCTTGCCCGACCGGGAAGAAGAATTGGCCTATCTGCAGGAAGCGTTCGGTATAGAACCGCCGGGGTTGCTGTAGAGTCGCTTGAAAATCATTACTGGAGGAATTTGAAATGAAGATGAATGCTTATGTTGCCGGTGTTGGTATGACCCGGTTTGGGAAGCATCTGGATATGGGTTTAAAGGCTATCGGTGCTGGTGCAATCAACGATGCTATTGAAGATTCAGGGATGGATAAGAAAGACATCCAGGCAGCCTGGGTTGGTAATGCTGCGGCAGGGCTGGTGACTGGGCAGGAATGTATTCGTGGCCAGGTTGTCCTTCGAAATGTAGGCATCGGCCAAATCCCCATCATTAATGTTGAAAATGCCTGTGCGAGCTCCTCAACAGCATTCAACCAGGCATGCGCCATGGTTACAGGAGGGCTATATGATGTGGTGCTCGCCGTAGGTGTGGAGAAACTCTATGACGTGGACAAGCGAAAATCGTTCGCCGCATTTTCTGGTGCTGTTGATGTTGAGGCACTGGCCGAAATCATGGAAAACCTGAAGAAAAATGCTGAAAACTCAGGCGCCAAGAAAGCCTCGGGCGGGGCGGGGGAAAATCGCTCAATGTTCATGGACATTTATGCGTCGGCAGCTCGGGCACATATGGCGGCTTACGGTACGACCGTGGAGCAGTTCGCCGGTGTATCGGCCAAGAACTCTTTTCATGGAAGTATGAATAACCGTGCACAGTTCACGGAAGCTCTGACAGTAGAAGATGTCTTGGCGTCACCAATGATCGCTGAGCCGCTGACCCGACCCATGTGTTCCCCGATCGGTGATGGAGCTGCAGCCGTCGTTATTGTGAGCGAGGCCAAGAAGAAGGAGCTTGGGCTTAATAACGCGGTCAGAGTATTGTCCAGTGCGTTACATTCTGGGTGGGACCGTGAAGCAGGTGAGGCTGGTGTTGCAGAATTTGCGACTGAACTGGCTTATAGCGAAACCGGGTATGGACCCGAGGATCTATCCGTCGTTGAGCTTCACGATGCATCTGCGCCAGCCGAAATTATGGCCTACGAATCGCTGCAAATTTGTGCAAAGGGAGAGGGTGGCAAACTTATCAGTGATGGAACCACCAGGCTTGGTGGGAAGCTGCCCGTTAATACAAGTGGGGGCCTGCTTCGCAAGGGGCATCCCGTTGGTGCAACAGGCATCGCACAGATAGTAGAGTTGACCGAGCAGTTGCAGGGCAGGTCAGGAAAACGACAGGTTGAAAACGCCAAACTTGCGCTTGCCCATAATGGAGGGGGTTCTCTTGGCACCGATGCCGCGGCTCTGTGTATCACGATTTTGGGGAAGTGAATCGTGCAGGTTGGTCAGTGCCAACCTGCTCTGGCTCGAGCAGTTTAGTCATTTGATCAGCCAGTCACTTTGAATTGCCCGCTCCGGGGCAGGCGTTGCGACATGCGGGGTTAGATTTCTGCTTCCAGGCAGGCATCTGCTGTCTTCAACAGGCTTCCATGGTAGATTGTACACCTGTTCCCTCCAGCTGCTTTCTGAGGCAGCTAGATCCACCGCCTTACGGCTGAGAGATAGTCACGGAATGCCTGTCCGAATAGTTTCTCGAGTGCCTCCTCTTCTGGAATAATCTGAAAATTGTTCATGAAGGTGACAAAAGCAGCTAGCACCAAAAAGGTGACGGCATTCCCCAGAAATAGACCCCATGCGGACAATATCAGTAACATCCCCAGGTACATGGGATTTCGTGTTACCCGGTAAATACCCACAAGGACAAGGCTGGATGCATTTTCCGGTGTCAGTGGGTTAACGGTCGTTTTTGATTTTCGAAATGCGGCCAGGCCGCTGGCCATGATTCCAGTACCTGCCAGGATGATTGCAATGGATGCCCAGGTTTGCATCGTGAATGGCAGTTCAAACGCTCCAATAGGAATGGTTACCGAGATAACCCACATGAGAATACCGGACACTACTGCGACGATAGGAGGCGGTATTTTTGTTGTCAGGACTTTCATGGTTTGCCTTTATCTGGTGTCGGGCAGTATAGCCCGGATATTTCATGAAGGCAGTCAGTTGTTAACATGTTTTGTTTCAATAGGTCACAGAAAGGAGAGAGGATTCTGAAGAATCCAGTTTGTACCTGACCGGTTTTAGTATAAATCTGGCTTCGCCTATTGAACGAACTCCCTTGAACCATAGCTACGGCTATGATTCTTCAGGAGTTAGTCCAATATACTTTGCCAGATTTCTCCTAAATTCCGGTCCCTCCATGAATTATCCGGGCCAACACCAGGTTGTTCAAATTACCTTTCACTATGAATCAGAGGCCGATAAACTAATATTGGAGCCAGCCGCCTGAGTTGAATTAGTCATGACCAAGGACTTTAAGACGTTTTTTGATATATATGTGAGACCCTCACCGGGCACACGCATTGATCGCGACAGCTACGAATTCAAATATGCGGCTGCGGCACTGTTGGTTGCCTGCTCAAAAGCAGATTTCGATGAGGATCCCGAGGAAGAAAAGGCGATCATCGAAATTCTCCAGGATACGCTCAAGGTTGCAGCCACGACGCTGGAGTCACTTCTTCAGATGGCGGATGCCGCGAGCGAAGAGGAAAATCTTGCAGATATCACGGACCTCGTTAACGAATATGTTTGCGAAGCTGACAAGCACTTCCTGGTCGAGAACCTGTGGAGAGTCGCCTATGCAGATGGTCGTCTCGACAAGTATGAGCAGTTGTTCATTGAGCGCATCGCGTCTTTAATCCAGCTCACTGCAGATGATGTCGACAGAGCCCATCAGGTGTGGAAGCCTTCCTAAGCGCATGTCGCAAGCGGCCGTGGGGAGTTGAGGGAACCAGGGTGTCGAGGGATCTCTCTTTAGGATTGATAGATTAGCTCTCTGCCTTGTTAATAATATCAGCGTGAAATTCCATCATGCTGACGTCATCTGCCTCGATAAATTCTAGATTTGATCTGGCTCTTGTAAGGGCGGCTGCAATAAACAGGTGCCCTACCTTTTCCTTTCGATCCGAATTGAGCGCATCAATACACAAGAGATAAGCAAGAAGTGTATCTGTTGCAATATTCACCAGACGTTCAGAATGATATTCCTGGAATTCAGGATCAGCTTTTTCCTTAATATGGGCAACGGCTGCTTCCAGACAGGCGCGAAGTTCCTGAGCTGACTTGTGGAGAGTTTGTACCTCCAAGAAATCGTTTTCACTTTCATAATCGTCCAGTCGGTCAAAAACGACGCCGCCAACAACACCACCGATGGCGCCGACCACTTGAAGCTGTGAAGTCCCTTCGTAGATGCTCGTTATTCTAACGTCTCGGTAATGCCGCTCCGCATCAAATTCTTTAGTGAATCCAACACCGCCGTGAACCTGAATGGCGTCATAACACACCTGGTTTGCCATGTCGGCGGCAAAGCGTTTTACCAAGGGTGTAAAGAGTGAGGCATATTTTGTGTAGCGGGATAAGTCACTTTTCAGTTCTGCACGACTCTCTGGATGTAGTTCTATGCTGTTCTCGATACCTTCTTTAATGTCGACAATGCAGGAGGTCTCGTAAAGCATGCTGCGGGCAGCCTCAATATTCACTCGCATGGTGGTAAGCATCTCGTACACAATTGGGATGTCCTGTATAGCCTTTTTGAACTGATTACGATCTTTGGCATAAGAATTTGCTTCCTGATATGCCCCTTCAGCGATACCCACCGCTTGCGCGGCGATGGCCAACCTGGCTGAATTCATTAGATGCATGGTGTATTTCACCAGACCCATTCTCCGCTTACCGAGCAGCTCCGCCTTGGCGTTAGTGAATTGCAGCTCGCAGGTGGGGGAACCCTTGATCCCGAGCTTATTCTCGATACGGCGAATCCGCATATCCTGATCCCGTTCATAGATGAACAGGGAGATACCCCGTCCTCCCTGTGAGCCCTCTTCCGAACGAGCCATGACCAGGGAAAACTGTTCACAGCCGCTGGTGATAAATCGTTTTACGCCATTGAGTTGCCAGGTGCCATCGCTTTGCTCGCTTGCTTTCAACATTATGGATTGAAGATCTGAACCTGCGTCGGGTTCGGTCAAGGCCATTGAGCCAATCATTTCGCCTGATGCAAATCTGGGCAAAATCCGTTCCTTTTGATCATCGGATCCGAATTTCTCAACCGTAGCGGCCAGCGCCTGCAGGGCGACGATCAGCGGCAGGGAGGCGTCTGCCCGGGCGAAAATCTCGATGGCTGCAGAAAATACAGTAGTGGGCATATTAAGCCCGCCATATTTTCTTTTTAGGATAAACCCAGCCAGATCTGCCTGGTTGATGCGTTTGACGGCTTCCTGCAGACCTACCGGGTAGGCTACTTCACCGTCAGCATATTGTGCGCCTGTGGAATCCACTTCACGGGCACGGGGTGCTACAAAGTCTGCAGATATCTCTCCCACGATTGCAAGCACGCGCTCATAGTTATCGAGAGCATCCTCCTGATTTTTCGGCGCATATGCGTACTTGTTGCTCTCCGCAAAGTCGTCCTCGACCAACGAGATTACTCTGCTTAGGTCCCGATTCTTGAAATGGAATTGAATGTCAGAATTGTCCTGATAGTAATTCGCCACGGTGTTGCTTCTCCTACGCCTTATCCTTGTATGCATTGATCATTTTCGGGATGACCTCATTCAGGTTTCCAACTATGCCATAGTGGGCTATGTTGAAAATGGGTGCATCTGGGTCACTGTTGATGGCGATTATCCGTTGTGATTCTGCCATACCAGCACGATGTTGAATTTGTCCTGAAATACCACAGGCGATGTATAGGTTCGGGCGAACCGTCGTGCCGGTCTGTCCAACCTGATGGTCATGGCCCAGTAGTCCCGAATCGACAAGGGGGCGGGATGCACCCAGTTCAGCACCTATTGTGTTGGCAAGTTTCCTTACCAGACCAAGTGTGTTTGGATCTGCCGCTCCTGCCCCGGCTGCTACGATTAGCTGGGCAGCGCCAAGATTGACGGTCTTTTCCCTGCGCACAACCTCGATAACTTCAGTGATGAAGTCTTCGTCCGACAGGCCAGATTCCACCTCCGACACGTCGGCTTTAAGGCTAGTGTCGGGAGGGTTCATTTTCATCACGCCTGGTCTGACGGTTGCCATGCTAGGATGGCTTTCCGGCGTTACGATAGTCGCCATGATGTTGCCGCCGAAAGCGGGTCTTATGCCTAGGAATACATTTTCGTAAATCTGGCTTTTGACCTTGTGCTCACCAATCTGCAATTCGGTGCAGTCGGCAGTCAAGCCGCATTTCAAAGCTGAAGCGATTCTGGGTGCCACATCACGACCGGTTTCGGTGGCGCCGAATAGAACTATTTCCGGTTGCTGAGTTTTGATCAGATTGATGATACTTTTTGCATAGGGATTGGACGTGAAATGAGCCAATCTTTTATCATTGATATAGTAAACAGTTTTGCAGCCGTAGTGACCGAGAGAAGCAAGCTCCTCCTTCATATCGTAGCCGGGGGCGACGGCTACTACGTCTGCGTCTAGTTTCTCAGCAAGCTGGCCTGCCTCACAAATCAACTCTAAACTTACATTGGCGATCTTCTTTTCACTATGCTCAATGAATACCATCACCTGTTTCTTATCGCTCATCTTGCGCCTATAACTAATTTTTGTAATTGAAACTCACCTGTTTTAGCACTATCGAACATTGTCTCAGATGATGTGATCGTTCATCAGGTCGTGTATCAGGCCCGAGATGCCCGCTTCAGTTGGGGGTATCTGCTGGATATCATTCACAGCTAATACAACATTTTCAACTTTCTTGACCTTGGTTGGTGATCCAGCCAGACCGCAGATGGCTGGGTCTGCGCCGATGAAGTCTGCATCCCATTCGGTGATTTTCTGGACTAAGCCAGGACCGTTTGCCTGGATAAGGTTATCTTCGACCCCGTCGTCTTTCTTATCGATATTCTTGTAGATCATGACGCGTTTCGCGCTTGGTGAACGTGGCTGGTTCGCCTCGGATGACACGGTTACCAGAAGTGGCAGTGGGCTCCTAGCCACTTCATAACCATCTGTTATCGAGTGTCTGACGGTGATTTCCTTTTCGCTGATTTCCAGTACTTCCAGCAAGTTGGATATCTGATTGATCCCCAGTTTCTCGGCGACCTGGGGTCCAACCTGAGCCGTATCACCATCTATAGCCTGTCGCCCGCAGAGGATCAGGTCGAAATGACCAATTTTTTCGATCGTGAACTTAAGTGTATAGGCTGTTGCCAGCGTGTCTGCGCCGGCGAATTTGCGGTCGGATACCAGGATTACATCGTCAGCGCCGCGATATAAACACTCTTTGAGTACTTCCACAGCTTTCTTTGGACCCATGGTAATGACCGTTATATGTCCACCGATGCGCTCCTTGATACTGATCGCTTCCTCTAGTGCATTCAAATCTTCGGGATTGATGATGGCTGGAAGCTTGGATCGATTTACAGTGCCATCCGGTTTCATGGCGTCACCAGTAATATTATGGGTGTCAGGCACTTGTTTCACCATGACGATCATCTTTAAACCCATTTCACTTTCCTCAATAACTGCTGGTACATCAGGGTACGAACCGCTGAAGTATAGATGTTTTTTACCTCCAGAGGAGGGGTCCAAATGAAATTAGCAAGTATCTGATTGCGATCTGGTTAATCAGCCATTTAATATAGTGTTGATAGGCAGATATTCAGGAAATTAAACATGACCCGGCAAACCCTCATCCTCCGAAATGCATCCATAATTGATGGTATGGGAAACAACCCCGCTGAAGGGGATATAAGCATAGCCGGAGACAGAATAGAGTCTATTGGGACGGTGGCAGGGAATGCAGAAGAGGAGATAGATCTAGATGGTCTGTCGATAGCACCCGGATTCATCGACGTTCACACCCACGATGATTTTGCGGCAATCCTTCACCCTGACATGGCATTTAAGGCAATGGGTGGTGTCACCAGCTGTGTCGTTGGCAACTGCGGCATGGGCGCTGCACCTTACCCCCAGGCTTTGGTGCTGGCCAGAGCCTTTCACCCCGGTCAAAATCTGCCGGAATGGGTGGGTTATCGAGGTTATCTGGATTACATCGACAATCAGAATCCAAGCATTAATATTGCTGCTCTGGCCGGACATGGCACGATTCGAATGGCAGTTCTTGGCAACGATTCTCGGGAGCCAACATCAAGTGAAATGAAGCAGATGAAAATTCTGTTGCAAGAGGGGCTCGATGCCGGTGTGCTTGGTCTCTCGTCTGGCCTTATCTATGACCCGGGTCGACATGCAGGAACAGATGAGCTGATTGAGCTGGCTTCTATCATGATGGGAACTACCGCGCTCTATACAACCCATATGCGCAACGAAGGCACAAGGCTGCTGGAATCAGTTGGGGAAGCGATCCAGATAGGCAAGGCAGCTGGAGTGGGTGTTCAGATTTCTCACCACAAGGCATCGGGGCGTGAGAGTTGGGGGCTGGTCAAAGAGTCTCTGAAACTGATTGAAGAAGCTCAGGACAGCGGCCTAGATGTGCATGCTGATCAGTACCCCTACACTGCCGGCAGTACAATTTTGTCTGCAACAATTCAGCAGGGAGGGCTTGACGACGAAGGTGGTGGTCTGGGGCAGGTGGATGCCGAGGGAATCGTGATTGCGTCTACCGAAAATCACCATGAGTGGGAGGGGCAGTCAATAGCGGAGCTCTCAATCCGGTTTGGGAAGTCACCGCAGGAAACGGCAGAGGAGATTTTAAGAAATGAACCAGGAGCGACCGTCGTATTACACAGCATGCTCGAAGAAGATGTTCAAAAGGTGATGGCGCATCCCAGTACAATGATTGGCTCAGATGGCATACCCACTTTGCAGGGCAAACCACATCCGCGGCTCTATGGGTCGTTTGCGCGAGTGTTGGGGCACTATTGCCGGGACCTCGGTCTGTTCGATCTTCCAACTGCTATTTATAAAATGACTGGCCTTTCTGCAAAAAAATTTGGCCTCATTGATAGAGGTGAGCTTCGCGAGGGCGCCTTTGCAGATCTGGTGGTTTTCGACGGGGCCGCTATCCTGGATAAGGGCACGTTTGCTGATCCTAACCACTACCCAGAGGGGATTCATCATCTCTTTGTCAATGGTATCAAGGTAATGAACAATGGTGTACTTACTGGTGCCAGACCTGGGCATTCACTTCGACGGCAGTAACTCCACAACTCCCTCGCTTCCGTTTACCTTTACCCTATCACCACTTTTCAATTTCATTGTCGCTGACCCTGTACCAACGACTGCGGGGATACCAAGTTCCCTTGCCACGATGGCCGCGTGGGAAAGTGGTGCCCCTATATCAGTGACAATCGCTACAGCGCGAGGAAACAATGGCGTCCAACCAACATTGGTGTAGGAGGTCACCAGTATCTCACCGGGCAGGAACTCATCCATCTGTTCGTGTGACCCAAGTAAGCGGACTGTACCCACAACGACACCCGCTGATCCAGGGAAACCCCGGATCAGATCTTCGTCATCGGCCTCATAGGAGAGATGAGCATCAAAGTAATCGGTACGCCGGTTCGGATCTTTGGACCACTGAAATGGATCGAATCGACCTGAAATGATATTGGGAAGTACCGGCAATTGGCTGTAGGTGGTGAAGGTTTCTTTTCTTGGTTCGACCTTCTCCATCACGGAAACATCACCAGCAAGAAAATCAATAATCTCACTTTTGGTGAGGTAATAGAGATCATCGCCCAAATTATTGACCTCTGCGATCCTCTGAACCCAACGCCTAACAATCCACCCCTGGCGTACCAGCTCTGATCTTGCGTATTCCCTGTTTTGTGCCTGTTCAGCCGCAGCCGCAAAAAGTTTTCTCAGCTTGCGCGCTCGCCTGGGCGAAGCCTGCTCAAGGGACGTCCAGATCCTGTTCCGTTTCGACCGTTGCTTATCGAGAAGATCCTCCAGGTTAGAGTCCTGCCACTGTGTTACCAGTTTGTCGATCCATTCAGGATCCTCTCCCGACCTGGGTTCGGCAAATTCAGCCTCAAGGGGACCCCGGTGACCGTAGCTGCGAGAAGATTCTTCGCGGGTAATATCTCCCTTCATCATCGCAGAGATAGCCATCAGGGGACCCATACTTTGCAGCTGCTGTTCACCGCCGAGGCCGGACAGCATGATTTCCAGGTCCGCCGGGTTCAGAACTTTCCCCATGGCATTTTTCAACAGGGTGAGGCGTATCAGAAACTGCATCGCCAGGAAGACGACCATCGAGAAAGACTTGATTCCAGTTGCTTCAAAGTCACTGTAGAACTGCAGTAATTCCTGGTTATTGCTGCATTGTTGTAGCCCCCGGTATTGATTTTCACACCACTCGGGACACTCGTGCTGCACCCAACTCAGGAACTGCTTGTGTGTGAACAGCATCCAAATGGACAAGCCCGTTTGCAGTGCCAGGAATTTGAGCAGGTCACGCAAGGTGACTTTAACGTCAGGGATGTGCATCTGGTCCGGGATATGACCCAACAATTGTGAAAAGCGCTGGAGAATGAAGGCTCTGCCGAGTGTGATATTGCATACCTGGCAGGACAATCCCTCCATTAATCATTGTAGCTTTTCTCTCAGAATTTCATAGGGTGTTCTGCCACCAAATGCGGAGTGGGGCCGGGTTGTCCAGGACTGTTTCATCAAACAGGCTCGATGCCCAGGTCATGTCACAGTCGGCACACCCACTTTGGGTCCCATGATGCTCAGTTGCTTGACTGCGAAGGGAATCGTGATGGTTGACCGGACCGTGACCGTGATGAGCCACCATTTGAAAGGCTTTTACTGAACCAAGCCCCTTGCTGCCATCGCAGAGAATAACCGCTATGTCGAGCGGTCCATTCCCAATATTCGCAATCATCAACCCCTGTGGTATGAAGCTACGAATTCCAAGGGCAAGCAGCAGTAATAAAATTACCGTGCTATTTAGTCTGGATGGTGACGATGACATGTTTCGGGCAGTCGGATACGGATTACTAGTTTTAGATACCGGCTATCATATTGGTCTATTGCAATTTTGTGTTTGATTTATGTCAAGGCAAGATAGTCCTGTGTGAACTTTTCGATACTAAAATCCAGTCTGGAACCAGCCAGTTTGCAGCCGGCCAGGTTGCTAGATATCCGATTCCGGGTAGGCGCTAGATAATTTGACGGTGCATTTCCGAAGAAAATCGGTACTATCCACGAATGGGAATAAGGGAAGGTGATGAACAAACTGCTGTTAGGGATGGTTATCGTGGCTGTATTGGCAGGGATCTATGCCAATAACCGGGAAAACAATGAGCTCGTTGTCAGTGTCGTAGAGGTGAAACTTGGTGATGTAATTGCCTCGGTAACCAATACGCGCGCCGGTACCGTAGATGCCTGTCGGCGCTCAGGAATCGCACCTTCGACGGGTGGCACTATCGCCGGACTTTATGTGAAAGATGGAGATTCTGTCGAAGCAAATCAACTGTTACTTGAGTTGTGGAACGCAGACTTCAAGGCGCAGTTGAAACTTGCGGAACGTGACACGGTCGCGACTCGGTCACGTAGTCGGCAATCTTGTGTCACTTCCAGCGTTGCCCAGAGAAAGGCCGAACGCCTGGTTCGGTTGCAGGAAAAAAATGTAGCCTCTGAGGATGCGGTGGAAGCAGCCGTGGGTGATGCTGAATCCAGTGCTGCGGCCTGTGAGGCATCAAAAGATGCCGTCAAGGTTAAGCAGGCCGCTATCGCAATAGCGCAGGCAACTTTGCAACGAACGCAGTTACGTGCACCCTTTGCGGGTGTCATTGCAGAGATCAATGGTGAGTTGGGTGAATTTGTGACACCGTCGCCAGTTGGCGTTCCCACGCCACCTACCGTGGACCTGATAGATAATAGCTGCCTGTACATTATGGCGCCCATTGATGAAGTGGATGCACCTGAAGTCAGGGCAGGGCTCAAGGCCTGGATTACTCTAGATGCATTTAAGAAACGCCGATTTTCAGGCGAGGTACGGCGAGTCGCACCCTATGTGCTTGACCTGGAAAAGCAGTCCCGAACTGTCGATGTCGAGGCGGTCATTGATGATCCGGATATGGCTATTCTATTGCCAGGATACAGTGCTGATGTTGAGGTTATCATTGATGAACGCCATGGCGTACTCTATGTGCCGACTGTCGTGGTGCTGGAGGATTCCAGCGTATATGTGATTCCTGCTGGCGGTGGCCTGGTCGAAAAACGCATCATAGAAACGGGGCTGTCCAACTGGGAGCAGACTGAAGTTGTCAAAGGGCTGGAAGAAGGAGATTTCGTGATCCGTTCGATTGATCGCGAGGGTGTCGCTGATGGTGTGAAGGCCCGGATTGAATAGCTCACTATGATTCGTTTCGAAAACATCTGTCGTGATTTCAAAGTAGGTGATGAAGTTGTTCATGCCCTGAAAGATGTTAACCAGCATATTGAAATTGGGGAGTATGCGTCTATCATGGGACCCTCTGGCTCCGGCAAGTCGACCCTGCTGAATGTACTGGGACTGCTTGATACACCAGACTCGGGCCGTTACTGGTTGAATGGTCGCGATGTTTCCCAGTTGGCGGATGATGATCTGGCAGCAACCAGGCAGGAAATAATTGGCTTTGTGTTCCAGTCCTTTCACCTGATTCAACGAATGACTGCATTAGAGAATGTTGAATTGCCGATGGTGCTTGCCAGGGTGGCACCGGCAGAGAGACGAGACAGGGCTCATCAGATGTTGTCTAAGACAGGGCTTGAGGACCGCATGAATCACAGGCCGGATCAGTTGTCCGGGGGGCAGCGGCAGCGGGTCGCAATTGCCCGTTCCATCGTGATGGAACCGAAAGTATTGTTGGCTGACGAACCCACTGGCAATCTCGATACACAGTCTGGCAAGGAAGTGCTGGATATCCTGGAAGGTCTACATGCGGATGGACTGACCCTGATACTGGTTACTCATGATCCGGTCATTGGTCAAAGATCCCACCTGCATTTAAGAATGATTGACGGTGTTATCCAAGCTGAGCGACGGCACCAGCAACGACGGCCCGAGGACGACAGCCATGCGCCTGTTTGATCGAAACCAGATGGCGATGACAGCTGTGGTGCGATATCCGCTGCGCAGCAGCATGCTACTGGTGGCCATCGCAATCGGCGTGGCAGCCGTGTTGGTATTGACCTCTCTCGGAGAGGGTGCACGACTGTATGTCACCAGCCAATTCAACTCGCTGGGTACACATTTATTGTTTGTTATGCCCGGCAAGAATGAAGTAGGGGGACTTGGCGGCATGGCGGGTTCCCTCGGTGGTTCACCAAGACCCTTTACCCTAGCGGATGTCAGGGCCCTGGGGCGCAGTCCCTATATTGATACGACGACACCCATGGTGATGGGAGGTGCCAATATCAACTACCAGGGTCTGGAGCGGGATATCGGGGTGCTGGGTACAACCCATACCATGCAACGGCTGTTCGAATATGAGATGGAGAGTGGACGTTTTCTACCAGAGCTGGATCTTGACAACGCCTCACCGGTCTGCGTGATTGGTGACACCATTGCCAGGGAACTCTTCGGCAATGCTGAACCGGTGGGCAAGTGGGTACGAATGGGGGACCGACGAGTTCGTGTGGTTGGTGCGCTGGCGCAGGGGGGGCAGTCTGGCGGGCATGACCTCGATGAAGCGGTATTTGTGCCGATCGCCTTTGCCATGCAAATGTATAACAGGGAATCGGTTATGCGCATGATGGTGGAGGTGACCAGCGATGAGGCGATGGTGAAGGCCAAAAAGGATGTTCAAGACATTATCAGAGCCCGACATTTTGGTCACGATGATATTACAATCATGGATCAGGGAACTATCCTTAACACCTTCAACAAGATATTCCTGGTTTTGACTTCGACTCTGGGTGGCATCGCTGCTATCAGCCTGGCAGTAGCAGGCACCCTGATTATGAACGTAATGCTGGTAGCGGTAAGTCAGCGAACAGCTGAAATTGGCCTGCTCAAAGCGCTGGGCGCGAGGCGCAGTCAAATTATCGGTTTGTTTCTTACAGAGGCGATCATGCTGAGTCTGCTGGGTGCAATCGTGGGTGTTCTTGTCGGCTATGCTGCCATCGAATTTCTGCGCTATGTTTATCCTCTGGTGGATTTCCAGGCACCTGACTGGGCGGTGGTCGCAGCAGTTTTGACGGCCGTGGCCAGCGGTTTACTGTTTGGTATCATGCCAGCTCGACATGCGGCTGACTTAGATCCGGTGGAAGCGCTGGCAGGTAACTAATGATCTCACGAGATGTCATTAGCTTTACCCAGCGCGCGGTGCTGTTCAACCGGTTGCGTTCGGGCCTGACTTCGCTGGGCATTGCCATCGGTGTTGCAGCGGTCGTGATACTGACATCCATGGGGGAGGGGCTGAATCACTACATGGCCGTGGAGTTCAGCCAGTTTGGCACCAACAACATCCGTGTCGCCCCGGGGAAACCGGAAACCATGGGGCTCGGTCCCGGCATCATGAACACCTTGCGCCCCCTGACCATCGAAGACGCTGAAGCATTGGGCCGCTTACCCTACGTGGTCGCGACAACACCAAATCGGATTGGCAGATCTGAAGTGGAGGCCAACAGTCGTATTCGGGTTTCCAACGTGATTGGTACGGGTCCTGACATGGCGGACGTATTTCAGCTGGAAATGGCAGCCGGCCAGTTCCTGCCGCTGGATGATCCCTTGTCACCCCGTGCCCTTGCAGTTATTGGCGCCACTATCCAGGAGGAATTATACGGTAGCAGTAGCGCGCTCGGTGACCGCATTCGTATTGGTGGCAGTCGCTTTCGGGTAGTCGGAGTGGCTAGTCCCAAGGGTGATTTACTGGGTGTCAACATAGACGAATCTGTAGTGATACCTGCAGCCCGGGCGATGGAACTGTATAACGTCAACAGTGTGCTGGATATCACTGTGCGTTTTGAGGAGAAGGCACCAGTAGACGAGGTGGTAGCGAGCATGCGTCGCCTCATGCTTGCCCGGCACGGCGTCGAGGATTTCAATATCGCCACCCAGCAGCAGATGATGGAAGTTCTGGGCTCGGTACTGGATGTGCTGACCATTGCAGTCGCTGCCTTGGGCAGCATTTCACTCTTCGTTGGCGGTGTTGGTATCTTTACCATCATGACCATAGCCGTGCGTGAACGTACGCAGGAGATAGGTCTGCTTCGCTCCATCGGAGCTACACGGTGGCAGATTCAAAACCTGTTCCTGTCTGAATCAGTGGTGCTGGCCGTTATGGGTGGCGTCATGGGTCTGTTGCTTGGTGGTATTGTGGTGGCAATTGTCAGCGTTACCATCCCGACGCTGCCGGTACGCCTGTCAGTGCCCTATATCATTGCCGCCGAGTTGGTGTCGGTCGCCATTGGCCTGATCGCCGGTGTGGCGCCCGCTACTCATGCCGCCAGGCTTGACCCCCTTGAGGCCCTGCGTACGGAATGAAACTAGGCATCAACATTCGTAACATGGGGCCGCAGTCATCACGTGAAATCATCTCTGCGTGTGCCATCACGGCTGATCAGGAAGGGCTGGATTCGCTCTGGATCGTGGAACATATCGCGATCCCTCCGGATGATGCTGAAGGCTCCGGTGGCCGTTATCTGGACCCCTTGATTACCTTGTCATATCTCGCTGGTAAAACAGAGCGAATCAAACTGGGTACTGGTGTTTTGATACTGCCGTACAGGCCGCCCTTGATTACGGCGAAGCTCATTGCCACACTGCAGGAACTGGCGCAAGACCGGCTAAAGCTCGGGGTTGGTCTTGGATGGATGAAAAGTGAATTTAGAGCGCTGGGTATCGACATGCGAAAGCGTGCCCAAGATTCAGAAAAGGTGCTGCAGTTCTTGCATGAAGCATTTGATAATGATGTCGTCGAACAGAATGAGCAGCCTTTCATTTTTAGCCCAAGACCGGCGCGGCCTCCTATTATTGTTGGTGGTACTGCGCCGCATGCAATCAGGCGGGCGGTAGAATATGGTGATGGCTGGATGCCAATGGGGCTAAAGCCGGATGCGCTCAAGCCTATCGCGGAAGACTACAGAGACCAGGCGAGGGCGGCGGGTAAAGCGGACCCTGAGATTGTGGTGATGTCCAGGCTGCCGCTTGGAGAACGGAACCATTGCAGGGAAGTGCTGGAGGCATATGAAGATGCCGGAGCAACCACTCTGGTTCATGGGCAGAAATATGACCAGGCGATAGAGCTGCAGGATGCAATCAGGCGACTGGCATTGATGCTATAGAAAGAATCTATTTGCCAGACTAATCAATCCGGTGCTCAACCAAGAACCGCTTCTGCAAATGCCTCGATTTCACGCAGTGGATTCTGCCCACCGCTATTAAAGATAATCTCCGTGGTTCCGGTTTCTGCTTCTGCGGATACAAATTCACGAATCTGTTCTGGTTCACCCACCCAGCCGGTCCATTCAAGTTTAGAACCGCTGGCATCAATCAGGATCTGATCACGTTCGGTGATATGCGTGCAATGACCTTCATGTACTGCGAGGTGTCTTTGTCCCTCGGGGCGGTCTTTCGCAATCTGAGCCAGCCAGGCTTCTCCGCCCGGCACTTCACCCAGGGACTCTGGACCCGCGGCGGACCACATCCCATGGTACACAGGCGTCCACCAGGGGCCGGCGGCATCCAGTGCTCGCTGTGAAAGGGGATCTTCACCGGCCTCGAGAACGGTGCCATGCACCATCTGTATATAGGAATCCCAGGAACCATCGCTGGGGCCCGTGGACATGAGTCCATCGGAGCATTCCCGGGCAATGGCCTGCCCCTTGGGTCCCATAGCGGAAAGCACAATCGGCACATCAATGGGTCTTGCCTTTGCCATGGAGGGGTGATGAATCATCTGGCACTGCTGGCCGTCAATTTCAACGACCTTGCCCATCAGCAAGGCCCTTAATTGGCGCACGTAGCGCTCGGTGACTGACCAGGGCAAGGGTTTCTGGTTTAGCACCATGCGGGCTGTAAACCCGGTGCCAACACCAACAACCAGTCGTCCGGGTGCAATTCGGTCAATGGTGGTGACTGCTGAGGCAGTAGTCATCACATGACGGAGGTTAGGTACCAGCACCGCAGTACCGAGGCCGATGCTTTCGGTTCTGTCGGCGATACGCCCCATGTGTATCCACACATCCTCCCAGATTGCCGCTGAGTCATATAGCCAGAGGCGGTGGTATCCGAGCTGTTCCGCCAACTGGGCAGCTTCCTGGGCGAGGGGGCCGGGTGCGAACCCCAGTGAGATTTTAGGTGTGTCCATGTGGCTCCTCCTTCATTTTTCTATCTCGACCTAATTTGCTTATAACTTAGTAGCGCTGGCAGGGACTTGATACCATAGATCAAAACCAAAAAACCTAGATCACATAACCATCGCCGGATGCACGCACGGTGATCTCGCTGATCGACACGCCCCATGGCTGGTTGATGGTGTGGACGATCTGATCGGCCAGATATTCTGCATTGAGGGCAAAGTATTCAATATTCTCCGGGTTGAGTAGTGCTTCATCAATTGAACCCTCACCTGCCTGGGAAAATTTCACCATATAATCTTGTGCATTGGTGCCGAGAATACCTGACAAGGCTATTGGGTTAACCACACTTGTGCCCAGCGATGTTGATGGCACACCAGTCGGTTTTACATTCGTTACCTTGATTTTGCCCAGCGCTTCCTGCCTGAGAGATTCGCTGAGAAAATCAACTGCAGCTTTGGTTGCACCATAAACGCCACCGCCTGCAACAGGAAAATTGCCGTAGATGGACGAGAGATTGATGATATGCCCCCTGCCTTGATTCACCATCTGGTCATATACGGCGGTGATGCCGTTCAGCACACCCTTGAAATTGATATCAATACAACGGTCCCAGGCATCCGCTGCCTGTTCATGATCTGCATAGAATGCCAGGGGCATGATGCCCGCGTTGTTAATCATGACATCAATTGCACCAAAGGTGTCAATAGCGTGCGCCGCAAGGGCTTTCACCTGCTGACGACTTGTCACGTCGGTTACCTGGGCAGAAATCTGTGCATTGTTTGCCTGCATCTCGGCTACTGCTTCATTCAGCGCCTTTTCGTTAATATCTGCTGCGACAACTTTTGCACCCATGGCAGAAGCCTTTTTACTCACCAGCTTGCCAAAACCACTGGCGGCACCGGTCACAACGATAACTTTGCCTTCTACATAATTGGTCATAATTTGATTCCAAATATTTCTGCTGGTGATGTAAGCCGCCTGGATATCAGTGCACCAACTTCCTTTTAGCCAAACATCTTTCCGATAAGCTCAGGTAAAACATCCGGGTCACCGGCAACGAGGCCACCATCAATAACAAGATCCAGTGTGGTGACGAAGCTGGCTTCATCCGACGCCAGATAAAGTGCTCCATGGGCGATATCTTCCGGGACCCCGGAGCGACCAATCGGTAGCTTTTCAGCGAGACCACTCTTGAGCTTGCCCAGCATGACGTCATCCTCGGCCTGCGTCATGGTCGAGGACACCGTTGACCCACCATAAAATATTGGTGTGGCAATTCCACCGGGCGATATGGTATTGACGCGGATACCAAATTGACCAAGCTCCATACCGGCGACCTTCGACAGCTGGGTGACAGCCGCCTTTGCTGCTGAGTAGAGAAGTGGACCCATGCCACCATGAAGCGCCGCAACGGATGAGTTGGAGATGATCGAGCCGCTGCCCTGTTTTTTCATGAATGGAACCGCGTATTTCATTCCAAAGACAACCGAGCCAACTAGAAGCTGCATGGCCGTATTGAACTCATCCTGGGTAAGGGTTTCTATCTCACCGGGAGTGGCCGCTCCAGCATTGTTGAAGAGACAATCAATGCGACCGTAGGTTTCGACCGTATGATCCACCGAAGCTTTGATTTCAGCTTCGTTCATGACATCGGCTCTGTAAAAAGTAGCACCTGGACCAAGTTCGCTATCGAGGCTTACGCCTTTTTCTTCAGCGCGTCCGGTGAAAACTACTTTGGCACCTTCATTTACGAAGAGTCGGACAGTTGCCTCACCAATTCCGCTGGTACCACCGGTGATGAGGGCGACCTTTCCATCTAGTCTAGCCATTTTCTATACCTTGTTCTGCTATTTCGATTTAGTGGAAACTAACATTTTCCACAGGTGGGCAGGCAAACCTTATCGACTTAGCAGGTCCCTGGCGATAGCACGTATCTGCATCTCGTCAGTACCGGCATAGATACGCATTACCCTCGCATCACGGTAAAGTTGTTCTACCTTGTATTCGGCCATGTAGCCATTACCACCAAATAGTTGTATTGCTTCTGAGGCCACTTCCACGGCTGACTGGGTTGAATAGAGCTTCATGGCAGAGGCTTCAGCAAAACTCATCGGTTTTCCTTTGGCTTTTCGCTCCAGATAATTGAACAACATGTTTTGGATGTTAAACCTGGCGACTTCCATGTTGGCAAGTTTTAGCTGGATTAGCTGGTATTCACCAATGGGTTTTTCCCACTGGATTCGCTCTTTTGAATATTCAACACTGAGTTCCAGGCAACGCTCGACGACTCCAAGAGACATACTGACCACACCAACCCGTTCGGCGGCAAAGGTTGCTCTAGGGTCGGACTTCTTTTTCTTTGCTTTTGGATTTTTGTTTTTCAGTCCCGCTAACAAGCGCTCCGGTCCTGCTATTACATCCTCCAGAAATAATTGTCCAGTTGGCGATGAGTGCAGTCCCATCTTCCTGAGTGGCTTTGACTGTTCCAGACCTGTCATGCCACTATCCAGGACAAACGTAAGAATTTTTCTTTGCCTGGGTTCAACTCCTTCTTCAATCAGTTTACAGATAAAGACGATCGTATCGGCATGGGGGCCGTTTGTAATAAAGGTCTTGCTGCCGTTCAACGCGTAGTCACCGTTGTCCAGCAGTTTTGCCGTAGAGGTCATGCCTCCAAAGGCATCAGACCCGGAGCCTGGCTCTGTTATCGCCCACGAACCCACCTTCTCTCCGGTCAGCAAATCCAGTCCCCACTTGTGTTTTTGCTCAACATTGCCCTGGGACATTATGGCGCCAGCCGCTAACTGGGTAACTCCCATCGCCGTAACAATGCCCGCTGAGTGCCGGCATAGTTCCATGCTGAGGATCGTATCTATACCCAGGTCATCGCCAGCGGCCGCAGATTCTTCCTCGGGTGTTTCGCCGGCCTCTATCGCTTCATCTCTTTCCATGGCTTTTTCAAACCTTGCCCTGGCAATTTCATCGACGCCAAAGGTCTGATACATCTTGCGGATAATATCGTAAGGAGGCATACCCTCATGCTCCAGTGCCTCGATATTGGGTACAACTTCAGCTTCAATAAATTTGCGAATTGTGTCTCTAGCCAACTGCTGCTCTTCATTCCAATCAATCATTCTCTGTTCCTTCGTTTTAAATATCTGACCTGGTATTGCCGTGAAAACCCAGGTGAAAATTGTTCGGTCTTCCCTGGCAATCCCAGCAGATGACTTCGGCTCTTCTGTATTGAAGTATAGAAGATATAGTCGTTCCCTTCTAACCGAGTCTTCCATCAATAGCCGTTACCTCAGGGCGGCATCTCATGAAATTGAAGTCTTGAATTGCATTGCGAAATGTTGGCATGCTAGTTTGTACTCCTTAGAAGCAGTTCCATTCCTTACACATGTTTGAATGTGTTCGTATGTCCCTTGATGGGCAGGATATTTATCTAATGCAAAGGTATTAACCGCATGGAGAAAGCGAGACTCAAGAACTCAACGCTATTCTTTTATGGGCTGGCTGATTTTCCCGTGATGTTGGCGATCATGCCAATGATGCTGTATCTCAACAAATTTTATGCCACAGACGTGGGTATCAGTCTGATGGACCTGGCCAATGTACTGCTGTTTGCCCGCATCTTTGATCTCATTACCGACCCGCTGGTCGGCTATCTCAGTGACCATACCCGAACCCGGTGGGGCAGGCGCAAACCTTGGGTTGTGGCATCTCTGCCATTCCTGATGATAGGCATCTACAAGGTGTACCTGCCACCCCAGGACGCTGATATCTGGTATCTGGTTACCTGGCTTATGGTTATGTGGCTTGGCTGGACCATGTTGATGATTCCCTATTATGCATGGGGTGCTGAGCTTTCCACTGACTATGATGAACGCACGCGAGTGACAGGCTGGCGGGCAGCCCTAGGCAGCTTTGGTTCACTCGTGTCTATCACTATTCCTGCAGCAGCGGTACTCTGGTTCGACGTCGAGGGCATTGCCGGTATCATGCGCCTGACTGGCATCGCAGTTGTTGTCCTGATTCCCATAGCGATTACCCTCACGGTCCTCATGGTAGAGGACAAACCACATACGCGGGCTCCTGCATTACAGGCCTTTGATGGCCTGAAAATAATGCTCAAGAATGGTTCCTTCCGCTGGCTGGTGATTGCCTTCATGCTTTCATCCATGGGGCTCGCTGTACTGATGCCGATGAATGCATTCTTTGTGGCTGCAGTGTTGGAGGAACCTGAAACCAGTATTCCGATTCTAATGTTTTTTACTTCTTTGATTGCGTTGCTCTCGATACCCATGTGGGTCGCCATATCAAAGCGCATCGGTAAACACCGTGCCTGGATCTCGGGGCTTTTGGTTCTGACCATTTTGAGTCCAGCATTTATTTTCCTAGGACCGGGCGATTTTCCTTTGATGGTACCCTTTGCGTTGGTCAGTGCTCTCGGTGTGGGTGCATTCCAGACCCTACCCAATTCCATGAAAGCAGATGTGATCGATATTGATACTGCCAGGACGGGAGAAAACAGGGCAGCGATGTTTTTTTCAGCCTGGTCTCTGGCGACGAAATTTGCTGGCAGCCTTGGTGGTTCACTGGGCCTCTGGGCACTGGCTTTTGTTGGCTTTGATCCGGCGCATGGGGCAGTCAATACGCCTGAAGCAATTATGGGGCTCAAATTGACCTATGCCCTACTGCCGACCTCCATTTTTATCATTGCCGGGCTGATCATTTGGAACTATCCGTTAACCAGGGAGCGGCAGCAAAGAATTCGTAGCGCCATCGACCGACGGGATGCACGACGGCGGGCCAGCGCGGCGGCGGCCTAGGCGTCGTGGCCTACGCTTCGCGGCCAGACGTGGCCCGGCCTACGCGGCGGCGGCCAGACGTGGCCCGGCCTACGCGGCTCGGCCTATACCCTAGACAAAGGCTCGTGTTAATATCCGCGACTCAACGATTAACCTAAAAACCAACTGTGACTGATGTGCGGGGCCGCTAGCTAGTTCCCGACCAGTACCCATGGAGACAAATAGCGCATGAGCAGAAAAGCATATATCGTCGGTGTCGGAATGACCAAGTTCGAAAAGCCCGGATCAAAGGACTGGGATTACCCGGACATGGCGCGCGAGGCAGGAACTAAAGCCATCGAAGATGCCGGCATCAAATTCGAGGATATTGAGCAGGCAGCCGTCGGCTATTGCTACGGTGATTCAACCTGTGGAGAGCGTGCTTTCTATGAGCTCGGCCACTCGGGCATCCCGATCTACAACGTAAACAATAATTGTTCCACTGGCTCGACAGCACTCTTCATGGCCAAGCAGTTCGTCGAGGGTGGTCTCAGTGAATGTGCCATGGCGCTTGGTTTCGAGAAGATGGAGAAGGGATCCCTTGGCATCAAATACAACGACCGCACCATGGCACTCGATAAGCACTTTGAGGTAATGATGGACAAGTGTGGTTTCGGTGAGGGTCCACCGACAGCACAAATGTTTGGCAATGCCGGTCTGGAGCACAATGAAAAGTATGGTACGACACCAGAGCATTTCGCAAAGATCGGTTACAAGAACCACAAGCATTCAGTTAACAATCCATACTCACAGTTTCAGGACGAGTACAGCCTGGAAGATATCCTTAATGCCCCGCAGGTATTTGGCCCACTCACCAAGCTTCAATGTTGCCCGACCTCGGACGGCGGTGCGGCGGCTATCGTGGCGAGTGAAGAGTTCGTTGTGAAGCACGGGCTTGAGGATAAGGCTATCGAGATACTCGGTATGGCCATGACCACCGATTACGAAAGCTCGTATGGCGGCAGTATGATGAAGATGGTTGGACAGGACATGACAGCCAATGCTGCCAAGAAGGTCTATGAGCAATCAGGTCTTGGACCGGAAAATGTGGACGTGGCTGAACTTCACGATTGTTTTTCTGCAAATGAGCTGATCACCTACGAGGGGCTTGGCTTGTGTGAAGAGGGTGAGGCTGGTGAGTTTATCGACTCCGAGGCGAACACCTTTGGCGGCAAGGTAGTGGTCAATCCATCGGGCGGTCTCATTTCCAAGGGGCATCCCCTTGGTGCCACTGGTCTCGCCCAGGCGTCTGAGCTTACCTGGCAATTGCGCGGCGAAGCGGACAAGCGCCAGGTGGATGGTGCCAAGGTCGCACTCCAGCACAACCTGGGTCTCGGTGGTGCCGCTGTGGTCGCTATGTACCGTAAGCGCGGTTAATTAGTCCTGCTTTGATGGTGGCCGATCCGCTCGACCACCATCGAGCTAGTACAATCTGATTTCTAGCGATTCCCTGCTAGTCTGGAAATTTCTCTCCGGACCATTGCTCACCCAGGTCCCATAGGGTTGCTGCCACACCCATATCCAGCGCATGCGGCATTACGCCCCTTTCATGTTCATCTGGGTCATCAATTTCGTCCGCGACCGCACAATCTTCACAGAACTTCCCTGCAAGGTTATCGAAATCCGGTGTTGTTGCTGCCCAAACCGTCGTCGCTGCTCCTTGGGATACATCTTTCATAGACAGGCCTTCAGGGATTCCGGTTTGCAGGAATGCTACTTCTTCCTCGGAAAAATGCCTGCCAAGTTCCGTATTAATTAACCCCGGGTGAACTGCTGTTGTCCTTACACCACGGTCCTTGTATCGCCTGTCCAGTTCAAGCGCGAACAAGACGCTGGCGGTTTTCGACTGCCCATAGGCAGTCAGCTTGTGGTACTCCTCCTTTTCAAAGAAGGGGTCATCCAGCCTGTAGGGTGAAAGCCGGTGAGCAGAACTGGTTAAGTTAATAATTCGTGATGGCGCCGCTTGTATCACATTGTTTATCAGGTATTTCGTGAATACATAGTGACCGAGGAAATTGGTGCCGAGATGTATTTCCAACCCTTCCTTGGTACGACTGAGCGGCGCGGCCATTACGCCTGCATTGTTAATGAGAATATCGATCTTTGGGAAATTTTCCGCAATCTCCTTGCCACACTTCCTCACTGAATCCAGATCGAACAGATCCAGTATCGCAAGTTCCACATCCGCATCAGGCACGCTTTTCTTAACTGTCTCCAGTGCAATCTGACCTTTCTCCTGGTCACGAACAGTGCTCACTACCTTAGCGCCACACTTCGCAAGAACTCGAATAGTCTCAATGCCAAGCCCTGCAGAGCCCCCAGTGACAACGACCAGTTTCCCTGAAAGGTCTGTATCACCCGCGACTTCTTCTGAACCCATTTTCGGTCTGTAATCTGCCATCTTGGCTCCTGTTGCAAATAGAGTGGATAATTCACCTAAATGGCAGAATGGTCAAGCGGGGAGTTTTTCGCTGGGGAAAAGAGGACGTATACTGGTATTCTCCTGGGGCCAGTCAATCCACCTGATGCTATCGTCACATGTTTTTTAACGCCTGTGACAGGCGATGCCTATGCGAGGCGAATGCAAGGTGAGGAAGAAATGAGTATGAATGAGGAACGATCCAGTAATTCGAGTGGAGAACTCCGGAAAACAAAACGCAGCCAGGTTCGTCATGTGCGCGAAAGAGCGAGTTACCAAAGAGAAGACGCCTATCAACTTATTGATGATCTCAAATTGGGGCACATCGGGTTTGTAATTGAGGGTCTGCCTTGCGTTATACCCATGACACTCTGGAGGATTGAAGACCACCTGTATTTTCATTGCCTCAATAAAAGTAGATTGCAACGGCATCTTGAAGCGGGGAATGAGGTTTGTATCTCGTTCGCAGAGAGCACTGAATGGGTTTTGGCGAAATCTGCCTACCAACATAGTGTCAATTACCGATCAGCCGTTCTTTACTGCGCTGGGCAAAGGATTACTGACGTTGAAGAGTTTGATCAGGCATTCGCTAGTATCATTGAGGAGCTTGAAGAGGGTCGTTGGGAGAAGGTGAGACCCCCCAATAAGAAGGAAAGAAAAGCGACTGCATTGATGAAACTGAAGATTGATGAAGGATCTTTCAAACAAGCCGAAGGTGGCCCCGACGAAGAAGCAGAGGATATGGAACTGCCAGTTTGGCATGGGAATATACCCGCATTCCCCTTTAACCAAAAAGATAATGGATAACCAGCGGGCTCCGATCATCTTTTCTTTCAAATCCTGATCTTTCCGAGCCGGGGTCGAAACATATGAGTAAGCGGATAGAGAATATTTGGCTTCTAGCCAAAATGATCTTCAGTGCCATTATGGGAAGGCTCGCCGCTGCAAAATACAAGCCCATCACCCTGACGTACGCTGAACATGATGGGCGAAGACTGGAGCTTGACCTCTATTTACCTGATGATTCAAACGCAACCTGTAATTCGGAACCTTTGCCCCTAATCGTATGGTTTCACGGTGGTGCCTGGATCATGGGGTCGCGTAAAGATATTGAATCCCTGGCAATCAGGCAGATCGAACGAGGTTTTGCCCTTGCCAGCGTTAGTTATAGTTTAAGTGATAAAGCAAAGTGGCCCACGCAATGTTTAGAAGCGAAAGCCGCGTTGAGGCACCTGCGGCACCATGCTGCTGAATATGGGATTGATCCTGAATTATTTATTACCTGGGGCATGTCTGCAGGTGCACATATGGCATGTATGTTGGGTGCCAGCAATGGTTTTAAGGAACTGGAAGGAGACTACGGTAGTTCAGTCGAGTCGAGCAGCGAAGTACAGGCTGTCGTCGCATGGTATCCACCTACGGATTTTCTAAGTGTAGGCAGAGATTTTGATGGTCTCCTGGATTACTACGCGGAAGACTCACCCGTGACAAAATTTCTCGGTGAAAGCATTGACGCTGCGCCGGAGAAAGCCAAATTCGCGAGTCCGCTAAATTTCGTTACAAGGGATGCCCCCCCATTTTTCCTTGCCCATGGCAGCAAAGATCCTATCGTGCCTCTCGCACAAAGTGAGTTGATGTATAAAAAACTCAAAGATGTGGGCTCTGATGTGAAGCTGGTTATTGAACCGGAATATACCCACGGAGACTACCGTTTCAACTCAGGGAAAACAGCGCTGGCGGTAGAGGATTTCTTGGATCAGGTGCGAGTAGACCAGAGTTGATGATGATACTTTTTGTCGCTGTGATTCTTATCATTTCGGTCGGGCCAGTGTATTTCTGATGTCTCACTCGAGGGTTTTATAGCTGGCGGTCAACTGGTGAAACAATAACCGTTGACCTGTCACCAGCTCTATTTCATTGAAGTTCTACCAGAAGTAACCGGGCTAGTCGCCTGTCAAAGGCCGTAGCTTCTCACCCAACTCACTTAATCGATCCAGCCCACCAGGACCGGCAAAAAGAAACGACGGGATCATGGCCCGACCAACGCCGAGTTCAGCCATTTGTTCAATGCCTGCAACGGGGTCAGCCAGTTGTAGGCCAAACATGGCGTTTATCTCAATACTGTCGGGATCACGTTGCGCATCTTCTGTCGCGCTACGCAAACGACCCATCAACTTGCCCAGGCGTTCAGGATCGCCCTCGCCTGGAAAATAGCCGTCGGCAATTTTTGCGGCGCGCTGGATAGCAGCTTCCGAATCTCCCCCGACTATCACCGGGATGGAACCGTTGACTGGTCTCGGGCTGGATGTGACAGGGTCGAAGTCAACGAATTCACCATGAAACTCCGCGTGTGGGCCAGACCAGAGCGCTCGCATGGCCGCGATATACTCGTCATTTCGTGCGCCGCGCCGCTCCCAGGGAATACCAAGGGCATCAAATTCTTCTTTCATCCAGCCAACGCCAAGGCCTAGTTCTACCTTTCCGCCCGACAATTGGTCGAGGGTTGCCAGTTCTTTGGCAAGCACCAGCGGGTTGCGTTGGGGAACGATTAATATGCAGGTTCCCAACCGAAGCGTGGGCGCTGCAGCAGCGGCAAACGCAAGCCATATAAGAGGATCAGGAATTTTTGTATCTGGTTCTGCCGGGATCTTACCATCAGCTGTATATGGATATTTGGAGTCGATGGAATCCGGCATGATGACGTGTTCGCCACACCAGATTGATTCAAAGCCGGCGGATTCAGCCGTTCGACAAATTTGGAGTGCCGACTCGCCGTCTGCAGCGATCCCGCTTGCGAAGGTAAGACCTAATTTCATGAGATTTCCTTTTTCTGTAAATTTGTAGCCCCGTACACTAACAGATGTGTTCTTGCCTACCAAAAATTTTATACTGCAGCAGTGCATGGCAAGCCAGATCGCACGACTTATGCGAGGTACAGTTTTTATTGTTCAGCCATCACCCTGGCTAACGCTTCCGGTGTGCGCCATTTTTCGCCTCGAAGCCTGAGAGCATAGACAGCAGCGGTTGCAATTATCATGATGACAAAAACCACCCATGCGGTCCGGGGACCCATATAAAAGACCTTGATAACAAAGAATTGGACGATCAGCATGACCCAATGCAGGGAAACGGAAACCCACATGAGCCAGCGCGTATCACCAGCGCCGCGCAACACGCCTCCAATCACCAGGATTATTGCGTCCGCCATGGCATAACTCGCCAGGCCAACCATCATAAATGTCGACAATTCCAAAATAGCGCCAGCGTTTGGAACATCGACCACAAAAAGGAGCACGAGGGCCTCCCGGAAAACAACGAATGTAATCGCTAAAATGCTGGAATAGGAGAGGCTGATCAGAAACCCTGACAATATAACCTGCCGCAGGCGATCCATATTTTCTTCGCCGACAAATCGGCCCACCAAACTGATCAGGGCCACGTTCAGTCCAAGCATTGGCACAAACGAAATTATGTCCCAGTTAAATACGATTGCCGCCGCGGCAGCTTCAGTGACGCCATAGGATTGGAACATCAGCAGAAATAAATTGAATGCGGCAACGTTGAGGAACATCTCGACACCCGAAGGGAAGCCCAGTCTTACATAGCGCCGCAGAATGCCTTTTTCAAGCCGGAGTGACTGCCCTACAAAATACCTGGCCCGATGCTGGCGTTCAAAATAGAAGACGAGAAACAGGGTCAGGCTGAAGCTTGAACTGATAATGGTCGCGTACGCTGCGCCTTCTATGCCTAGCTCCGGGAACACCCAGGTACCAAAAATAAGTGCGTAGGTGAGTGGAATATTCAACATCACACCAAGCGTGTCAGCGATCATCACAACACGCGTTTTAGCAATGCCTGTGAAGTAGGAAGCGAGACAGGTTTTGATTAGCCCGATGCTTGAACCCCAGATTAGAATGTAGAAGTATTTGCGTTCCAGCACTTCAAGCTCTGGCGCGTGCCCCATTAAGAGAAAAAGATCACCGACAAAATATCCGATCAGCAGCAGCGTGGGGATAAACGCCAGGCACAGGATAAGCCCCTGGGTGACCACACGCGGGCACTTTTCAAGCTCCCTGGCACCGTAGTACTGGGCAACCAGCGCATTCGCATAAGATAAAACACCAATAAAAAGTGACATGCAAAAAAAGGATGCAACGCCACCGCCCAGTGAGGCAGCCATGTGGGTTGGGCTAATGAGTGACATGAAGTAGCGGTCAGTAAAGATCATCACAGCGAACGCACCTTGAGAGACCACCATTGGGTAGGCGAGCATCAAGAGTTCGCTCAGCGTGTGCTTCTCGATCTTTATAAATTTAAACATGGAGTCCAGGTGCCAGGGTAAACTAACGAATTCCGATAGTTAGATGCAAGAAACAAGCGGATCTTTGCTATTCCTTATATTCTCTTGTGTGTGACAGAAACCATCAACAGCTTTCTCATGGGTTGGACAGGAGCTATAGTTCGACACTCATTAAACCACCACGCCCAACCTCGCAGCAGGAAGATTACATTATCATACAAAAGTGGCATCAAAGAAGAGAGGGGCAGATTTCAATCCTCCTCAACCATGATATGGTCATGTGTCAAGGAACAGATCTGCGGCACGATATCTTGCCAGGTTGCCTTTTTGATATAACTCAAAGCCCCGCTGGAATCTTGCTTGCGCCATGCCTGCACTTCTTGTTGACTTGGTTGATGGGTTCATAGCAAGGTGTTTGTATGGTTGTGAGGAACATTAAACCATCTATTGCATCAAGAAAACTGAAACGGAACTATGACAGATAATCGCACACGACTTTATAACGGCGAGTGGATACTGACATCCGTATTGCTTGACCGGGCGGAACGATTTGGCAGTGAGCGCGCGATCATGTCTCATCATGGTGACCTTTCCTGGGCAGAGATTGTTGATCGTGCTGCAAGGATCGGGGGCTTTCTCCTAGAGCTTGGGGTGAAATCAGGTGATCGTGTGGCGACGATGCTTCCTTCGGGCATTGATTACCTTGGTGCATGGCATGGAATAATGTGGTGTAGCGCCATCGATGTGCCTGTTAACAATGAGTACAAGGGGCTGTTCCTCGAACACATTCTGAGAGATTCCGGTGCTGGCGTATTGATTGTCGATGCGCGCTGGCTGGAACGTTTGCAGCACATTGAACTCGCTGAACTGAAACATATAGTCGTCGTTGGTGGTTCGGATGTAGATTTACCCCCCGGTCTGGCAAGGCATTCGTTTGCACATGCGCTCGGGGCAGACCCTTGCCCACTCACGCCGAGAACTGAAACGGACCTTACCTATATCATTTACACTTCTGGCACCACCGGGCCTGCAAAGGGCGTAATCCATAACAACCGGAGTTCGCTGAACTACATCCAGCCTTTTGTAGAAGGTCTCGATCTGACCGACGATGATGTGTGCTATTCAATGTTCCCGTTGTTTCATCAGATGGGGCGTTCAGCCTGTACCTTAACGGCTTTTTGGGTTGGTAACCCGGTGGTGTTGCGAGAGTCCTTTACTGTCAGTGGGTTTTGGGACGATATACGAAGTTCAGGAGCTTCATGGATGGGCTATTTCGGCGCAGTCATTTCCTTTTTATGGAATCAGGAAGCCGCACCCGGTGACTCGGATCACAATCTCACCCGGGCTTTCGGGGCAAGCGCACCGCGTGAGCTAATCACGGGCTGGAAGGAACGGTTTGGCGTTAACCTTTTTGAAACCTATGGCTCTACGGAAATTGGCCTGGGGTCTGGACTTGGCTCCGGCCTGCCCAAGTTGGGTACTATGGGGTTGCCAAGTCGTCGTGTTGAACTGCAAATTGTTGATGAAAACGATATGCCGGTTCCAGCGAATGTTGTTGGCGAGGCCGTATGGCGGCCGCGGGAAGCCTACGCGATTTTCCAGGGTTACTGGAATAGACCGCAGGAGACAGTGAATGCCTGGCGGAACCTGTGGTTTCATTCAGGTGATGCCGGGTTGCTTGATGAGGACGGCTATTTCATATTCAAGGATCGTTTCAAGGATTCGATCCGCCGCCGTGATGAGAATATTTCATCATTCGCCGTCGAAGAATCCGTGCGCGTACAGCCCGGTATCCTGGAATGTGCGGCTTATGCGGCTGTATCAGATGTGGCAAACACTGACCAGGAGGTGATGATCGCGGTGGTCCCCGATGCAGAATCCAAGCCTGATGTGGAAGCACTCTTTCATGTGCTCTGTGAAACGATGCCGCGACACGCTGTGCCCCGGTATCTTCGTTTTGTGAATGAATTGCCGAAGACACCAACTCAACGAGTACAAAAGTTCAAGTTGCGCGAGGAAGGTGTGACAGACGATACATTCGATCGTGAAGCAATGGGTATATTCCCATCCAGATAGGAAAAGCTAAATAGTATTATTAACATGCATTTCCCCGGAGAAGGGGAGGGAGAATGAATGATGAAGTATCGATTGCTGGGTAGAAGTGGTGTCAAGGTGTCGGAACTGGCACTGGGCGCCATGACGTTTGGTACGGAGATGGGTATCGGTGTAGAAAAGGAAGAGAGCCGGAAGGTCTACGATCGATTTAGGGAGGAAGGAGGAAACTTCATCGATACTGCCAATGTTTATAATAAAGGCACGAGCGAGACATTCCTTGGCGAGTTCATGGCTGGAGAGCGGGAGCGATTGGTCCTTGCCACCAAATATACTGGTGGTATGCGCTCCAAGGATATGAACGCCTCCGGGAACTCGCGCAAGAATATGATGGAATCTGTGCACGCCAGTCTCAAGCGACTGAATACCGATTATATTGACCTTTACTGGGTGCATGCGCGTGACCCTCTCACGCCGGTGGACGAGATGATGCGCGCCTTCGATGACCTGGTGACGCAAGGCAAGGTGCTCTATGTCGGGGTATCGGATACGCCTGCCTGGGTCGTTGCACAGGCTAATACGATGGCTGAACTGCGTGGCTGGAGCCGGTTCGTTGGTCTGCAGATACGTTACAGCCTCATAGACCGTACCGTGGAAAGAGAGCTGCTGCCCATGTCCCGTGCCTTTGATTTGGCTGTTACTCCCTGGGGAATAGTCGGCTCTGGTATTCTGTCAGGCAAGTATAATCTTGATGAGAAGGCGCCTGGACGAGCGAGTGCCAGGGGGCCGATTGACGAGAGGTCTCTGCATATCGCCGCAAAAGTTATGGAGGTTGCCGAAGCTGTTGGCGCAACACCAACGCAGGTCGCGATCAGCTGGTTGCTCAGAGGCCCTGCGAATATCATACCGCTGATTGGAGCCAGGACGGTCGAGCAGCTGGACGAGAATCTCGGCTGCCTTGACGTGCATCTTGACGACGAACAGATGCAACTACTGAATGATATCAGCGCAATTTCACCCGGGTTTCCCCATGACATGCTTTCCCAGAGTGGCTCAAGCAGGGTCAAGCAAATAATCAATCACCGGGAATGGTTCTCAGGTTAAACCTGCCTGTCTCTGGGCCGATTTCCTCCAGGTGAATGTATTTTCACCTGGAGGGTAAGGTGCTGCGTTAGCCTACCGCCCCAGTGCGCGTTCATGAAACGCAGTATTGTCTTTAAGGCGGATGTAACCAACTTCACCGCCCGTTTCAGCCGGGTTCTCAATGCTAAGGGCTTCACCAACTCGTGAGTCATCTTCGATAACGTCGATGGCACCTTTCGCGATATCTTCAACCGTGAGTATATTAATCATGCCGAGTAAGGGCTGTAACCATTCTGCCGGTGCATTTCCATCGCCCGACTTGTTTAGAATGGCAGTATCTGTAACACCGGGCATTATCGTATTCACCCGGATATTGTGTGATGCCTGAAGTGTGACGCAGGAAAACGAAAAATTAATGATGGCAGCCTTGGTCGATGAGTACATCGGGTCATTCGGCATGGGTCCAAAGCCAGCGGGCGATGCGGTATTGATGACTATTCCGCCACCCGTTTTGGACATGACGTCGACAGCTACCCGGGTGCCATACATAACACCCAGGAGGTTGATTTTCACAACGCGACCCACTTGTTCTATGCCAACGTCTGGCCAGCCCGGCTCGCCAAGCATAATGCCGGCATTGTTAAAGGCAATATCAACCTGACCAAAATTGTTTACGGCCTCCTCGTATAGTGCGCGGACTTTATCTGCATTGGAAACATCTGTGTGCTTGTAAACTGACTTGGCGCCTTTGTCGATAATCCCTGCTACGGCGGCTTCACCTTTCGTATCATCTATGTCGCCGATTACGATTGCCCCCGCGCCTGCATCTGCCAATGCTTTTGCGATTGCCAGTCCAATACCCGCCGAACCACCTGTTACAACTGCTACCTTGCCTGCAATGTCCATAATCATGCCTCTACTATTTGTTGCGAGTATACCGAAAGATTAGAAGGATGTGGCAGTATTGAAGAAAGTGGCACGTTCGCTCAGCAGCTAACAATACTACTCAGTTTAAGCTCAGTTATGATGCTCTTGATGAGTGGAATATCGAAAGGCCCATTCAATCCGCCTGCATCGACGATCAGAATCCTGTCCGCGTATTGTTTTTGAGCCAGCAGGTGGATTACATCATCACCGGCAAGAATGCCCGGCGGTTGACGAACGACCGCATAGTCGAGGGTTATTTTTTCGATGGATAGTTGGCCTTCCTCAAGGGTTTCAGTCCCGATCGCCAGATCACGCTGTGCTGAAATGAATCGCTGCTGCCATGCTTCGTGCTTGCCGTAAATAATGAATATCTGACTCTGATCCTCCAGGTCAGCCCTTAGCAACGCGCGATAGGTTTCTGGAGGGCTATAAACTGTAGAAAGCAGGGCATATGCAGTGTAGTAGGGTGTCTTGTCGTCAAAGGGATCCGCTACTGTCCAATTGTCGGGCAGGTGGGGTTGGCTCACGAGGGCCAGAGAGTTCAGCGCATGGCTGGTTTTACTGGGTGCATTGTGATCCTTGAGCATTGCAGCTATCGCGGTCTGACCCTTGTCTTCCGCAATCTGAAGCGGCAGGAGGCCCGTCTTGTCTGGCAAGTTAGGTTTTGCCCCGGCATCAAGGAGAGCCATCACCGAGGGCAGGTTGCCAGCCAGTACTGCCCAGGAGAGTGCCGTCTGTTTATTGGGACCGGTCGCATCCGGGTGGATACCTGAGTCCAGAAGAAGCTTTAGAATTTCAGTATGTCCGTTCATCGCAGCATGACACATCGGATTAAGGCCTTTCACATCAATATGGTCGGCTTTTGCCTTGGCATCGAGAAGCAGCTTGACCGGTCTGGTCTCCTGCAGTGAGCCTCCGACCAAAGAAGAAACGTATCAGGAAAAATTAGCCGAGGTTTTAACTGGTGGATCTGTCGCTCAGTGTATCGGGCTCAACCAAGAGCAGGTGCTGGCATTCCATAAGAAGCGTGAGGAAGGTCTGGCGGGATCAATGTTGAGCGGTGATGATATGAAACTAATGAATTGTGATTATAAGATCAGGTTACTGGCGGAAGGCAGGGAGGAGTTTCGTGGACTGGAGTAGAGGGGCCTTTCATTCTGGCTACCTAATGATCAATAGCCCCAGTGAGAAATTGCTGGCGCTAATCTATTCAGGGAAATGTTACCTAGATTGCACAGACCGTGTCGATAGTTGGGTGCCAAAGGACTGACCGCCTTTAGCATTCTTTCTGCCTGGTCGTTTTTCATCAAGTGTTCGGGTAAAGGTCCAGAAAGTTTCTGTGGAAAAATAGATCTCTATCATCTTCTGACAGTGCTTCAGTGGTGCGCATAAATCGCCCAATAGGATCACGACCACCTTCTGCGTGCGGGTAGTCTGATGAGAACATATAGAGCTCCGGGAAGGACTCATCCACAAGCAAGGAAACATCTTCAAACGGGTACGGAGTAAAGCGTAGTTGATCCCGAATTTGTTCTGATGGTCTGCGTTTGAATCCTGCTAAATGTGGTTCCGACCGGGCCCAGATTTCAGCCGCGTAGTCCAGTCGCCTTATCATGTCGGGAACCCATCCCGCACCCACTTCAATTACACCGCCTTTTAGCTTTGGAAACTGTTCCAGCACGCCATCCAGAACCAGGGTTGAAATAAATCTAACAGTAGTATGGTGAATAACCGTTAGATCCTTTGACCCAATAACTTCGGCACCACCCCGGGCCGATGCACGGTTAGGTCGACCGTCATTCATCCAGCAATCCGCAACGTTTAGAGGGGCGCTTCCAACATGCAGAATGAAGGGTACACCACGTTCCTGTAGAGTCGCCCATATAGGATCATGCGTCGGATGACCAGGCGAACGTCCGCCCGGTGCATCTGCGCTGATCCATATTGCTCCCAAACCCAGATCAAGAGAGTTATTGATTTCATTCAGCGCCCGATCGGGATCATCCAGAGGCACCATGGCAACGCCTATCATTCGGTCATCGTCGGCAACGAACTCCGCCATGGATCGGTTCTGCGCACTAGCGGCACCGTAGCTGATATCAGCATCTTCAGCGCCGAAGATTATCCGTGCAACGAACGAGGAGAACACGACCTGTTTCCTGAATCCCAGTAGGTCGATAACTGTACTTCGCTCAGCCGGATTGAAGGAACCCAGCGCTTCATGCCACTTTGGCCCTTTGGTTATATCGTCACCCATCGCAACTAGCTGTTCTACCGTCTCAGGTCTGTGTGCCCTTTTGGTCGTATAGTCTTTTGGATCGAAAAGGGAGTTAGATGAGATCCCTAAAGGGGGTAATCTGTCGCGCATACCGGGATCTGCATTAGTCGACAGGTAATCATTCAACTCCATAAGATGACTGTCGGAATCGTAGATAACGCGATCTCCTGCATAGCTCATTGTTTCTCCCGTCGTTACTTATTTTTTTAACAACTTTTTGCATCGGTCGGAAGCTATCATCCTCTATGCAGGAAGTTAAGAAAAGGCTTGATGTGATCGATTTTAACCAGCCTACCCCTGCCCATGGTAAGGTAGTTAAGGAACAGGCCTTTTTTTTATAGGCAATAGTAATATAGGATTACTGATACCAAGACACGGTGTCTGGACTAACCTAAAAAAGTAAATTTTGTGAAACAGGAAGAACAACCAGAAGGCTACAACGTTGCCAATGTTGAGAGTTGGGTATCCAATAATATCGAGGGACTGACGCCTCCCTTTAAGTGGACTCGACTCGAGGGCGGGCATTCTAATCTTACCTACCAATTGGACGATTCCAATGGCAAGCAGGCCGTGATTCGGCGCCCACCTCAGGGTGTGCTGCTTCCCAAGGCGCACGATATGAGCCGCGAATGGGCGCTTATCAGCGCACTCGGACCAACACCCGTCCCTGTGCCGGAGGCGATTGGATTTTGTGAAAACCCTGATGTAACAGGCGCCTGGTTTTACATCATGGGGATGGTAAATGGACGACCTCTTTACAATGGTGACGATTCACGTGAATGGGTAGCCGAGGAAAATCGCGGATTGCTTGGTGAATCTTTCATTGACGTGCTCGCAGACTTGCATGCCCAAGACCCTGATTCACTAGGGCTGGGTGACCTGGGTAAGAAAGATAGCTATGTGGCAAGGCAGTTGAAGACCTGGTATCGCTCCTGGAATGCATCGATCGAGGGGGCAAAACTGGACGACCCCAGGGCACACGAATTCCAGCAGTATTTCTTGGACCACCTGCCTGATCAAGGATCGGTGAAAGTCGTTCATGGGGACTATGGTTGTCACAATTGCCTGATCGGAGCGGGTGGCCGTGTGGCTGCTGTAGTTGATTGGGAAATTTCAACACTCGGAGACCCTCTGGCAGATCTCACATATGCACTCAACCAGTGGGCTGAGGCCGGGGATGAACTAGCCCCCGGTGCAGATCCGCCAACCGCCATGCCGGGATTTCATAGCCGCGGTGAGTTGGCATCACGATATGCCGAAAAGACAGGAAGGGATCTTTCAAAACTTGACTACTATATTGCGTTTAACCGCTGGAAAAGTGCTGCGATCGTGCATGGGGTTTATGCTCGATACATGGACGGCAAAAAGAGCGCCGACGGCGCGGACCTGGATGAAATGCGAACGCGCATCGGCATGTCACTTGACCGGGCGGAAGAAGCAATCAACCGGATTCGATAATACCGCGATTCTCAAGTAATGGGGTCAGTGTAAAGGGTCAGATCATGCTGACTGAAAATGGCAACATACTTTGGCACTTTACACCGACCCCATTGATTACCGCACGAAGGCTCTGGCCTGCCAGTCAGCGTCAGTACTTTCATAAAGCAGAGACATGTTGTGCTGATCCCAACTGTCGATCTGATCGCCCACCTTATTGAACTCTCGCGCATAGGAATCATCCTGCCAGTAGTAGTCCCAACGAAGGCTCAGATCGCCTGCAATTGCAGAGATCGGCCAGGTGTACTGCACGCCCAGCCGGAAAGTAAACTCAGGTGAGTTGGGCAGTTCATTGCCGCCCAGGTTTATCGGTAAACCGCTGGAGGTTGTTATGCCGTTCGCCTCCAACCAGTGTCGTGAGAAGTAGGCGGGAATGCCATTAGGGTAGGTCGTACCAGGCACTGTTCTGCCATTTAGTTCGCTGAGTGCCCCGGGAGAAGAAACCGTAGATCATGATATCTTCAGACAACTGGTAGTCGACACCGATTCGACCCGTTGTCGCGGTAAAATCTGATTCAGTGGGGCACGGAAATCCACGTGAGCGACAAGGTCAAGTAAGTTATATGTGCAATGACATAGAGTGTCTGTCGTCGTTTTCATCGCGCCTCAGAGGGGGAAGCGGTGCTCAAGATCAAGGATTTTGAGCGGAAGCTGGTAGTCAATACCGAATGTTTCTTTAGTGATGTAACATCAGCTTCTATGCAATATCTCAAGGCTAATGATTTCCCAGCACTGGTTCGCCTTTTGGAGGCCAGCGTGCTGCCAACTGATGATTTGAACCCGGCTGATCTCGCCCATTTCCTTGGGGTCTACGAAGGTGATGTGTTATTAGCTGCTGGGGGTCTACAGATATTGGGAAATAGTGCACTTCTTCGATCAGTTGCCACACTTTCGTCAGCTCGTCATCGAGGCTTGGCCACGGGCATCGTCAAAGAACTTGAAATACATGCACAGCGAATCGGAATCGAGGAAATTTACTTGCTTACGGAAACAGCGGGTGCATTTTTTCAAGACCTCGGATACGAAGTAGAATCTAGAAATGGAGCACCATCGGCTATTACAAAAACAGCTCAATTTTCTGAGTTGTGCTCCCAGAGTGCCGCTCTTCTACATAAATGTATAAGTCCGCTAAATGACAGCTAAATCGCCCCTTTTGCCGATAGTTGTACTGACCACAGTCGTTTTGTGGACTGGCATTCTTCTGTTATCAGCTCTGACCGCGGCCAAAGATGATGCGGCAGCCATGGGAACACTTGGGCACCAGCGGATACTCTGACGATCCGATAATGTCCAGTTACAGTGATTATGGATTTTCAGATTTTATCACCAAACCCTATCAGGTTGTGGAACTGAGCAAGGTGTTAGATAAGATTGTGAAAGGCAACCAGCCAGCTGTTTGACCCCTGCCAGCAGTGAGAATTATCACAGAAAGCGGAACGGACTATCTATACTGGGTACATTCAGTCCATACTAACGAGGGTCCAGGCGCACAAAATGCCTTGGCGGGAATCCAGTCAAAATTCGAAACACCAGAGCCAGTGGCTCAGCTTTAGTCACCCGGTCGTATTCCTGATCCGATGATACGGGGGTCGCTGAGTAGTTGACTGTTTCCCCGGAAAAAGTGGCCGCAACATCAGGATTATC